>Ga0190367_1000993_pt1 | contig 17863 bp, 15 predicted proteins | sample 4872181011_MG_FD_171838 | JGI IMG/M metagenome (GOLD analysis project Ga0190367, IMG submission 171838) | Hydrothermal vent microbial mat bacterial communities from Southern Trench, Guaymas Basin, Mexico - 4872-18-10-11_MG | ecosystem: Environmental > Aquatic > Marine > Hydrothermal vents >...
GTGGTATAACGCTCTTAATCATGTTTATCACCCAACAATAACTAATTCCTTATCCATCCTTAAGCTTACGTATAGTGCTGAAAGCGATGTAATTAGCGCTATTAGAGATGTCAACCCTATACCTTCAGTAATGTAAGTCTTTGTAGGGACATTTATCCTGAATACGTAGTCAATCCATGATCCAAGTCTTGCATAACACTTCCCACCTACATATGTCACCTCAGCTACTCTAGTTACTATACTTCCCTCACCATTGATTAGCATACCCTCCTTATTGTACACACCCCTAAATTCCTTAACCATGAATGGTACTCTTACATTACATATCTTTACTGTGAGCTCTTTATTACGTATTGTAATCTCCTTACCAGCTAATTCAGTATTAAGGAGGAGATTCGCTCCTACTAGCCTGTTGAAGAGTATCCTTGTCTCATCAGCTGGTATGTCTGTTGGGTTAATTATGCCCTTCTCAATTTTAAGTACAACGTTATCCGTATATTTCATGTTAAGTGATGGTATCTCTATATCTGCTTTAGCAACATAAATACCTGTGGGCTTTCTAGTCATTACGTCAAGACTTACGTAAGCTGCACCTATCAGTAGTGAAGCTATTAGTAATGCCAGTATCATCTTAGCAGTTCTAGGTAAGCCGCTAAAGTATCTCCTAGTACCGTAAATTATGAAGTCAAAGATGGAACCTGTAACTGACCTCATTTTAATTATGTAGTGTCTAGCCTTATCTACAACTACAGGCAGTACAGCTATACCTGCTACAAAACCACCAGCATGTGCGAAGAAAGCTATTGATGCACCAAGTCTTGCGTAGCCGTAGATTACCTGTAGTGCAAACCAGAAGAGTAAGTAGTATGCAGCATTCATTGTGAAGCACATAGGGAATATGAAGAAGAACCAGCAGGCAGTAAGTGAGGTTCCTGGATAGAGTATTAGGTAAGCACCTAAAACACCGCTAATAGCACCTGAGGCACCTATGGCTGGTATAGCAAGTGCTGAAGGTCCTTGCAACATACTAAAAGCAGTATGGAATACTGTAGCAGCGATTCCTGAGATAAGGTATAGGATTAAGAACCTTACACTACCTATGGTATTTTCAATAGCTTTACCGAAGATGTAGAGGAAGTACATGTTAAAGAATATATGTAGTATATCTGCATGAAGGAACATACTAGTAAATATCCTGTAAACATTACTTATATCTTGGAGAAGTAATATAGGTATAAAACCTCCAGTATATAACCACTTAGTGTTTATGCTTATTAATCCATTACTAATGGATGTAATAACATATATTACAACATTAATAGCTATTATCCCTAAGGTAGCTATAGGGAGTCTATACCTAATCTCAGCTCCTGTACCATAGGGCTCCATAGGAATACCGTTAATAAGTCCTGATTTAGTATGTCTTCCTAAGTAATTATCCAACATCCTCACTCATCAATACATCTCTCTGTGTTCATACTTATTAACCTATCTTTATAAACAGGGTCAATACTAATAATTAATTAAGTACTTAAAGTTTATGGGGTAGATCTTCCACTAGTTCCTTAATACTTCTCTTATATGTTGAGTAAACAGCTCTTGCTGCCTCATGTAAGCTTCTTAGCTCATCCTTGCTTAAGATATTAATAAGTTTAGGTCCGATAGAGTTACCAACTACCGTTGGCACGCTAATGAAGACTTCCTCACCTATATCGTTGAATCTATGTGGCGTTGCTATGCTTAGAACGATATTCTCATCATAGACTATTGCCTTAACTATGTCAGTAAATGCTGCTGCAGGACCGTACCTTGTCGCTCCACTTGCATCGATTATGAACTCAGCAATCTCTTTAACATAATTCTCTACTTCAGCCTTGTTCATCGACTTACTATTCATTCTTAGATACGTATTTAGATCCATACCATTAATTCTTACTGTTGACCAAAGAATTACTGCTGCCTCACCATGCTCTCCACCAACGAATCCACTTACCTCCTTAACACTTACTCCCAGGAGTTCAGCTAGTTTAGCTCTAAACCTTAATGTCTCAAGGTGAGTACCAGTACTTATTACGAAATCAGCTCGTGAGACCTTCCTAAATAGAGTTGCCATAGCATCTACAGGATTAGTTACTACTATGTATTTAGCTCCGGGATTCCTACTAGGGACTACCTCAGCTATGTATTTAATGATTTCAGCATTCTTCCTCGCTAATTCCCTTCTACTCATCCTAATACCTGGCTGTCTGGGATATCCTGCTGAGATGATGATTATGTCAGCATTACTTAGGTCTTCATCTCTTTCAAAGTGATTTATGGCTACATCACATTTGATGCTAGAGTTAGCATGCTTTAATTCCTCAGCTACAGCTTTAGCTAAGCCAGGCTTAATATCAACTAATGATAACTCTGTAGCAAGGCATGACTTAAGTATAGAAAATGCCGTTGCACTACCGACATTACCTGTGCCTATGATACCTATATGAACCTTCCACTTCCTCAAGATCTGACCCAAGTTAGTTAATGAACTTGTTATAATAAACTAATAATTTTAATGTCTCTATAAAAAGAGGGTTTACAGAATGGATTACGAAGAGGATACCTTAAGAAGGAGGATTATGAAGCTACTTGAGGAGTGTGATAATCCATTAACTGTTGATCAGATAATCACATTACTTAACGTTGACTTAAACCCATCAGAAATTTATGAGCACTTAAGGCATATAGCTAAGACCATTAGGAGGATTAGTGGAGGGAGAAAGGTATTAGTAATGAGGCCGCCTATATGCCGTAAATGTGGTTACGTATTTAAGGACTTGGATAGGCCGAGGAAGCCTAGTAAGTGCCCTAAGTGCCATTCTGAATGGATAGAACCACCAGCATTTAAAATTATTGAAAGGTAAGCTTGATATAGTTAATTATAGGGAATTAGATTGAGTGATGATTTAAGGATAAAAGCTTTGGAGGCTCATAGGAGATATTACGGTAAAATCGAAGTAATTCCTAAAGTACCGATTAAGAGGTTAAGTGACTTCTCGATATGGTATACACCAGGTGTTGCTGAATTAGCTAGGTACATCAGTAAGATGGGTCCTGATGAATCATTTAACTTAACGTACAGATGGAATAGCGTTGCTGTAGTAAGTGATGGATCAAGAGTTCTCGGCTTAGGTAACATAGGTCCTGAAGCAGCCTTACCCGTAATGGAGGGTAAAGCATTACTATTTAAATACCTTGGAGGTGTTGACGCCATACCCATAGTCCTTAGAGTCAATAATGCTGAGGAGTTCATAAGTATAGTTAAAGCTCTAGAGCCAAGCTTTGGAGGCATCAACTTAGAGGATATTGAGAGCCCCAAATGCTTCTACATCCTAGATAGGTTAAGGAACGAGTTAAACATACCTGTATGGCATGATGATCAGCAGGGAACAGCTATGGTTGTCTTAGCAGCTCTCATCAATGCATTTAAAATCGTTGATAAAGAATTAAGAAGATCTAGAATAGTTCTCGTTGGTCTGGGTGCTGCAAATTACTCCGTACTTAGGTACCTTGAAGTTTATGGTGTTGATCTAGGCAATGTGATAGTCGTTGAGAGACCTGGTATCGGCATCTTAAGTAGATGTCACCCAATGCTTGACTCATTTAAGAAGTCAATGCCTCACTGGTATGATGCTGCATTAAAGACAAATAGAGATTGTCTAGAAGGAGGTATTCCTGAAGCTCTAAAAGGTGCTGATGCAGTCATTGCCGCTTCTAGACCTGGACCTGACATCATTAAGGGTGAGTGGATTAGATTAATGGCTGATAAACCAATAGTCTTTGCGTTAGCAAATCCAGTACCTGAGATACTACCTGAAGTAGCAATCAAGTACGGTGCCGAGATAGTAGCCACTGGGAGGTCTGACTACCCTAATCAAGTAAATAATTCACTAGGCTTCCCAGCAGTGTTTAGAGGTGTACTAACTGTTAGAGCGAGAAAGATTACTGACTCTATGTGTATTGAGGGTGCTAAGGCTTTAGCAAGGTATGCTGAAAAGAGAGGATTAAGAAGGGACTACATAATTCCAAAGATGAGTGAAGTCGAAGCATATATAGAGGTAGCTTTCTCAATAGCTAAGAAAGCAATCAATGACGGAATAGCTAGGCGAAGGTTAAGCGATGATGAATTAAAAAGAGAGATTAGGGTTCTCATAGAAAGACCTAGGAAGATCGTTAATGTAATGATGAAAAGTGGCCTCATAAAGGAATAACTTTAAACCTAAGTATAAAATAAACTACTCATCCTCTCACTCAAAGCCCTAAAATCCTAGTATCAAGTTAAGTTCACAGCAGAACTGATGTTTTAAGTAATACATTAGTAGTCTGTAGTTTAAACTGCAGTACTTACAGTTAGGGGAGGCTATAACATCGTAGTCATGATAATAATTCCTGTCTTTACATTAGAATTTATTAGGTAACTAAGAAGATAAAAACTATGTAAGTTAGGTAATCGAATCTGCAAAGCTGAGGTATGTTATGTTGTCTACTTATTTTATTAATTAAGCTTAAGACTGTACTATTAGGAGTTAGTACAAAGTACTATTATAAATAATGAAATTTTAGGAGTGCCTCCTTAATGATGTATTACCTAACGTAGTAACTACATCACTTCTTACTCTTCATACCTAGCTTCTCCTTCAACCACTCGATCTTTATTAAGTATCTCTTCCTTCTATGTCTTGGTTCAGCCCTCATACTATGTGTATGGCTACCCTTAGTGAATATAACTATCTTCGTCTCTTTACCTCTCATTGCTAACGCTACGTGCATAGCTAATGATTGATCTATGAAGCATCTATAGTCCTGCATACTATGTATGAATAGTACTGGTGTCTCTACCTTATCCGCATGGAATACTGGGCTCTTCCTTACGTACTCCTCTATGTTATCTATGGGTGTACCCCCTATTTGGTCTGGATCGAACCAATAACCTATATCACTTGCCCAATAGTCAGCTATCCAGTCAGCTATACCATTCTCACTTACTGCAGCTTTGAACCTTCTTGTCTTAGTTATTATGACGTTAGTCATGTAGCCTCCATAACTTATGCCAGTAACTGCTAACCTACCCCTATCTATGGGGTACTTAGAGATTACATGGTCTAGGAAAGCCATTAACTGCTCGTAATCAACCTCACCATACTTACCCTTAATATCGGCGAATTCCTCACTATAGCCGTCACTACCACGTGGGTTCGCATAAGCTATAGCGAAACCCTCACTAACCATTAACTGCATCTCTGGATGGAAGTAGTAGCCATACATCCCTTTAGGACCTCCATGGATGTAGAGTATTAATGGGTGTGGACCCTTCCCCTCAGGAATCAGTACCCAACCCTCAACTTCATCACTACCAACGACTATTTTCTCGTGATGTGGTTCGTAAAGCTTAACCTCCTTCGTAACCCACTCATTAATGCTTGATAATTGTATATGCTTACTACCGTCATACATATATAGTTCTTGAGGCTTTGTAGCGCTTGATAATACGTAAGCTACTCTATCACCACCTGCGTGAGCTATATGAACGTAATTACCCTCACTGGTAATTCTCCTCAATCTACCATCCTTAATAAGTGCTAAGATCGAACTTCCTGAATCAGCGTAAACTAGAGCTACACCATCAAGGAAACCACCAGCTAATACGTGGATATTCCTATCTAGGACACCACACGTAACACACTCTGGCCTGCCATCCCTAACTAGCCATAACTTATAGTGACTAGCTATACCTATCTCCTGCTTATGCATTAGTGCATACAAGTCATTACTAACACACCTTAATGAAGTTATTGAGAAGCCCTCTAGAACAACCTCCTTCTCACCAGTTCTTGGATTAACTCTAATTAACTTATGGATTGTGGGATTCCTCCAATCAATTGGTACAGCATAGTATATTAAGTCATTACATACCTCAATACATGCAATCCCACTCAACTCCTCAGCAACATCCTTGATATAGCCTGAATTAACGTCAACTAACTTAATGTTGTACTTAAGTCCAGCAATGAATCCTCTACCATCAAACCATACAGGTAATCTATCTGTTGAGACGTAGTCGCCATCCTCATCGTAAAACCCTTCACGCGGTGTAGGTGTTACAAGCACTACTTGGTCATTACTTAACCACTCCATATCTGTGACACCATGCTTAAACCACGCAACCTTCCTAGGTTCACCACTACCAGTCCATACGAATAGACCGCAACCCTTATCCTCCTCTGAAGCACCGCGCCTACTAGTAAAGGCTAGTAAATCTCCTGAGGGATTCCACCTAGGTAAGGAATCACCCTCACCAACCAGGTATGCTTTAGAACCATCACTTCTAACTATGTGTACTTCACTGAACACCTTATTCCTATCTAGATCATTTCTAGATATCGTAAACGCAACATCACCCTTGCTCGAGACCCTCACATCAGTTATCGATGATAGCTTAAGAATATCATCAACTGTAAATTTCCTCTTAGAACTCAAGGGGTCCACCCAAGCATTACATAGCTCTAACCACTTAAGGATTACATCATTAGGGTCATAACGCTACTTAATGTTCAACTTCGTAAGTTATGTATACTTGACTACTGCATTTACTGTTGTCCTCTCAGTTTTGACTTAACACATCATCCCTTCATTATTAATTAATAAAATAATTGTTATTACCTCTAGCGATTAGGATAATGTAGCCACTCTTGACCTATTCACTAAGCTATCTCTAAGGAAGCACCATGATAGTATGCAATCACATTATATGTCAGTATATTATATAATCGAATGATTAGTAACGGATAAGTTGTTCATAGCCTAGGTTTTAATGTTGGTTACCTTGAACTCACCGCTGGATAGTTTAAGTGCTAAGTAACTCATTAATGTTATTGAGATTAAGGGGGTTATGACTAAGTATTGATAACTCATTACGTATCCATATATCGAGGCTATGGATCCGTAGATTAGCGGCCCTATAAAACCTCCTAAATCAAACCCCATAGCGTATATGGACATAGCTCTATTTCTAGTATCCTCAGGTACTGAGTAAGCTACAAGTAGCTGTTGTGTAGGTATTGTTAACCCGATTCCGAAACCGTAGATTAGAGCTACTACATAGCTAAGTGGTACGTAGTACATGTACTTAAGCATGTATATGGAGATAGCAGTTATTATGTGTCCTACCGCAGCTATCATTGCAGGGTTCTTCTCACTAGATAATTTACCAGCTAAGTACCTGGATACAATGCTACTTAACCCAAAGTACATCATGAAGTACCCGTAGACCTTAGCCTCATACCCTAGATCCCTATAGTGAGCCTGAAGTATCCCAGCCAAAGTCAAGAATAACATACCACTAAATAATGCTGTAGCCGTAATTAGTATGACTACTTTATTTAATGCCTCCCTCCAACCACTCCTTAAGGACTTACCTACATATCTAATACCTACGCGTCTAGCTTCTAAGGCATTGAGGATCACCAAGGATCCAGCTAGGGATGCCGTCATTATGAATACTGGTGAGTAACCTACTGAATCAACAAGAGCACCGGCAAGTGGTGGTACGATTATAGCTGTTAGAGATATCAACATGGATCTAATACCTAAAGCCATACCTGCCCTGACACCAGCAGCTGTAGCTACTGCAGCTATAGATGGTGATATGAAGTATGCAGCAGCTACCCCTTGCATGACCCTACCTACTACTAACTCATTAAGACCTCTCGAGAAAGTGTAGGTGATAGCTGCTATAACCATGAATAGGCATCCTAACGACATAGCTAAGTAACTATTAGTTCTATCAGCCACGTATCCTGCTAAAGGTCTTAGAATAGAAGCAACAAGGAAAAGTATAGACCACACAAAACTAGTGCTACTCACATCAATACCTAAATCACGTGAATACCTAGCTAGTACACTCATCACTAACTGTGAAGCAAAGAAGTATATGCCGGTAGATATCAATCCTATTAGTAAGTCCTTATTAATACCACTCATTTTACTTTCGGGCATGACTTACACCTTAGTTGGCGTTAATGCTGATTTCCCTTAGCTACCTAGTATAGTATAGTTAAGTAATTTTATCTTAACTTAAATGAAGATATTATTAATTGGGAAACTTAGGCTTGAATGACCATTTAGGGGAGGAACTTGTATAGCTCCTAATAATTTAAACTAAATGATGAGAAAAAGACTTTGTTTAAAATGTGATTACTTAGGTAATAATCCCTCTTCTTCTAGCCAATCAGCTAGCCACTTAAGTCCTAGCTTCTCAAGTTTCTTCCTTGTTGGTCTTCCATCAACCCATCCACGTACCTTGTAGTACTCGTCTAGCATTTCGTGAAGCCTTACTACGTGGCCCTTAGCTGGCCCTTCAGGCATGGGCTCCTCTAGTAATCTCTTGGGTAGTGTGTCATACTCTCTACCGTCACCGAAGCTTAGGACGTTGAATGCTCTCTCAGCATTCCATATTCTCTCACCTATGGTTTCTACGTCCTTAGCTGATACATCAAAGCCTGTTACAGCACTAAGCATTTCTGCGTAGTCCTCAGCCCATATAGCGAATGAAGTGAACTTACACAGTATTAAGCTATCAATGACTGCGAAGACGTCCTGGAAGTGCTTAACTAGTGCTGGCTTACCCTCAGTCTTAAACCTATCAACTAATTGTGGAACTCCTAAGACTTCAGGAGATATCATGTATGCTCTTAGGTGGCAGCCGCCTCTATTGCTCGTGGCATATGCAAGTCCATGACCTTGAGCGCCTCTAGGATCATAGGCTGGTAGTTCCTGACCTCTAACAACCATAGCTACCTCAGGTGCTCCATACTTCTTAGCTAGTCTAGCAGCACCTTCAGCTAAATCATCACCTATACCTGACCTATACGCTGTCCTCCATACTAACTCAACTATAGCTTCAGGAGTTCCCCACTTAACATTAAGGCCTCTTAACTTCTCAGGCGGTACTTTACCTAATTCCACTAACTCCATGAGAGTCCCGATAACGTGACCCATAGATATGGTGTCTAGACCTAACTCGTTGCATAGGTAGTTAGCCTTATTTATTGCTTCAATATTGTCAGTACCTGTCTGAGCTCCAAATGCCCAAACAGTTTCGTACTCAGGACCTCCACCTTCACCACTGAATGGTGACTTAGTAACTCTAGTGTATCTAGCACAACCTATTGGGCAACCCCAACATATCTCCTCCTTCTGCTTCTTCCAATCCATATACTTATCAGCTATGGTCTCACCACTAATCTTCTCAGCACCCTCGAAGACTCCTGTCCTGAAGTTTCTTGTCGGGAATATACCTGCCTTATTGATTATGTTTACTAGAATAGCTGTACCTAACTTAGGTAGTCCCTCAGAAGTTACTGGACTCTTCTTATGCTTATCCATAACCTTAACAACGACCTCCCTGAACTTCTCGGGTCTAGCTATCTTTGGTTTCTCATGACCTAGTACAGCTATTGCTTTAAGCTTCTTAGAACCCCATACAGCACCGTGACCTCCTCTACCAGCAGCTCTATTCTTATCATTAATTATAGCTGCAAACCTTACTAAATTCTCACCTGCTGGACCTATAGCAGCCACCTTGATGTTCTTAGCCTCATCACCTACCTCAGCCTTAAGCTCCTCCTTAATCAAGTCCGTAGTGTGGTGGACGTCCTTACCCCATAAATGCTTAGCATCTTTAATCTCGACCTTACCGTCATGAATCCATAGGTAGACTGGTGTCTCTGAAGCACCCTCAATTATTACTCCATCAAAGCCTGCAAACTTTAGTTCAGGACCGAATTTACCACCACTGTGTGAGTCATGTATTGTATTGGTTAATGGTGACTTAGTAACCGAGCACCACCTACCAGGAGCTGGTAACCCGGTAACACCTGTTAAGGGTCCTGTAAGTACTAATGCCTTATTATATGGTGATAGGGGGTCGACCTTAGGGTTAACCTCCTTAAGCATTAGGTATACTCCGAGACCCCTACCACCGATCCAGGTCTTGAGAACCTCTTCAGGGGGTGATTCAAACCTTACCTTGCCACTCCATAAGTCAACACGAGCTAGTTTACCCATGTAGCCTCCTAAAGGCATTAGAAACACCTACCAAGAATATAATTAAGGTGTTAGTAAAAACGTTTATCTAATGATAATACTCTTGAATAGTAATGTATAGGAGTTTCTATGGTACTCTTTTACACTTGAAGAATCAGAACTAAAAACCCTGCATTCAAGAAATTATGTAGGTTTAAGTAATGGTTAAGTTCAGGATTGGTGAATGGAGCGTAGTCTTATTACCTAATTCTCATCCTCGTGAGTTAATGGTTGAAGTGACCATGAAATGTAATTACAATTGCGTCCACTGCTTTAGGAGGAATTTAATTAATGAACGCTTCGGTGAGATGGATATAGATTTATTTAGGGAGTTACTTAAGCAGGCTGTTAAGGCTAAGGTACGTAAGCTTGTATTTTCTGGTTGGGGAGAGCCTTTAGTTCATCCAGATATATCGCATATGATTGAGTTAAGTAAGCATAAAGGTTTTGAGGTTTTACTGAACACTAACGGCTCATTATTGAGAGAGTATGCTAGTGACATAGTTAAGTTAGGTGTGGATGAAGTAGTTGTTAGTATCGATGCTGTTGAGACCGATCTCTATGAAGCTTTAAGGATTGGTGGCATGCTTTCTGAGATTGTTGATGGGTTATTGAAGTTGAAGGACAGGATAGTAAGATCGAGTACTTGGAAGCCAGTAGTGAGTATACAGTTTACATTAAACAATTACAACTACAGAGATCTCCTTAAGCTAGTGGATTTCGCTAAGAAGGTTGGAGTTACTAACGTTATTATTTCCAATGTCATACCACTCTCCTCAACTTTAGAGAAGGAGATGTCATGCTATATAAATGAAGAATGTTTAAGAGAGGTTGAGAAGGCTAAGTACGTATTAGTTAGGGAAAGCTTAAATAGCAATGTCTATATCTCTCTTCCAAGCTTTAACATAGTTAGCGATAGGAGATGTCCATTCATTTCTAGGTATTCCTCATATGTGAGATGGGATGGTGGTGTAACACCATGTATATATTACGCACATACGTGGAGTAATGCATTTATGGGTGTTGATAGAGTTATTCATGCAGTAGTTTTCGGTAATATTGTGAATGATGACCTACTTAACATATGGAGAAGTGTTGCGTACTCAGAATTTAGGTTTAGGACTTACACCTTCTACATGCCTAGCTGTCTTGACTGTCCTTTAGTCAACTATTGTGATTACACATTAAGTAATAAGGCTGATTGCTGGGGTAATGAACCAACGTGCTCTCACTGTCCATACTCTCACGATATTGTTAGATGTCCTCTATGACTTAACACCTATAACTTCATAAACGATATTGTAGTGGGGCCTAAGCTTGAGTAAAGTAGTAATAACTGTTTATGGAGTCCTTAGGGAAAAACTTGGATGGAGAAGTAAGGAAGTTACGTTTAAAGGCGATAAAATAACGTTTAGGGAGTTACTGGATGTTGAACCCGAACTTAAATCATTAATACTTCAAGGCTCAAATCTAATAGATGATTACATAATCCTACTTAATGGAGTGCACCTACAGTTTAAGGGAGGTCTTAATGCTGTATTAAGAGATGGTGATGAGATATCAATATTTCCACCAGGTGGTGGAGGTTAGTGCCTCCGAGAAGGTACCAAGATACATTCTTTACTGAAGAGCAAGTTAAAGTTTTAGATATGAGAGCTAAAGGTATGAATGTTGATGAAATAGCTAAGGAACTAGGTATTTCAAGAACAAGTGTGTATTCGGTCTTAAGGAGCGCCTTAACCATAGTTAAAAAGGCAAGAAATACGTTAAATCTCTACGCTAAGTTAATGAAGGAAATATCAATAAGCATACCGAGAAATACCAACCTAAACGATGTAGTAAGCATAGTATTGAAGGAGGCTGATCTACACGGTGTGAGACTTCAACTAAGAAGTAGTGAAATAGTCTTATTCGTAATAAAGAACGTACCATCCGAATGCATAGACATAAATAGACTTAAGTTACTATGTGACATAAACTTAATCGTTAGTTATGATGGACTATTAAAGAATGTAATGATAAGTAGGTGAGCTATTAAAATAGGAAACAACTGATTACTATGTTTTAAGTCTTGATACTAGATTTTTAAGTGCTTCATAACCTCGCCCTATTATTGGTCTGCCATGACTTGGTAGTATATGCTTTATATCGCTTATATTAATTAATGATGCTATGGATTTCCTATTTAATTCAGGGTCTAGTGAGTAGTGTGTTGGTATTTCATATAGTACCCCATTTTCTTCATGTACTAAGTCACCTATGAATAGCGCTCCAGTACCTCTATGAAGCATACATATGGATCCAGGTGTGTGACCGGGTGTATGTATTATTAGTAGATCATTAAGGGTTTCACCACCACTTAACACTATATCTATCTCTACCGGTTCCGGAGTGTAGCCGTGAAGGCTCTTCTCGCCACGAATATACGGAACTTCATCTTTGTGAGCAGCTACTTTAGCACCTGTTAATCTCTTTAAATTAGCTAAAGCACCTATGTGATCGTAATGAGCATGCGTAACTATGATGAGATCGAGTGATTCCCTATTTAAGCCTAAATTACTCATATACCTCAATACCTTATGCTCATTACCCGGTTCACCAGCATCTATCGCTATAGCTCTACCCTCATGTAGTATTAAGTAAACATTTGCAAATGAATCATCAACTAAGTGTATATTCTTTAATACCTCAACCAAAGTGAACCCCAACTAGTCACTTATGACTACTTATTAATTCCTTTAGATTTAACTCAGTGATTATACTCCTTATTTCCCTGATAACTTCCTCTGGTTCGGTTGTTAATGGTGGTCTAACTATATCGTTTATGGGAGCCCCCATCTCTTTAAGCAGTGCCTTAACTCCTGAAGGTATTGATGTAGCGATATCATATATCCTAGCTAACTTTAATACCTTCTTCCACGCACTTATCGCCCTACTTAAGTCACCATTAATCCATGAATCATAGACCTCCCTATGTATTTGGGGTGTTGCATTAGCTAAAGCCATAATACCTCCATCACCACCCATCATTAGTACAGGTAAGAGTAGATCATCAAAGCCTGTAAGTACTGTGAAATCTTTCCTAATACTCTTCACGTCTTGAATTAATCTTCTAAAGTATGTGAAGTCTTGATATGTTACCTTAGCACCAGCAATATTACTGTACTCTCTAGCCAACTCTACATACAGTTTTACAGGAATGTTTATGCCTGTAAGCATTGGTATGTTATAAACTATTATAGGTATATCGACCTTCTCAGCAACTAGAGAGAAATGTCTCTTAAGCTTATCATAGGGAACTTTAAAGAAGTATGGAGGTGTTATTATGACGCCATCAACACCCATATCCTTGAATATTAATCCGAGCTCTATGGAGTGCTCAGTACAGTTACTACTGATGCCAGGTATAATCCATACCTTACCACCTACCTCCTCAAGAACTAACTTAGTTACTTCGATACTCTCCTCCTTCCTTAAGTGAACGAATTCACCAGTTGTTGAGTTGGGGAATATGCCGTGAACACCATTATTTGCTTCATACTTAGCTAACCAGCGAATACCATCGACATCGAGGCTTAAATCTTTCTTAAAGGGTGTAATGAAGGGCGTAATAACACCGTAGAACTTAGGCTTAGTCACTTAGTGATCCCTATCATACGTACTACCTACGGATATAAAAGAATGTAATTTAACATACTCACATAATGCTAATCATTACTTATTAGAACTTCTCATAAAGTAAGTAATATAAGGTTGTCATTAAATTAGTGATGAGGTGTAAGAAATGTCTGAGAATGCATGTATAGAACCTCTACTCAAACGTAGAAGTGTAAGGGTTTACGAAGATCGTGAAGTCCCTATGGATCTAGTACTTAAGGTTTTAGATACCGCTAGATGGGCTCCTAGTGCCCGTAATGCTCAACCTTGGGAGTTTGTAGTGGTGAATGATCGTAAGATCCTTGAGGAATTGTCTAGAATACACTCAGGTGCAGGACCTCTCAGTAAAGCCCCTGTAGCTGTGATTGTCTTGTGTGACACTAATATATCACCGGTTACGTATCAGGTAGATTGCGCTAATGCTGCACTCTACATAATGCTTGCAGCCTATTGTGTGGGTCTAGGTACTGTATGGATTAACTCATTAAGAAATATAGAAGAGGTTAGAAAAATCATTAAAGCTCCAAGCAATAAGGTCCCAGTAGCAATAATAGCTATAGGTTACCCAGCAGAGAGACCTAGAATAAAGCCTAGGAAACCACTTAATCAGTTAGTCCACATAGGTGTATACGGTAATAAGTTAAGTCAAGCGTAAGTCTAGCAGATATTACAATCACTTCACCATAATTAATGAGACATGAAGTAACCAACTAAGTAACCAATAATGAAGCTTAAAAGAACTACCTTATGTATAAAGAACATAAACCTAGCTCTTTCATAATCGCTTAAGTTTCCACTAAATACACATCTACATAAAGTATCTACTAGCTTAACAATTAATGAATCAAGTCTCTTACCCAGTACTTGAAGCTTTATAACAATAATCCTTAACCTCATAAAGTAATGCTCTATAACTTGTAGTAATCTCCCTAAACTTGAGACATTACGTAACAATCTATAAGTTGGGACTACATTGCCCACCTAACTCACCCAGTACTATACACACTCCCGAATTTTTAAACTTACTTATACCCAGCAGTCTGTTTTTAAGCAGAGAGATTTCTCTGCTTAAAAAACTTATGCAGAAAAGATCTAATGAATTATGTAGTACAAGCTAGCATTACCTTTACCGTAAAATGAAGTAGATAGAAATGATTAAAGTTACACCTTCCTTAAAGATAAGATCATTATATACACTTATGAGAGACCATAAACCTTTATAGTTTAAACTCCACATTCACATTACTGAGTTCTAATCAGATATTATTTCAGGCATGGTAAGGCCTCTCTAAGATATATTCAATACGTAATACTTCAATAACTTATGGTAGTGGTTTAAGGATCGGAAAATGCAATAAAGGTATTAACGGAATGGAACGTGCGTATTGATGTATTGTCTAATTTGATTTCTAATAGATTTGTTATTACGTCACTCCATTTGCCGGAGATAACAGTCAAAACAGTCTTTGCGATATAACCCTCATAACTTAATGCAGTTACGTGTCTGCTTCTTGAACTCATTGGGTTTAAGTGTTTTAGTATTGAGTTATGAACCTTAGCGAGTTAACTTATGTATACTAGAGCACACATCTTATAGGAGGTGTGGAGCTATTATGGCATAATTGCATTAGGATTAGCGGGCAAGATCTAGACTCATTAATAAACTCCATAAGTTAGGCTATAGTGTTAATCCTTAGAAACACGTATTTAAGCTCCAGACCTACTGAGTTAGTGTGACGTAGCACTACCAACACTTCTTATCTTATATATTAGTGAACAGTGAAAAATCTATATTAAGGTATTCAATGCTGATGTCACATTTATTTAGTTATATAAACTACGTAAAGACGTGTAATCCTCAAAGCTGAGAGGATTACACGTCTTAAAGCTGAACTATTACTAAAGTATAAGTATAATTAGGGTAATTAGTGATTTAGATCTGAATAAGGTATTTCTTAGTAATAATATCATAGGGTAATACTTAGTGAGTGATGGTTGAGTGTAGAAGTCAGCCACCATGAATGTAAGAAAAGATGAGTAGTTAGAAAATACTAGTTTTTAGACATTATTCCTCAGGTACAACCTTACCTGGATTCAATATGTTATTTGGATCAAGGACTTTCTTAAACATCTTCAACAACTCCAAATACTTTCTATCAGTATACTTCATAAAGTATCTCATCCTCGTAACACCTATACCGTGTTCACCAGATATTACACCACCTAACCCCACTGTTATCTCGTAGAGCTCATCTTCAAGCCTTTCATATAATTCCTTAGTCCAGCCCTTAGTCTTCATTATATGTGCGTGGAGGTTACCATCACCTATGTGACCTATTACCGGTATCCAGGTATTGTACTTCCTCTCAAGTTTATCTACCTCCTCCATGAAGTCATATATCTTACCTATGGGTAAGGACATGTCCAGAATGTCTATTAAGTCCTTCTTTAATGAAGTATATACCTCACTCCTTATCTTAAGTATCTCTCTCTGCTCATCATCCCTTGTAGCTACTACAGGTTCTAGGTCAGTATACTTCGTAATTACATTATTAATTAACTCAAGCTCTGTATACACTAAGTCCTCTGAGGACTCACTAACAGCAACTATCAAATGTGCGAAACCCTCCTCAACAGGCCATTTAAGTCCTAGATAGGATGCTGACCTCTCAATAACGTCCTTCTCTACGTACTCTAAGAGTAATGGTATGACGCCGCTCTTAAGAATGTCGTGTGCTGCTTTTACAGCGTTTAATCTATCCTTAAATGGTATCACCATGGTTGCACTAGCACGGTATTTAGGATATAATCTTATGTATGCCTTAGTTATTATTCCTAAAGTCCCCTCACTACCTATTATTAGGTGCATTAGGTTATAGCCTGTATTATTCTTAATTACCTTACCTCCAAGAACTACTATATCACCATTGGGTAGGACTACCTCTATACCTAGAACGTAATTCCTCATAACACCAGTCCTAACAGCTCTAGCACCACCAGCGTTAGTCGCTATCATACCACCTACTGTAGCACCCTCATCACCTGGATGTGGTGGGAAGAAGAGGCCTGCCTTATCTGCTTCCTCTAATAGTTTAGCTAAGGTTACTCCAGCCTCTACCTCAGCTACTAAGTTCTCCTTATCTATTTTTATACCATCCATTCTCTCTAGAGATAATATGATGCCAGGTTTAGTCGGTATAGCACCACCAACTAGACCTGTACCACCACCTCTAGGGAATATAGGTATCTTCTCTTCATTAGCTAACTTAACTATCTTAGAGACCTCCTCTGCAGTTCTAGGCTTAACAACAACCACATCAACTGATGGCTTAGGTCTGAGAGCTTCAGGTGTTTCATCGTAAAGGTATCTCTCAATCATTTCCTTACTTGTAACGACCCAATCATCACCAACAATACTCTTTAATTTATTTATTACTTCCTCCTTTATTGCCAAGAAGAATCACCTCTTTAACTTCTTGAGTTCCTCTATAAGTTTAGGTACGATCTCATATAAATCACCTACTACTGCTAGATCGCTATACCTTATTATCGGTGCTGATGGATCTATGTTAATTGATATTATTATCTTTGAGTCCTTCATACCTGCTAGGTGCTGTGGTGATCCTGAAATACCGCATGCAATATAGATCTTAGGCTTAACTATATTTCCGCTAAATCCTACTTGTCTATCCTTAGAACACCAACCTGAGTCCACTAGAGGTCTACTAACACCTACTACACCACCTAGTAGGTTAGCTAACTCCTCAAGCATCTTTAGATCCTCCTTCCTTTTTAACCCCCTACCACCAGCAACTATTATCTCAGCATCCGCGATATTGACCTCCTTGTCCTTCACCTTACCCAATATTTCAAATGGTCTCTCCCTATTCATTAGGTGATCCTTACTAATCCTCCTTACAATTACTTGACCTTTCCTACGCTTATCCTTACCTGAAGGCTTAAACACTCTATACCTGATGGTCGTCATCACAGGTGTTGTTATAGTCTTTATGTGCGCTATAATGTTACCCGTAAATGCAGGTCTTACCTGAACCACGTCACCGTTATCATCAATGTATACATC
>Ga0190367_1000994_pt1 | contig 17858 bp, 21 predicted proteins | sample 4872181011_MG_FD_171838 | JGI IMG/M metagenome (GOLD analysis project Ga0190367, IMG submission 171838) | Hydrothermal vent microbial mat bacterial communities from Southern Trench, Guaymas Basin, Mexico - 4872-18-10-11_MG | ecosystem: Environmental > Aquatic > Marine > Hydrothermal vents >...
TGGGTGAGGGAGGGTTTGCGTGTTTAAGGTATGCGGCGCGCCTCGCCCAACCCCCACCAAACCAGCTAAACTTACAAACAAGCCCCCAACCATTCAAAACAGCTACAAGAGCGAAAAAGAAAACTAGCCCCTCTTTTTCAGGTACTGGAACGTCAAGGCCTCGCTGTTGGGGTCTCTCGAGTCGGCCGAGGTCATGTAGAGTTCCATGTTCTCGACCTTAGGCGGGTGGTAGGACTTCACGAGCCCCACTAGCTTAGACCTCAAAGTCCTGTGTACTCCTCCTATTATCCTGACCTCTGCGCACTCGACCGGGCCCCTATACGCTACCTCCCTCCAGTGGGCGTCCGTAACCAGCCAGTCAACCTCCTCCGTGTCTGGGTTTATCCAGAGTTCCACTCTCTCCGCGTCTGGGACTTCGTCAAACACGCTCTTGTCGAGCCAGAAGAACCAGACCCTGGCGACCCAGTACCACTTACGGCCGCCCTTAGGCGTGGGGGCCTCGCCCACGTAGACGTCCCTCAGCACCTTAATCTTGGATATATGCATAAAGCCGCTACCTATATCCCCCGTTATAACGGCTATCTTAACCCCCTCGAAGTATATCTCGACCTTAGGCTTTATAGTGCCAGCGGACATGTCGATAGGCCAGGTACGGGTCTCCACGTCTGGCATGCCGTACCTCTCGATAACCTTCTTAACCAGGGGGAGTATGGACTCGTCTATTCTCGGGACGAACCTAGGCCTGTATATGTGAGCCTTGAGCCCCCCGTGCTCAACCCTGAGCTTGAACTCAAGCCTCTCCACCCCCTCCTCTCCCACGTACACGTCCAGGGGTATATCCACCTCCTCCGGGCACCGGCTACTCGGAAAGACGAGGAAGTAGGCCAGCCCCTCACCCTTAGAAGCAAGCACGGTCTTATCCCCGGGTAGGGCGACAAGGCAGCCGTTAAGCACGCCCCCACCCCACATCAGCTGTACCTCACCGTACCTACCCTTAACCTCGCCCTTCTCCCAGAAGCCGGGGGGAGGAGAAAGGTAGACCCTGTCTACAGCGTGGTCTGACTCGTTCCTAACCCTTATCTTAAGCGTAGACACCTTGTTCGCGAAGGCCAAGTCCGAGCCGTCCTCAATCTTAGCGCTTATCAACTTGGGGCCGGGCATGAAGCCCTCCATAACGATTAGCTATATAACAGTATATATAACTATTGCGCTATAAACAGAGAACGGTAATACATCTGAACCTCATTCGCAATACGGTTAACACAGCCAACCTCGAACTACCGCTGTTCATCGCTAGAATACTGCGTCTTTGAAGGGTATCTATTAAAAGCACTCAATAAGCTCTTCCTCAGCCCCCTCTCAATAAGCTCCTCAACCCCATCCGGGGTAAGCCTCCTACCGAGCCTAAAAGTCCTCCTCAACTTCCTGATAACTATATTGCCGTGCTCGTTCACCTCAACTTCACCACCCACCCTGAAGCCCACGTCCTCCCTAATCCTAGCTGGTATAGTTACTCTGTAGTTCCGAGTTACTTTTACGCGGACCATCAATTCACTATATGACTTAGTTATTTATTTTAGTATTTCTAGTGAATTTACGTGGTGTATAAAGGAGGTATAAAGCTGAGTATGTTCTGTAATAGTGGGGGGAGAGAGTGAAGGAAGATTCTTTAATTAATGTTTTTGGCAGAAAAAACTACTCAAAAGGATATAAGTACTATATCGCTGGTAGAGTTCTCTGTGCCTTCAAGAGAGGGGATATGCTCATAGGTAGCGTTCAAGGTAGAATGGCAGAACCCTATACTGTTAAGGTTGTAATTAGAGGAGGGAAGATAGTAGAGGCTAGGTGTACCTGTCCCGTTCAGAGGTACTGTAAGCACTGCGTCGCACTGGTTCTAACGTGGATCAATATACCAGAGTTATTCGTGGATTTCGATGGCATTATTAACGAGTTGTCTAGGTTAACTAAGGAGGAATTAATAGCAACACTCCTTAACCAGGCTCTTAACAATCCCTCCTTTGCTGATGAATTATTTGATATAGTTACTAAGAAAAATGTAAATGTAGAAGTTAAAAATGTAATTAATGCAATTAGGAAAATACGTAGAGCAAAGTTTCTAAACACATACATTTTACGTAAATACACAGCTATATTTAGGAGTCTATACGAGAATGGACGATATCTCGACGCAGTTAAAGTAGGAGTAGAACTCCTCCTTCTCTGCTGTGAATACCGCAGTATAGGGGCATTTGCATGTCAATACAACGTGTTCGAAGACGATGAAACAACTCTTGACTTCCTACAGCCCCACGTAGAGGTCTTGTTCAACTGCTTTGAGGCTATAGATAGCTCCGACGAAAAGAAAGAAGCCATTAGGTATATAGCTAGACTAGCCGTACTCCAGGGCGAGTTCCTAGCGGGCGATCCAGCAGACCTCATGCCATCTTTAAGCTCGGAAGAGCTAGAGATGCTAAGAGAAATATTACCAGAGATAGAGGCCGATATAAAGGCGGACGTTGAAGAGATAATATTAGCTGGTAATGCGGGCAATGGTCGCGCCATTTTCCACATGTACAGGAGTATCCTAATCAAATTAGTGGAAGATCTAGAAGACCTAGCTATGAGTGAGTAAAGGTGTATGAGCCGTGAAGATGTCTAGGAGGCGTTTCATATCGTCGTTGCTAGCCCTCGGGGGGCTGGCAGCCATAGACGTGGGGGTCCTAGAGCCCAGAGTAGTGCTTTCCGTCAGTGAGGTAGAGCTTTCCTTCGACAGTGGTTGGGGGTACACGTTAACCGTAGCCCACGTCTCCGACATCCACATGCCCTCCGGCCCATCACTAGTCTACGAGCAGGCAGTTAAAAGGGTGGAGGAGCGCAGGCCAGACCTCATAGTATTCACGGGGGATTCCTTGTCAAGCAAGGCCGGGAAAGACGAGGCAAAGGAATTTCTGTTCAGGCTGTCCGAGTTAGCGCCCACATACGCGGTCTGGGGGAACTGGGACTACTACTCGCTCGGCCACCGGGTGCCCAGGTACGGGGAGGAGCTGGAGAGGGAGGGGGTGGAGGTGCTCATGAACGAGGCCATACGTCTGGAGGGCGAAGTCTGGATAGTGGGGGTAGACGACCCGTACACAGCTAGGGACGACTTGGAGAAAGCCCTATCGAGAGTTCCACGAGAAGCCTTCAAAATACTGCTGGCACACTCGCCACAAGTAATAGGCGAAGCCAGGGACAGGGTAGACCTAGTACTGGCAGGCCACACCCACGGGGGACAGGTAAGACTACCGCTAATAGGCTCACTATACGTACCGCTACCACGCCAGTACAGGGGATATGTCTCAGGCCTGTACGAGGTTGGGGGTACGAAGCTTTACGTGAACAGGGGGCTTGGCACAAGCATACTACCGGTCAGATTCCTATGCCCACCCGAACTAACGATATATACCTTAAAGTTCTAGTACTCTCATCACGGTAAAATATTTCTATTCGTTCAGGAATAAGTATTCCTCTGGTGGCTCTTTGAAGCTGTTGCTCGTCTCGGACATACACTACCCTGCTGATCACAGGGTTACGTTAAGGTTAAGGGATATAGTCAGAGACGGGGACGTAGTGGTAGTTATAGCTGGAGATGTGACGGCTAGCGGTTACCTCCACCACTTCGAAAAGTTTCTCCGCCTGATGTCAGGGGCCCGCATGATATTAGTGGTGGGTAACCACGACTTGTGGCTTAGCAGGAAGATGATAAAGAGGGGCTATGATTCTCTCGACAAGCTCAGGAGGATATCCGAGCTGTGCCGTAAGTACGGGGCTAGAGTCCTAGATACGGAGAGGGGGCCTCTAGACCTGGGTGGTGTCGCCCTGGTAGGTAGTGTGGGCTGGTACGACTACAGCTATGCCGAAGGGCTCGGCTTCTCCCGGAGGGATTTCAATAGGGGTACCCCGTATAGGGGCTGTGAGAAGGGCCTCTACGGCCGCCTCCCGCCCTGCCCAGCCTGGCACAACGACAAGGTTTACGTTAAGCTGCCTTTCCCCGACGAGGAATACGTGAGGCGGAACGTCGCCGAGATGGAGAGGAAGATACTGGCGGCGGAGAAGCTAGGCCTCGACGTTTACCTAGTCCTACACCACGTGCCCCGCCGGGAACTCGTCAAGTACGCCGGAGACCCTTTAGAAGACTTCTTCAAAGCCTACGACGGCTCGCCCCTACTCGGAGAGCTGGCCGAGAAGTACAGGAGGATAGTTAAGGCCGTGTTCTACGGCCACGTCCACGACCCCTCCTCTACCCCTACGCGCATAGACGGGGTCGAATACGTCAACGTCTACCCCTCCCTCCGCACACGCATCATAGAAGTCGAGGTCTAAGGAGTAATACGATATAAGTAAATTATATCATGAGTACGCCTGGCGCCTCTACGAGGCTGTGGGAGACAGGGTCTACCGCCAACCCTAACCTCTCCAAGGTATGAACTCCGATGACTATCTCTCCGCTTACTCCTTGCTTGGCTAGGAGTTCTCTAACCCCGCTTGGTATCTGACACACAGCTACGAGTTCTCTCGGCGCCTTCCTCCCCTCTACCTCAAGGTACTCGACTATGGCTTCCCTACACTTAATTTTATGCCCTGGAAAAGTTAGGGTCACGGTGAGCCCCGTATACTCCACGCCTATTCTCTCCGTTAGTTCCTCGCCTACCACGGTACACCACATACCGCCGTCAACTAGCGAGTACCCGCGCACCTTTTCTCTACTCCCGGTGATTGTGAATCTAGCCTTGGCGAACACTGGGGTATGCATCAATAACTACGCGTAGTAGGTACTACCTACCATCGTAGGTATATGTTACTTCTCGTGGTCTCGGCGAGTATTCTACGGGATTCTTACCTCCTCTGGGCTAGTAGTACGGCTTCGCTTAGCCTGGGGAACTTGCACTCCTCTATCTTCTCTCCTATGCCTGGGATTACTTCCTCGGCGGCTCTTCTCAGGTCTCCCAGCGCCTTCTCGACCACTTCCTTGTCTACTGAGGCGAAGCCGTGTTCTATCAGGGAGTGGTTCCTCTCGTACTGCAGATTCCTGAGTACTTCCTCATCGAAGAAGCCTGGCAAGGGGTCTCCTAGGGCCTCTAACATCTCCAGCCCCCTCTTGAGGTCTAAGTGTTGCGGCAGCTCCTTCCATCTCTCTACGAGCTTACCCCTTAACTCCTCGTCCACGGATTCCCAGTCCGTGTTCGTGGGCGATACTCCGTACTTTATCATTAAGACGTACTGGACTAGTAGCTCGTAGAGCCTGTAAGTCAGCAGGCAGGCCCTCAAGTTCTCCTCCCTCTTCAGTCTTCGCTCCACGTTTAGTATTAGGTCGGCAACTAGGTATTCAAGCCCCTCCCTCAGGTCTTCCCGCTCAGCCACCTCCCTCACTATTTTGGCGGCTTCCCCAGGCTCCTTCATGTTCTTAAGGCTCCTGAGCTTCTTAAGAACGCTGGTGATCCTGAATAGTACCTGTAGGTTCTCCCTCGCCCTGCGGAAGAACTTGACGACTTCGTCGGAGAATATCATGGGGTCCGCGTATACCTCGTACTTCCTCTTGTACCTCTGGGCCACGTCCAAAGCCCCGGGGTAGTCCAGGTAGTCCCTGCGGGCTAATGCTTCTACGAAGCTGGCCAGGGCCCTGTAGTACTCGGACTTCGTCGTGTCGGCGACTGACTTGAGGAGCTGGTAGGCCCTGACTATGTTAAAGGTCTCGTACTCCTCCCCCGCCTCTATTAGGATCGCATACACGGCGCCCTTCCTCTCAGTGACTCTTTCGTAACCAGTTATCACCCTCCCGGTCTCATCTCTCCTAAAGCCCCCTATGTACCTGAGAGTAACCTTCGGCAGTACTTCTAGGGCCGCGAAGACTAGGGCGGCGCTCATAGTCTTCGTACCACCCGTGTAATCTATCACTATTTCTCCTCCCTTCTTCATAGCTTCACGTACGGCGCTGTACGAGGTCTTCAGGCAGGAGTCTATATCCTCCGGGTCCTCCACGACGAAAACCTTGGCCTCCACTTCCCCGTACTCTGCCCTTAGCTGGGCGGCTATCTTCTCCGTCTCCTCGGACACTATGAAGTAGCAGGTTAGAGGCCCCTTAGCCATGTAGTCCTCTATAGTCTTCCTGACGGGGTCAGGAGTCATACCCAAAGTTACTATAAGTGTGACCATCAACATAACATGCTATGAGGACGTAGATAGGTGTAGCGCTCGGACTCGTGGTGTAAATGCCGATACCTGTCTTAACGCTCCCTCTCAGGTAATTATTAACTAGAGACCCATCCTATACGCCATTAAGAGGTAGACTATTACGTCCCTTAGGTAGGAGCCGAACTTCTCAACCACGAACCTCCTGACGACGTCTGGGGGCTGCAGCTCGTCGTCGAAGTAGAAGTGGGAGACTGCTTTCCTAACCCCTAAATCGTCCGCTGGCACTACGTTTAGGCCAAGCGTGGCGACCATCACTAGCTCGGCAGTCCACCTGCCAATCCCCTTAAACCTGGTCAACGCCTCCATAACCTCTCCCGGCTCCTTACCTCTTAGGGACTCCGGGTCGAAGCCCTTCACAACCTTAGCTGAGAATTCCTTAACGTAGCTGGACTTAGCCCTGCTCAACCCACACCCTCTTAACTCCTCAACGGTAAGCCTGGCTAGAGTCTCCGGGCTGGGGAAGTCATACACTACTTCTCCTGCGTATTCCGTGGAGTATCCGTACCTCTCCGCCAGATTCGCGGTTATCGACTCCGCTACCCTCAGCGCTATCTGTTGCTGAATAATGGCTTTCACAACCCCCTCGTAAACTGTGGGGGCCATGAGCCCAGCTCTACCGAAGCCGTACAATTCCCTCTTTAGCCTCCTAAGCACGGAGTCTCCCTCCATAAACCTGTAGAGCCCCTCAACCCCCGAGAGTCCGTGCAAAGCCTTAACCAGCTTTTCCACCTCTACTCTTTCGAGGCGGCTTCTAACAGGGGCCGAGAACACCAGCCTGGGACTCTCAACAGTACCCCTGGACTCGACTATTACAGGTATCGGCCTGCCCCTAACCCTTAAGACGCGCATCCACCTGCCGTTCTTAATGACGCTGGGAGTCGGCCTCTCAGGGAGCACGGAGAACCTGAGCTTCAACTCCCAGTCGAGGGGGAAGTCCAACTGTAGCTCCCACTCCAACCTCCTCACCCAGTTAGGGATTCGAAGTCCGAGAGATCGTATAGAAGTATGTCCCTCTCAGCTCCCTCTGAGGGCTTCCTTCCCCTCTATCTCTCTAGCCACTAAGACGTAGTACTCCTTTCTCTCGCCTAGCCGCCTCCTTAAACCTCCTCAAGTTGTCGGTTTCAACGGCCAAGTAGTAGACGTAGTCCCTACCCTTTAGAGCTTCTAGGATAAGCCTAGTCTTACCTATCCTACGCCTGCCGTAAACCACTATAAGTTCGAACCTGTCGGAACCCAGCTTCTCCTCCAGTACTCTAAGCTCCTCAGACCTATCTACGAATTTCATAATATCGATTATGATAATTTGGATTAGGATAATTAAGATTATGTATGCACAACACTCCTTACCGTGTAAGGCCTGACCTTAGCCTCTAGGGGGCACCCTCCCCCGCACTCCGTGAATAGGGGGCAAGACCTACACTCAGACGCGTACTTCCTCTTCCTTATCTCCTCGCAGAGGGGGTGCCGCCATATATCCTCCCACTTATCCCTCAGTATGTTGCCGAGCGGCTGGTAGTAGCTTTGACAGGGTATCACTGTGCCGTCGGGCTCGACAGCTGTGGTTATACTACAAGCCGAGCAGAACTTCAACCCTACCTCTAGCTCTAGGGGGTTTAACTCGCAGTACCTAGTGACCCCGTACCACGTGAACTTCATCCCGTGTTCTAGGGCTTTCTCCCTCATGGTCTCCAGGGCTTTAGCTGTCTCCTCGAAGCTGGGCTCAAACCACTCCCTAACGGCTAGGGCCTTGCCAGAGTATATCAACCTGTTAGCTGAGACGTTCTTAACCCCTATCTCGGCGAGGAAGTCTATGTACTTGCCTACGTGGCCCACGTTCAGCTTGTTGAGAGTTGTGTTCACGTCTACGTAAAGCCCAGCGTCTAAAGCGTTCTCTACACCCTTAACGGTTTCCTCCCAGCTACCCTTAACCCCCGTTATCTTCTCGTGAACCTCGGGTATGTGGCTCTCAAGGGTTATCTGGACGTAGTCCAGCCCCGCCCTAACCAGCTCCTCCACATACTTGGGGTCTGCCAGCTTCCTACCGTTAGTGACTAAGCCTGTAACAGCGCCGACTCTCTCTGCGTGTCTTATCAGTTCTGTGAGGTCTTCCCTCAGGGTTGGCTCGCCGCCCGTGAAGAGCAGGTTTGGAACCCCTACGTCGAAAAGTTTCTCTATTACCTTCATCCACTCCTTAGTGCTCAGCTCCTTTTTGAAGCGGGGGGAGGAGCTGTAGCAGTGGACACATCTGTTGTTACAGTCGTAGGTCAGCGCTAAGTCCGCCCTGAAGGGCGCGTCAGGGGTTATTGAGAGAGGGTCTAGGCGGGTGAAGCCCAAGTACGAGACGGGGCACGCCACTCCAGATATGAAGCTGTTGACTTTGAAGGCTACGTCCTCGAAGTCCCTCTTAGCCTGCTCAAAGGTAACCCCCTTAAACCTCTTTAGGGCTTTCCGAGCCGCCTCCTCAGGTGTGGCCCCCTCCAGCATTAACTTGATGTAGAACGCCGCTGTCTTGTTAGCGTAGACCACCCTCGACGCGTTGACTATTAAGATTCCCCTTCCCTCCCTGTCTTGGCGGAAATGTAGCTTTAACCTTGTCTCTGGGTCTATATATACTATGAAACCTTTCTTCTTAAACGGCAGAGCTACCACCTCGGCTTCTCCACTAGTTTAATAGTCCTGCCGCAGTACTCACACTCAATGAACTCTTGCCCCGGCTTCGGCTCAGGTAAGGAAGCCCCACAGTAGGGACACTTCAACTCTTCCACTAACAACTTACCTGAGGGATCCCAGCTAACTCTAACTTCTATTATCTTTGGCTTCTCTTTCAGAAGTTTGTAGGCTATGGCTAGGCCAGCTATCATTAGTGGTATTCCGATGAGTAACCTGTAGGGGCTTACGGCTGAAGCTATCACAAAGATGCCCCCTAGCCCTAAGAGGATTATCGATACTACGCCCAGAATTACTTTTAACGCGCTAACACCCACCCGAGACACCCCGTTTAATCCTTAGCAAGGATTAATAAATCCGCGTTTTACTTCGATAGTATGGTATGGCTGCTAATCTTGAGACGTAATATTTTTACGCGTCTAACCTGCTTCGAGGGATTTATTAGAACGTTTATCCTATGGAAAGAACAGAGTGCGTCGCTATGTATAGGAAGCTCCTGATATTCTTAGTTGCGGCCGTATTGGTAATATCTCTCTGCTATGCTCAAGAGATAAGGTACAGAATTGTAAGAGAGTACGTCACTCTATCCGTAGAGCCAGACGCCGTCTGCACCCTCACCTATAACTTAACGGTAAGGGTTGAGGAGGGAGTGATCCCCAACTACGTGGCTATAGGCATGCCTAACCCGGCCTTCACAGTTATAGAGGTCTTAGAGGTCGAGACGGGGGAAGAGCTGAGCCACGAGGAGGTCAAAGAGCCCGATAACTGCAGAGTTGTGATGCACATATCCAGTCCTATAGGGCCAGGGGAGGAGAGGACATTCTACCTTGTAGCAGAGGTAAGGAATCTAGTATTTAAGGACAAGGAGAACCCTGGCAACGCTGGCCTGCAGTTCACACCTTCCTGGTACGACGCCCCAATCGACGACCTAAGGGTAACAATAATCCTGCCGCCCGGGGTTGGGCGCGACGAGTTCAGGAACGTTCCCGACTACGACAACCTACTCACGGTAGACGGAAGGGTAGCCCTGTACTGGGAGAGGCACGGCCTAGCCCCTGGGGAGAAGTTCACGGTAGGCGTGAGCTTCCCCGAAGAGTACTTAACAGTTTCAGTACCGGAAGCCCCAAGCGAGCTAACCTTTACCTGGGAAGACATATTTGCAATAGTACTTGTAATCATATTCTTCGGGGCGATTATTGTAAGCATAATCATAGGGGTAATGGAGCTAACCCACGCAATGAAGAAGGAGACATACGAGTCACCCTTCCTCATGATAGAAGCCCTCGGCCCTAGGAAGGGTCTCTACGCCCCCGAGGCGGCGTGGCTTATAGAGAGCGGGAAGAGGAAGCCGGACTACACCAGGATCCTCACAATGATCCTCTACTCTCTGGTTAGGAAGGGCGCAGTTGAGATAGTATCTACGTCCCCCCTCAGGCTCAAAGTACTGGGAGAAGTAGAGGGTCTAAGGTATTATGAGAGGGCTTTCCTAAAGTGCATAGAGGAGGACGGGGCCCTGAAGGAAAAGTGCCTAGTCAAGGTCATAGACGTGCTAGACAAGGGCGTAGCTGAGAAGATAAGAGGCTACAACAGGAGAGAAACAGTAGAGTACTACAGGAAGATAGTCGAACGCGCCTGGAGAGAGGTGGAGGAAGCCGAAACCCCCGAGGTAAGGCTCAGGAAAGCTGAAGAGAACACCGAGTGGCTAATGCTAGACCCAGCATTCCCGGATAGGATAGTCGTAATCCTAAACCACCCAGACTCCTACACGCCGCCGCCCACAGACCCATGGGTTAAGGCGCTACCCCCCAGCGAGAGGAAGCCCAGCCTAAGCATAGTCGAGTTCGCCGACAAAACCGCCAAGACCTTCGAGACGATAACCCATAATATAGTGACGGACATAGAGAGGTTCGCGGATACCGTGGCTAGGACTATCGAGGGACGCACGGCAGCCCAGGGGAGGAGTAGACCGATATACTCTGTGAGTTGTGCCTGTGTAAGCTGTGCCTGTGTATGTGCGTGTGTCAGTTGCGCTTGTGCTTGCGCGTCCGGGGGAGTAGGGTGAGAATGGTCAGGGTGACTGGGGTATTGGGGCTGGTGATAAAGACATACTTATAGAGAGGCTTAAGAAGATAGAGAGGAAGTTAGATGAGTTGTCTGCTAGGCTAGACGCGCTTGAGAGAACAATATCCTCCCTTCCCGGGGGAGACCTCCTTTCCCTCCTCTTTAAAGCCTTAAGCACTAACCTAGCTGTTCAGGGAGACCTAGCCGCTATCTACCGGAAAGTCGCGGAGACGAGAAACGTATTGAGGAGGGAGGGGCTCTACGACTCCATAACCCTCGCTATAGTAGAACTCTTAGCCCTACATGGCCCCCTCAATATCTCAGAACTCGCTGAGCTGCTGAGGAGGACTAGGGGGAGGGCGTCCCGAAAGACGATAGCGCGCAGGTTGAAAATCCTGGAAGCCCTAGGTCTCGTGAAGAGAGTTAAGGGTAGGGGTAAGAGGTACGCGTTGACGGGTAAGACTTAGAGCCCTACTGGGCACTTTCCGAGTAAAATTACTCAGTAAAGAGATAGGTCTGCACACCACTCAATTAGCACAGTGGTAGGTATGCCCGGGGAAATAGAAGTGGAAGAAGTAGAAGAATTAAAGGAAATAATGAATACCCTCCTAACTCTCGCCAAAGAGCTGCCCCGCATAATCAGGGACATACTTGAAGTCTTATACGATAAAGAGCTTGCCAGGAAGGCAGCTGAGAGCTTCGCCACTTTCTACAAGACCCTTAGGGAACAGGGGTTCAGTGAGGAGGAAGCCATGAAAATGGCGAAGAAGTTCTACGAGGACAGCCTCTCAATCAAGAGCATACTAAAGGGGCTGAAAGAGATAAAAGTTGAGAGGATAGTGAGGGAGGAGAAAAAGGAGTAGCCTATGACTTGGCTGTCCCTCGCCAGGCTGCTCCCATCCCTTCTCTCCGCCCTAACTAAAATCGAGTACTGCAGACTGACCTACAAGGCCAAGGCCCGCGGGTTGAAACCCCTCCTCAGAGACTACCTGGTTAACCAGGGGCTGCCCCGCGAAGTCGCGGAATATTTCGCGGAGATGTACGTCGAGGACATAGGCGAAGTATTACCCACGCTCACGGAGCTTAGTCTTAAGGCCCTAGCAGCTCTAGAAGAATCTCTATAGTCTCTCACCTCCCCGGCTATACGTTATTTGCCGAAATATAATTAACTACTCGTAAATACAGTAAGTTTATTGTTTAACATGTGACCTATAACAATGAACGTTTCTTGACAGATAGAATTCATAAGTAGCCGCTACGCATGGGGGAACGATATGTTGAGGAGCATCGAGGTAGTCAACCTATACAAGTCATACGGCAAAGTTAAAGCTCTAAACGGATTAACCTTCTCCGTATACCCAGGGGAGATATACGGGTTGCTGGGGCCTAACGGGGCCGGCAAGACCACCACTCTGAAGATACTCGTCGGGCTGCTAAGGCCTGACAGGGGGACTGCCAAGATATGCGGCTATGACGTCTCTATTAATAGGGTCGAGGCTCTGAGGCTCGTAGGCTACATACCGGAGAACCCTGTCTGCTTCCAGAACTTAACGGTTAAGGAGTTCCTGGAGTTCGTGGGCGCCCTTAGGAGACTGGACAGGGAGAAGGTTAGAGAGGCCATGGACTACTACCTCTCAGGTTTCGAGCTGGAGGATAAGAGAGATGAGTTGATAAGTAATCTCTCCAGGGGTATGCTGCAGAAAGTCCTGGCCACAGCCGCCTTCATGGTTAAACCCAAAGTCCTAATCCTGGACGAGCCCATGGCGGGCATGGACCCCGAGGCCCAGCACTTCTTCAAGGAAGAGGTTAAGAAAATGGCTTCCCAGGGAGTGGCAGTGCTTATTTCGAGCCACATACTGGACATGGTGGAGAAGTTCTGCACTAGGGTAGGGATAATAAACAGGGGCGTCTTGATAGCTGAGGGGGACTTAGAGGAGCTAAAGGTGAAGGCTGAGTCCGGCGAGGAGGCCTCCCTAGAAGAGGTGTTCTTAAAGCTCGTGGGTGAGTAAGGGTGGACTTGAAAGGCTCACTGGTAATAGCCAAGTACCTGTTAAAGAACTACGTGCTTAACCCCTTCCTCAAGAAGTTCAAGACCGCCGTCCTCTCAGTAATAGTCTTCGCCGTGATCATAGGCCTAGTCGTAATAATGATAATGTCCCTCTCGCCTGGAGAGGTCGCCGAGACCCCAGAGGTCAACGTGAGCGGAGCAGTACCCTGGGGGAATGAGTCTCTTGTGAATCAAACCCTGATTAGAGGAGCTGGCCCTGCTGAGGAGTCCGAGGAGTCTGCTGCCTCGAACTTGAGAGCCGCCCTGAGGAGTATAGGCCTAACTAAGCACTTGGTGATCGACCTGGCGAGCGCGGTTTTAACGGCGGTGCTCGTTGTAGACCTGTTGCGGGGCAACCCAGCGATAACTGTGATGGAGGAGGCGGAGTACGAGGTGCTGCTTTCCCAGCCTATAGACATGAGGACGTACATGGTTGGTAGGAGTATATATCAGGCTACCATGTTGAGCCTGTTCTCAGTATTCTACTTGGGAATGATCCCCCTGGTCTACGAGTTATCGGGCAGCTCCACGAAGGCACTCCTATTCCCAATAGCCCTCATGTCAATGTACGTCTACTTGTCAGCCATCTTCGCCCTCTCCAGCGCAGTTAAGATATACTTCAAAAACGACAGGCTGAAGGTAATGATCCCCGTCGCGGCCTGCCTGGGCGTAGGGGCGGCCCACTCCCTCTACACTTCCTCGCTTTTACCTATAATAACGATGCCTTTCAGACCAGCCGTAGAGCCCCTAGTTTACTGCGCCACCCTCTCGGAGACACCCCTAGACTTAGCCCTGGCCCTCGTTAAGGAGGCGGTAGTTATACTTGTAATCTACGCCTCCGTGGTGAAACTCGCAGACCGGATATACCCCGAGAATATCAAGCCAGTCTCTGTAGTGCTAAAAGAGAAACAGAAATCCAAGGGGGTACGCTTAGGCCTCTACTCCCCAGACCCCGGGAAGGCGATTTTCAACTACGTCTACGCCGCAGACGTACTCACTAAAACCCACGCCAGAAACATATCCTTAATCTTAGCCCTAACCGCGGCCATAACTCTACTCGTCAAACACGTCGTAATACCGCGCCTAGGCACGCCTGCAGACATCCTCTCCTTCCTCTCCTCAATGTTCATACCGCTGTTCGTAGCCGAAATGATATCCTTCCTCTCAGCCTCCATAATGGCCAAGGACTTCCTAGCCATGTGGGTTTACAGGGTGTACGGAGACGACCTGACCCCGCTGGCCAAAAGCCTGCTTCTCAAGTACGCTACGTACCTGACGGAGGCCCTACTAGTACTATCGCTATTTAACGCCTTAATCACGGATAAGTACGCGCTACTACTATTCCCCATTTTCTCCCTCCCCCCAAACGTCCTCCTCTCATCCCTAGTACTCCTAGTCATAGTCTACCTGGCCTCTAAAAGGAGAATAGTTAAACAGGCGCCGACAGGCCTCTACGTCTTCGAAGACTTAACGCTACTCGTAGTATCAGCACTACTAATACCGTCACTCATAATCTCCGACTTCATCTTCAAGCTAGCCGTAGACTACCTAGTAGCCCCGGTCAACGCGGCGCTAGTAACCTGTATATCCCTCATAGCGGCTTGGCTCATATACCGAGTCTTCTCGCCGTTAATAGCGGAGTTCATGGTAAGGAGAGACTTAGCGTCCTAGTCTTTTCTCCAGCCCCTTAACTACTGGCAAGGCTATGAGAGCGCCCATCAAACCGCCGATTGCGTGGAGCCCAGACCACGTCAGAACCCCTACGTACGACTCGAAGTTCATGAAGAACGCGCCTATGATCAGCCCTGCCAGAGCCGCCGACACCACTCCTGTCAGAGGGACTAGTACTTTGGCGCCCTTTTCAAACACCTTCTCGTATCCCAAGGAGTAGACCAGGAAGTCAAGGAATACGCTTGCAACGGTGAACCCCAGGAAGTAAAATGCCCCAGGCCTCAGGGCCAAGGTTACGACCGTGGCGGCTAACCCCACGAGCGTACCCGTACCGGGCTTCCTAGAGACCCATAAGGCGCTGAACAGGGAGACAAGCCCTATAACGTCGCAGAAGAACGGCAGCCTGGTCAGCCGGAAGAAGTAAGGCGCAACTAGGAAGTTGACCACGCCCCACAGAGCCCCGAACACGGCCGCCGTAGCTATACTCCTACTATCCATCCACACTCACCTCGAAGAGGGAGCTAGAGGGTAAGGAAAATACGTACTCAAAGCCCCCCTCAAGCCCATACCTCTTTGAGACCTCCCCCAAATCAATGGCAGGCTTAACCCTCAAAACCCTCCCGTTACACTCGAACACCAGGACCACTTCATCCCCCTCCTCAACCACCAGGTTGCACTTACCCAGGGTACACCTAGACCCTGCCTGAACACCGTCCAAAATACAGGTATAAGGGGTGCGGAGGGGTAGGCGGGCACGGCAAACGAGGTCTTTCAACCCCTTAGGGGAGAGCCTCTCCTCAGCTAGACGGGCAGCCCTATAACCCCACGCCAAGTAGGGCCCCTTATGCCCGTGGAAACGAGCCGCCTCCTCCGGGCTCAGCATTGGTATTACCAATTAAGAAATAAGTAATACTAACTTATAAACCTAGTGCACGTGTCAGGCTCACAAGCCCACACTCCTCTAAGGCAATTCAAAGTTATTTGGTTTCGGGAGATCTTCATTTTACGCTAAGCATGTGAGCGTTACGCTGTAAGAGTAACATAGTATTTCGAGTTTACTTTGGGCTTCTCCTAGACTTATCACGACCTTAATGTTTACGTAAATCATGTAGAATTGCTCTTCTCGACTTCTCCTCGACTGCCTTATCTATTTCCTCAGGGTCTCGGTATCTAGCTGGCTTCGCAATCCCATAATACTTATCTATAAGTGGCTAAACAGGCCTTAACATACACCCCCTCGACCCTCCTACTCTAAACCTCCTAGGTTTGATGCAAACCTTAGTGCCTCGTAGATGGTCTCTATCGGTATCTCAAGTTCCTCGGCTATCTCTTCCGGCCTCCAGCCAGCGGCTAGCATCTCCAGTATATCGTCAACTGTGACCCGAGTACCCCTAACCGTAGGCCTACCCCCTCTCTGGCTGGGACGATTTCGAGATATTCGTAACATAGCAGTAGCGGCATCAACAATCCCCAATAATAGGAGATTAGGGAGTTGTAACGTACTCTTTAAACAGCTTTATAACAGTTTCTACGACGAAACGAGCCGACTCGTAAGCCTTCGCTGCGTATGGTTCCGTGTATAGTTCTGTGGGGGGTAAGCCCGATTCTTCGTCTCCATACATTGAGGGTTCTCTCTCCCTACGTAGCCACCTAGAAGTAGCGGCGAGTTCAGGTATTAAGTCCCTGAACCAGTCGGGAAACCTATCTCTGAACTTCATGAGGACAGGGCCTACGTCGTGCCACTTAGGGGGCTCTATACCGTATAGTCTTAGGGCGGCTTTAAGGGCTAGTTCTACGGCTTCCTGGCTCTGCCTTATACAATACGCTAGAGCTTTTTCCTCTAGAGCCTTCTTGGCTGTTCTAATCCTCCTTTGAGCCTCCTCTAGGTAGCTCTTAGCCATGTCGATGTTATTCAAGCTTTATCACCTCTCCGGTCTCAACTTTCTCCTTTAGAACCCACACCCACTTCCTACCTATCCTTACGCGCTTAGCCCCTAGCTCTCTAAGTCTCTTGGAGAGCCTGTCTAGGACTCCCTGGAAGAAGCCGTCCCTATCATAGAGTATGACTGCGTCCTCAACCATGTCCAGGTAGAGGGGCCTTAGCTTAGCCGCTCTCTCCAGGTCTAGGACTATAGGAGATAGGAGTGGCCGTTCACCTCCAAGTAGAGAATCCATTTTCTCCTCGACTTTATCCAGCTCTCCGTGCAGCTGGAATCTGTCGCTCGGCATCTTCTCCAGGACTACGAGTACGTCTACGTCGCTCTCGGGCCGTTGCTCACCCCTAGCGTAAGACCCATAGAGAATTAGGGAGACCAGCCTTCCCCCGAATACGTCTAGGAACGCTTCAACAAGCGCTCGCTCCAACTCCTCTCTTCTCATCCTTTTAAGACATCGCCTCACGCGTTTATATAGCTTGGCCGACCCCAGACATTTAAAAACCACGTGAGGTATCCACGTGGTGTAGCTCTTGACGGGCAAGCCCCTGGTCTTCGTGTCTATGAGGCTAGACCCCCGCGAGAAGGCCATAGTGGAGGACGTACTGACCCCCCTCTCCGAGGTCGCATACCTGGGCTCGGGGGACGACCCCTACAGGGGAGTTGAGAAGGCAGTAGCCATAATAGCCTTCAGCCTACCCCTCCACGTGATAGAGAGGGCCGTAAACCTGAAGTTCGTGCAGTCCCCCGCAGCTGGGGTTGACAGGTTAAACGTCGAGGAGCTGACCCGTAGGGGGATTAAGGTGGCCTCGTCTAAGGGGTGTAACGCCGCGGCTGTAGCCGAGCATGTCTTCGCCCTGATACTGGCCCTGGCGAAGAAAGTAGTGGAGCAGGACTCGGAAATGAAGGAGGGAGTCTGGAGGGGTTATACTAAGGAGACCATGTTGCTGGACTTGGAGGGCTCGACCGTCGGGGTAATAGGCTACGGGAATATAGGGAGGGAAGTGGCTAAGAGGGCCAAGGCCTTCGGGATGAAGGTGCTAGGCGTCAGGAGGAGGCCGAAACCAGACCCATACGCGGACTTTATAGGAGGGCCCAGCGACATGTTAAGAGTACTCGCGGAGTCCGACTTCGTCGTCGTATGCCTACCATTAACGAGGGAGACGAGGGGGGCTATAGGGGAGAGGGAGCTGAGAGCTATGAAGAAGACGGCCTTCTTGATCCACGTCTCGAGGGGCCCCGTCGTT
>Ga0190367_1000996_pt1 | contig 17812 bp, 19 predicted proteins | sample 4872181011_MG_FD_171838 | JGI IMG/M metagenome (GOLD analysis project Ga0190367, IMG submission 171838) | Hydrothermal vent microbial mat bacterial communities from Southern Trench, Guaymas Basin, Mexico - 4872-18-10-11_MG | ecosystem: Environmental > Aquatic > Marine > Hydrothermal vents >...
CTCTATTTATGATAAGCAAGCTGAGTGTCTTCTCATGGGAATTAGCTCTTGGAAGGATTTCCTTGTGCAGAGACATACCGCTGTATTATTAAAGAAAGAGGTTTTTGAACAGCCCTTCCTAGCTCTTTTGTTTTCGGATTTTCTTTTTGAAGAAAAAGAGAGCTCATATTTTACATTTAAATTTCTTTCTAATTTTATCGCAAGAGAGGCGACACCAGAAGTTAATGAAAAGCTAGTGCTTCAATATGTTTCACGAGCCTATTCTGAAATAAAAGATGAATTCACTGCCTTCTGGATTTTTCCTGTGTTTTCTGTTTTTGCCTTCGGATTTCCGTGCCGGTTACTCGGACAAAGTAATGTGTTTTCAATTAGTAAGCAAATGACCGCTCTTCTTTTCCCTTGCGGTTTCATATATATTTCTTCACCTATAAATCAGACATCATTAGTATTCACATCCTTTGTTGCTCTGCGCTCATCAAAATATTATAGAGAAGATGAGGACGAAGTAACTCCATTTCTGAAGCCATTTAAATTAGCTCTCACATTCATTTATCCACTTCTTCTTGAGACTTCGTTACGCAACATAAATAATCTCTTTGCGCTCAGACGGAAATTAATTGGTTTTAAGATATTCGAAAAACTACGAACACCAGATATTGTCTTTCTTGCGCTTTCCTTTGGGACAAGCTATATTTCTTCACCCGAGATAGTTTCTCTCTGTATTTCGTCGGAATTTGATTATGATTTGCAAAGTATCGTGAGATTAGATAAAAACCTAAATCTATTCCTTGTTGGTAAGCTAGAAAAGAGCTATCTCGGATTGCTGAAATTGATAATAGAGGATGCCAGCGGAGAGTTCCTTTTAGATATTGCGAAATCAATATTTGATGTGATAGAGGCATACACTCTTCAACCTGGTGTTCTAAAATTTTCGTTGTAATAATGGTTGAATATCTCACTGAGACGATTTCAGTGGAAGTTACTCAGACTTGGATGGATATAGATACTTGCTCCATTACTATTGCAGGCTGGAAAGACCCAAAAGACTTAGAGCGAATAGAAATAGAGTGGGGCGACCAGATAATATTCAGAGGTGTCATAACTTCCTATCGCTATTCTCAGAGAGCAGGACAGACACCTACAACACAATTTATTGCTAAATCAATTCCCTGGTATTTACAAAAGCAATATGTTCCGAATGAGACTTCATTTCTTGAGGCTGGATATACTGACGACCCCACAGTGATTTTTCAGCAGTGGTGCGGAGGAGCTAATTCAAAAAGTAAGACAGGCATAGATTTTGATGAAGAAAACAGCTCGCTAGTGCCATTAGAAGATTGGCGAACAGGGAGTTATCTTCCTTTGCTCTTTAATCCAGGTCGGCATACCCTTTGGGATGCACTGCTTGCTATCTGCGATAAATATGATATGAGCTTCTTCTTTTATCCGATAGATTACTCTTCTTATTATGGAATGTTCTTTCAGCCCGAAGAAGATTTGCAATATTACTTAGATAGAATAGGAACTTTATTTACCGTCTCAAAATCTGATACAATTTCTCTTGAAATGTATTATGACCGAGGCCCTTACACAAATATAAACGATGTAAAGGTTACGGGCATGTCTTCTGGCTCAGATTGGTCTTATATCTTTGCGGAAAAGAAATCCTCAAAACTGCGAAGCGGAGTCGAGAGACCTGTCGAGTTTGTTTATGAAGCGTCTGATTTAGAAATAAGCGTTGCTCAGGCGATAGCCGATACTTTGTTAGAAAGACTACAGACAATATCTCCCTTAGTAACTATTAATTTAAAGAGACGAACTTTAACCAAACCCTATTTGCCAGGATACAATATCGGTCTTGAAGGATTTGGAGATGTTCTTGATTGGTTAAGCCTTCGTATCTATCAAGCTTCATTCCGATTAGAAGCAGGTATGGAGCCTCAAATGACTTTGAGATTAGCTTCTTGGGATGATTTATCGCATCCGTTTGTAGCTGAGGAAAATCCCTTCAGGCGATTAGCTGATGCAACAGTTGATAAGATATATAAAAGCATAGCGAAGGAATATCCCGGCGCTCTTCCAGCTGATTTGAAGATACTTCCGACTTCAGCGACAGGAATGGTGCCCGTGATTATTACGAAGGATTATGGGGATGGCACAGTGGATGTCAAGATAATAGAAACCGGACAAGAATTCAAAAGAATAAAAATACTATGACGGAGCAGAAAGCGAAATTTGGAGTTCTTGTCCAGAGAGGAAAAGAGCAGTATGTGATAGAAGGCAAGGAGCATCCAGTGCCACCCGAATTAGTTCCCCCGCCACCCACACCAGGATGGTATTGCTCTCGTGCTCATGGATTCTCTTATATTGAGGATTGCTGTGATCTTGCGGGCGAGCATGGTCAGGTATGTTATGCGAGATTTTTGGAAATATGTGAGCGAGGAGACCCCTGCGATGATTCATCATACATAATTAATTTAGGCATAAATCCAATCGGTGAGGAGCCACAGAAAATAAAATTATGCAGTTGGGAACTTGATTATACTTGGAAGGATTCAGACCATACTTATTCAGAACTTGATAAATTTGATTGGCTAGTCGAAGTTAAAGGTGATGCGAATAAATTTAAATATTATAGGGGTACCTTTGGATCGTGGAGTATAAATCCAAACGAACCTTTTCATCCCGGAGTTTGGGGGGATGCATTATGGGTAGAATTTGATCCTTCCAGCGTTGAGGCTGGCAATTATACAATTCAAGTTGAATTGAAATATAATATTACCTGCGCTGAGTGTAATTGCACTTTTTCTCACTTGTTTCCATATTTTGGTTATCCAAATTATTGGACTATCCACGCCTCGTGCATAGACCGCATGCTTGAGCCCGCAAAAAGTTACGACTTTGGTTCAATTAAGATTTATGAGAGCAAAGAGGCTGACTTCAAAGCCAAGAATAACATAGACAAAGAGCTGAACGCTGACATTTGGATTGACGGCCCCGATGCTCTTGATTTTGATATAATAGAAGGGCCGAAAGGAAGGATCACCCTTAAGCCTTACGAGCAGAAGAATATTAAAATCAAATGGAATCCGCAGGTTTTAGGTAATCAGACTGCTAAGCTGAATATAAGCTGTGATAATGGCTATTGGGATTATTGCTATCTATTAGGTAAATCAGAAGCTCCGCCCTGTGATTATTTCTACATTTATCCGCCAGGCTCGGGAACACCCGCCTCCGAATATTCTTTCGGCGAAGTATTGGTGGGCCGGAGTGGAAGCGAACAAATCGCTATTAAGAACTACTGGTCAGAAGATTTGTATGTAAATATAAAATTGAAGGGAGACGCTGATTTTCGAATAACATCAGGCGGCGGTGTCCAGAAATTGGAATCCAGCCTCTATGAGCCTAAAACTCATTATGTTACAATAGAATTTTCACCGACTTCCCCAGGCGAACACACCGCATATCTTGTGCTTGAGCCCTGTAATACTTCCATGTTAATAAAGGGAGAAGGAAAGTCAGCGGTAATCTTTGATCCTTGGGAGTATGATTTCGGAAGTCAAAAAATAGGATACTGCGGTGATATAGTCCCATTTAACATAAAAAATATAGGCGACGAGAACGCTGAGGTTTCTATTTCTATACAAGGAGACAAATCTAAAAACTTTGAATTAGTTGAGGGATTTAATGGCACTCTTTATGCAGGAAGTCAAGAAACAGTGAAGGTCCGTTTCTGCCCGCTCGAAGACGGTGATTTAGAGGCTTATTTATGTGGTGAAGTAAAAGCAGACGGAAGCGATTATATAAATATCACCGCTAATCTATACGGGCGGGGTTGTCTTCGATATACCACTCCGTATATTGAAGTTATTCCTCAAGAATTTTCTTTCGGAGATGTTTTTGTTGGTAGTGAAGCAGAGAAAGACCTATTAGTAAGGAGTGTGGGATGCTACGATGCTAATTTCCAATTAGAAATTTCTGGAGATGAATGTTTCAGCATCAAACAAGCGAATACAACTCTGACTCTTAAGCCTGGTCAGAAGGGGGTTTACACCGTCAAATTTTCGCCAATAAATGAAGGCAATTTCACCGCAAATATTTTAGTGAAAGGTCTGAATTGTAATGATGAAGAAATTATCGCTCATGGCTCCGCTAAGTCCTTAAGCGACGTTTTGAAAATAGAGCCGAGCAGCTACGATTTCGATACCGGAGTGTGTAATTGGAAGTGCTCAGATAGCAAAAATTTCACGATTTATAATTCTGCCAGTGAGACAATAAATTTCACTCTTTCTATTAAAGGAAAGAACGGTGTCGATTTTGTGATACTTGACGGAGAAGGCGACCAGTCTCTTCCTCCAAATTCTTACATCAATGCTGAGGTGCAATTCTGTCCGAAAAGCGGTAGAGGTCAAAAAGAGGCTTTCCTCACAGTTGAGCCGTATTCTCCGAAAGCTGAAAATATCTCTGCGAAGATTACGGGAATGGCATTAGTTCCCTGCCAATTTAATCTCACTCCTACTCAATATGATTTCGGCTCTCAGCTCATAAATACTTGTTCAGATGAAGTTAATTTTACCATCACTCATATAAGCGGAGATCAAGCGAGATTATCCATAACTTTGGAAGGTGATGCACAGAATTTCACAATTACTCAAAAACCCAATGGTCTATTTCCAATTCATGGCTCTGGAGCTATAAAAGTGAAATATTGTCCAAAATCAGCTGGTGAGCATACCGCCTATCTTGTAATCACACCGGATATTTGTAATGGATTGTCTGCAACTTTAACAGGAGTGGGAGAAGAAGCACCCGCAGCTGCACCAAAATTTGAAATTTCACCTACGAATTTCAATTTCGGTCAGGTTCTCGAGAATTCGTGCTCTGATATTCAAAACTTCACAGTAAGAAATATTGGGGATGCGACAGGATATATATCGGCTAACATAACGGGCTCTCATGCCTCAAATTTCAAAATAGTCTCTCAGATTGGCTCGAATAAAATATCTCCGGGTGGCTGGCGCTCTTTTGCTGTTAAATTCTGTCCTGATAAACGAGGAGATTTTTATGCTAAGCTCTGGATAAATACAGAATGGGAAGGCGGAGAAATTCCTGATGTGTATGCTGATTTATATGGAGTAGGGCGATATGGCTTTGAGGCTGGGTTCTTCCCGTCGGAATTAGACTTTGGCGCCGTTTTGAAAGATGAATGCAGCTCGGAGAAAACAGTTTATCTCTATAATACTGGCACAAGGAATATGACCGTTAGAATTTCGGTAGGGGATTCAAAGAATTTCTCCATTATCCAAGGCGGTGGATGCCATTATTTAGAAACTAACCAAACACATACTATTAAAGTAAAGTTCTGTCCATCCGAAACTGGAAATATTACTTCGTATATCGCAGCTTGGCCGAGTATTGTGGAGGACGTAATTCCCTCTATGACTATACACGGTGTGGGGCGAGGAAGGTGCTCAATTAATATCTCACCAGCCTCCTACGATTTCGGAAGCATGTATATTGGGGATCCAAGAAAATACAGCGAATTTAGGATAAAAAATAATGGAGAAGGCGATACTATTTTGAATTTGACAGTAATGGGCTCTGATGCACAGGATTTTGTTATAGAGGGAAATATTTCTGGAATCAAACTTCCATCTGGTAACGAGATTTCAGTGAAGGTAGGATTTTCTCCAACAATGACAGGAGACAGACAAGCATTTTTGATAGCCCTTCCAGACGCTTGCACTTACGAATGGGCGCTACTCAAAGGCAAAGGCCTCGAGAAGCCACTTTGCATGCTGAATGCCAGTCCAACGAATATTGATTTCGGCTCGATACCCATACACTCCTGCAGTCGGAACGTAACAGTTAGCATTATAAATACAGATTTTGTAGAAACAGATGTTTATGAGCTTTCGCTTCGTGGGGAAAATCCCGAAGATTTTAGTATTCCAGAAGGCCCGGTCGGTGTAGTGCGGGGCTTGAACAGCTTTGAAGTTCCAATACAATTCTGCCCCAGTTCAGTTGGCAAAAAAACAGCATATTTATGTGTGAAATCTGACAATTGCACCGCCGGTATTACTGTTTATCTTCAGGGTAAGGGATTGAAAACAGAAAGTGATCCGTCGTGGGATCCTGATCCACCTTCAACAAATCCTGTCTCCGGCAGATGGTATGCAATCGGAGCTGTGAAATCGACTCAATCGCCTGGCTACGGGATGATAATATCACATTGTCCGAAATCTAAATGGCTAGCTTATCCAAATAATCCTGTTTATATATTTTATCTTGATCACAAGGGGTGTCTCTGGATGAGGGATATTTCTGGTAAACTTCACATCTATAATCTTTATAATGGCAAACAAGCAGAATATAATATCGGAAGCGGGACTCCACCACTATTTGCTTTGGGTGAGGTGAAATCAAATGGTGACAGAATAGAGTTTTGCTATTGGTTGGGAGATAGCTATATTGCGGTTGTAGAAAGCGCCTGGGATGGAGAAATATGGGCAGAGCCTTCTTATATCACAAGCTGGGCGCCGGGGTCGTTATCACCTAATATGATGTATTGGTTCCCTCCCTACTATCTTCTTTTGAATGAAGCTTATAATATGCGATTAGCTTATTTCTCTCCTAGCGAAGGATTCATAAAAACAGTAGCTATTGATTGGATACCTCAATATGCAACGAGAACAGATGATGGAAGAATTTGGATAAATAGCAAGAATTCAAATATTCTTGCAAGTTTCAACTCAGAATTGGAGGCGGAAAGGACTATAACTTTCTCTTCGTCTCGAACTCTTAACGGGATATCAAGAAATTCTCATGGGGATATTGTTACTATTGATACTTCAAGCAACGAGCTCATAATTTTACTCAGAGAGGAGGATTATAGTAAGATATATACTGCCTGGCTACCTCAGCAGCGGTTTGGTATATTGGATGGAGAGATATCTCGTTGGGAAGGCGGCTACGACTTATTTACGACAAATTCTGCTCCGTTCTTGGCTCTGCATCTCGAGGATTTTATAAAAGGCTCTTTCACAAAGGGTAAAGCATTTGGTGGTGAAATAAACAATCTTAATCTTAGAGGAGATGCTGGCTTATTGTCTTATTCTACTTGGAAATGGTCTTGGAAGCCTGATACTAAAGCAATAGAAAGTTTCTTGAATGAATAACTATGGCAATCACACAGACAGTTGTTCTTAAGTCCTTTAAAAAAGAATTTGCAGAATTTCTCATTACCACCTATCAAGCGATTGGGATGGGAAATTCTACTCTTCAGGCTGAACCAAACTCCTCACCGTTACTCGGCTCAGCGAAAGTTTATAAAAGTGCTTACACAGGGATAGAAGAGATGAATAGCACAGTGCGAGTGCGCTGGGAAAGTGATTTAATAAGAGGTGATTTATTTTCTAATACAGTAAGTGAAATTGCGATAGTTAAGAATTCTACTAACGGACGAGATGAAGGTTTCATTAGATTGTTAGTAGACCCGTTTCCTGTTCAGGAGCAGGATACTCTTAAAATATTTGTGGAGGTAGAAATTTGATGAAAACCCCGTTTGAGATAAGAGTAATACTTGAAGTGCGAAATAAGGATGGTGAGGTGATTTATCGGGATGAGGGCAAAGCAATAATCAACGAAGAAGGATGTATGGAAAATCAGTAACACTTCTGGAAAAAAGTATTCTTATTCCGAATGAAGAGACGAGCCTTGATGAATCAGACTGTATTTCTCTATTAGATATTGTCAAGCTCTCCATCACAGCGAGGTGTCATTTTGGCTCTGATACAACTAAGCCAATTACCATAAAAATCCTATCATCGCAGGATGCTATAAATTGGGATACAGAACCCTTGCTTTCTTTTAATCTTCCTTGCCGACCAGGTGAGGATGTTCAGAAGACCCGTTTGATGTTTCCTGATGTAATGTATATCAAAGCGAAAGCCCAAAATCCTAATACTACTGGGAGCGTAACGAATCTTGTAGTTTCAGCATTTGTTGCGGAGCCATGAGAGTGAGATTTAAATTGGGATACGAAGCAATAGACACAAAGAATTATCGTAGATTCGGGCAGCAATACCTTCATCACTATCCAACAGATGGCATATTACGGAAAAGCAAATGTGCGATGAAAATAGTGCCCGAAGACCCGCTAGCTCCTATTTTTGCACAGAATACTGACCGACGATGGCAGAGATGTTTTGGAGCAGTGGAGCTTGGGGAAGCGAATTATGATATACATGAAATATCTGAAATTGATGCATTTACTTTTGTGAGGGACGAAGAAACTCTAAGCAAACAAATTCTATTGAATACTGATGACAGACTACAAATTCTTTTCTTTCTTGGCACTGTAGAGGCAAATGAGGATATAATTCTATATCCGAGAGAAACAGAGGAAATCGGAAGTTTTGATTATTCAGTAGAGCAAAGTGGTTTGGTATATTTTAATGAATTCACTGGAGCATCCTCTATTAATGATTTTGAATACAGCCTTTCAGGGAACGGAACTATTTACTGGTCAGCGAATCATAGTGGCTCAGTGCGAATAGAAGCCAGAGAACGGACTTCATTCAAATTTTACTATATTCTAAACATTTCATCTTCAATTCTTACAGAGGGTGCTCTTGATTATTATATAATAAGGGATGGTGAAGTCTCGCTCAAATTTGGATTTTGGAGGGAAGGTAATTGGCTTGCTTTAAAGGAAATAAACGAGCAATCTGGATTTCGGAGTATAGTAACATTCTCCGTCTTGAGTGAGCCAGTTTATTTATTATTAGAAGGAGAAATCGGTGAAGATGCGAGCTTAGAGTTGGATTTGCAAGGGATACATGTTCATAAGAAAAATAGTCCACTTTTGTATTTTTATCCGGCTGAGTAGGAATGATAGGAAACACTACTGTCCTTTTGGAAACGGCGGCTCTTCAGCCCTCAAGTAAAATAGAAAGCGAAGCGCTTGATTTGTCTAATGTGGTGAAATTATCTCTCACAGCGGAAGCTCAATATAATATGTCGGTAACATGGGAAAGTCATGGCTTGCGTATTTTTGTATATTCCTCCTACGATGGTGAAAATTGGGATATAACACCATACGCTGAATTTAATGCTCCTTCCAACTTGTCGAGCGTTGCGAGAGCGACAGTTTCTATACTTCCTGACCCAGCATATATAAAATGCGGAATAATTAATCAAAATAATAATGAAACAGCGTATAATTGTAAATTGATAGCGAGATATTCAAAGAGTGCATTCTGAAATGACACTATATGCTTTGAGAGATGATTCCTGTGTTCTGCATCTTCCTATGAACGAGGGTGAAGGCTCAGTGGTTTATGACCATTCACGATATGGAAATAATGGACAGATTGTAGGTGCAAATTGGACCCAAGGAAAATTCGGCAAAGCTTTGAGCTTTGATGGCAGTGATGATTATGTGGGAGTGCCTGATTCGGCGAGTTTGAAATTTGGAGAGGATAGCTTTAGCATTACATTATGGTTAAAAATGGCTGAGGAACAACCTGCCTCCTATCCTCACTTCATAAGCAAATGGAGCGGGAGCATAGGTTTTTTTGCATTTCCTACCGAAGGTGAGGGCTGTAATATAAGAGTTAGGGTCAATTCCGCAGTGAAGACATTTCAAAATACGCAATTAGATGACTATAAGTGGCATTTTATAACAATAGTAGTTGAGCGGGATGTAGCAGAGAAGGTTTATGTTTATAAAGATGCTGTAAAAAGTTCTACCGAACTTGATATAAGCGAGGTCGGCTCCGTAGATAATACTAATAGCTTGCTTATTAGCAAGGTAGATGGATTTGCTGGCACCATGGACGAAGTCCGCATCTACAACAGGGCTTTGAGCGAAGAGGAAATTAAGTCTTTATATTTATATTATCAAAACTTCGAAGTCCGTCCTTGCATACTCTGTCCGAGACCTATAATTTAATGATAATTCAAAATCTTTCATGGTAGTATGAGACTGATAATCAAATCGCCTGAGTATTACGGAGTTGCTCCGAATTATATCAACAAAGGAATCACTGATGAGAATGAAGAAGAGCGCATATTAAGTATTGTCAAGAAATTTGATGAGCGAGCTCAAATTATTCTGAAAGATAAATTAGGCAAGGAGACAGCTGTATCCACTATCAAGGAGAGATACGAGCAATTAATGGAGCGAAAGAAACTTCAGGCGAATTTGAGGTGATGAGAATGCGTATCTACTTAGAAGCAATTGAAAAACGAGAGAATATTGAAGAAGAAGGAGAAGAATTAGATTTTATTCGCCTTGATGCTACCGACAAAGATGAGCAAGAAGTTTTGGATGATTTAAAGAGCTTGCTTGACCCTGAAAAACATTACATCATAAGAAAGCATTATTGTAAGCATGATGAAGGCTTGCCATGCGAAGTTGAGATATTAGAAGAAGTATAAAATCGTTCCAATACAATGAGACGCTTTACTGGTTTAATCGCTGATGCAGAAATTCTTCGGAGAAGTTTCTGGTGGCTCTATCAGAAAGGCTGGATTTCAAAGGAAAGTGTAAGTGAGAATGATTACAAGGATTTAGGTTTAGATTTTCCTGATGGCTGTGAGAGATTTGACAGGGAAGAGATTAGGGAAGAGCGATTCATCAGAACTCGTCTTGGCAAACGGATAAGCTTAGAGCGGTTGAAAGATTTAATTTAGGATGTCCAGCACGAAGTTTCTTCCCGTTCCATCAGGAGGTAAAGAAACAGGCAGGAAATTCAAGCTAGAGGATGTCTTAGAATGCTTTAACAAACCAGCTCTTTTGCGTGAGCTTGTCTATCTTGTTGGCGGCACAGTGGTTCGTGGTGAAGGAAATGATGTAGATGTAGTGATTAGAGCCGGTGATTTTCCACCCTCGCTCACCGAAGCTATTTTATTTAGATTATTTAGAGCGTTTTCCTCGCACTTCAATATTCCCTATGATGAGACACCGAAGTATTTACATATTACGATTAATGATTATGGGCCCTATACTGATTACATTCCCCTTTTCTCATTAGGCTTAATTCCTCGCCAACCCATTAAGATATTCCGCATGTCTCATTCTGGTATGGAGATTATAGAGAAAAGTCAGAGGGAGCTGGTAGTTGGGGGATACGCTGCTACATCTGATATAGATGCTGTGAAAGAAAGAATTTCCGAGAAAGCACTCCAATCTATATTCAAGAGTTTTAAGCGGACACCTCCAGAATTTAGAAATCTCATGTGGGATCACACTTCAACTCAAATCGGTGTCCTTCTTGAGAAGCATGAAGATAAAGAAAGCTATGTAGATGAGAAGGGATGGTATATAATAGGCAAGCTAAGATATGATATTCCTATCGCAAAGACAATAGCAAAGAAAATAATTGAAAATCCAGCAGAGTTCGGGTTTTCAGTAAAAATAGGAGTGCCCGGCGATGAGATTCGACAAATATGCTTAGGCGATGTGTGCTTCACAGAGATTGAAGAGGCATATTTCATAGAGACATCGGTTACTCCTAATCCGGCTAATCCCGCCACAAAGCCATTAAAAATTCTTAATGATTAGAAATAGGTCAAAATGATTTAGTTTCACTATGGTCTGGATCTCTTCACTTCGGAAGCCAGCATTCGTGATGTGCCCTCCAATCTATCTCTCCAATAAAATCAAAAACAACAAGTGGATGGAAGACGATAACTCAACCATAAATGTCGGAAGAGCCCTATTCCAGTGGAATAATCTCTACGAATTGATGACGACGGATGCTATAGTTTATCTCCTTGCTCCCAATCCAAATCTGCAAGACCAAACATTTATTAACTCTTTTGTAGTGCTGGCTCATCGTCCTGATGTCGCAATTCTATCAAATTTTAGAGCACGGGGTAGAGCGGGAGAAGAGCGGGAGGTTGCAGGTTTGCTTACACGATTAGGATTTAAAGTATATCAAGCACCACCCTACTTCGAGGGCTGGCCCGAATGTTACGATGAAAAGACAGAAATTCTAACATACACAGGATGGAAGAAATTTAATGAGCTCTCTCCGCAGGATAGAGTGATGGTCTATAATCCGAAGACAGATACTCTTTATTGGAGTAAATACATCCGCTTTATAAAACGATACCATAAAGGGCCGATGATACATATTGGAAATAAGCTGCTAGACATTTTGGTTACGCCGGGGCATAACAGTTTCTGGCGTCCAATGTATCCAGGCTCTTCCTATCGTCTTACGAGAAGCGATGAAATGCCACGCAATTGCTATATCAAGATAACAGGTATATTTGATGGGCCGAAGCCCGAATTTATAGAAATAAAAAATAAATGGGGCGCTCTCCGTTTTCCCGCTGAACAATGGATGGAATTGCTCGGTTGGTATCTTTCGGAGGGCAGTCTGAGCGAATTCGTTATTCAGCTCGCACAGTCTCCTCGAGCTAATCCTGAAAAATATGAAGAGATATATGAGCTAGTAAAAGCGGTGGGTTTCAAGCCATATAGATGCTGTATGGGGATACACTTCCGCTCGAAGATTCTTGCGGAGTATTTCAGGCAGTTTGGAACTTGTGGTGATAAATACATTCCAACAGAATTTAAGAATTTGCATCCTGATCTATTAGAACATTTGATTGATGCTTTAATAAAAGGCGATGGCTCATGGAAACGAAGATTTACGACAAAATCTAAGCGGCTCGCTGATGATTTTCAAGAAATAGCTCTTAAGTGTGGATATAGAACAACGCTGACGGTTTATTATAAACATGATGAAGATAGACTTTACAAGTGGTATGATGTTTCCCTAAATCCACGACGAGAGGTCTGTGTTCATTCAAGTTGGTCTAGAATTGAAATCATCAATTATGAGGGCTGGGTTTATGATGTGGAAGTGCCGAAAGACCACATTCTGCTTGTGAGGCGGAACGGTCATCCCTTCTTAAGCGGCAACTGTAAGTGGCTTCATGATAATATTTATGTTGCTGGATATGGTGAGCGCTCAACTCTCAAAACCCAGCAATTTCTGGCAGAGGCGTTTGATTATAAAATTATTCCAGTGAAGACAAGCCCCTATCTTTACCATCTTGATTGTTTATTTTTCAAGCTTTCTGATGAATATGCTATTGTAGCTGTGGATGATATTCCGAAAGAAGCGGTAAAAGCGATTTCACGAGAGATTGAAATTTTGCCAGCTGACCATAATGACACTATGCAAGGCATCTGCAATTCTATAAGACTTAGGCGAATAGTCATAAATGCTTCAAATGTGGATGAGCTGGAAGGCGAGGATAAGAAGATAGAAGTAGCAAAGAACGAGAAGCTCGAGCAATATGCAGAGCTCGCAGGCATGGAGGTTGTCTTTGTGAATTTATCGGAGTTCCTTAAGAGCGGAGCGCTGGCGTCATGTCTGGTGGCGCCTCTCAACTATAGGCATGAGGAATGAATTGTCCATAGAGAATGAAAAACGATTTTCCTGCGAGTTTGGGATGTTCAAACGACGAGCAGAGAGCTCTTCTTTTCCCAAAATCTCTTCTCTCAGCTCAAACTAACTTGTTTAGGCGTTTCTCCTTTGAGTAATCAAGGAAATACGGATGGAGATGTCTTCTTTTGTGATTGAATTTGTCATGTTGAAAGGCAAAACTGACTTCCCAAATATTATATGTCTTGGGGGAGCATGTTTTCAAAATTATATAACACCTAAAATCGTGTTTCTGTTCCTCTTTCCCTCCTATCTCAAAGGAAATTCCCCAAATTCCGCAAATACGGAATGAGCGACGATTTCTTTAGGAGCTCAGATTTTCGCAAGTTTCAAAGACTGGATTGGGGAAGCATATTCTCTGAGTTCTTTCTCCGAGACCCGCTCAGGCACACATTCTATAATCCATTCATATTCTACGCTCCAGCGGACGGTATAGTTAATTACTGTGCTTTCGTTAAGCCAACGGAGAAGATATTATTTGAGGGTCATTATATCATAACTCCTGAAGAGCTCGTGAAGCTTCCGATATTCAAATCCTCCCACTATTATGTTCTCAGCATCTTCATGACAGCTGCCTCGGTTCATATAAATCGCATGCCGACAACAGGCATCATTACTCTTATGAGAGAAATCGAGCCCCTGGATATTGACAATTATTCTATGCTTCCGTTTGAGAGAGCGTATTTTGATAAAGAACTCCCTGCTCCGCAGGCAGCTCTCTATCAGAGATTAAATGAGCGAGTTGTGATAGAAATCTATTATCCTCGATTTCAGTATTATTACATAATAGTTCAGATAGCAGATAGGGATGTTGATATGATTAATAATTACGTTGATGAAGGTGATTGCCTAAGTCAAGGAGAAAGATTTGGAGAAATCAGATGGGGCTCTGATGTTATCTTGCTTCTGCCCTACGATGAAAAATTTGAGATTGAAAGTCTGATAAATCCTGGTGATTATGTATATGCAGGCATAACTCCCGTATTCAGAATAAAGCCAGTATTTTCTAATGATAAGAAATGAATATTAAATTTTGGAAAAGACAATATGCCTGAGGAGATTGAGGCTCTAGAAGCATTAGAGGAAGAAATTGAACAAGAGGAGACACATACTGAGGAAGAGATAAGCAAAGACTTAGAACAAAAAGTCAGCGAAATTGTATCTAAGCTTCTTGATGAGAAATTGAAAGAGAAGAGCGAGGTTAATACAAAAGGGCTCGCAAAGACAATTGCAGAGGTCGTTACGAAGTGTCTGCTTGCAATTCACCCATCTGGAAAGATGAGTATTTACCCAATGCCAGCGAATATGCCTATCGTATTCTCCACGCCGGGTGTTTATCCGTTCCCAGCGATGTATCCATATCCAGCACGCTATCCGTATCCTGCTAAGTATCCTTATCCAGCGAAGTATCCTTATCCGAATGCTCAGGAAGCAAAGGAGGAGGAGAAAAAATCCTTGACAGAAGAGGAGTCAGATAGTCAGGCTGAAGAAAAACACAAAGAAGAGAAGCACGAAGAAGCTAATGTAGAAAGTAAATCAGAAAGCGCAGAGGCAGCTGAGAATACAGAGAGTATCCGTAAAGAAATAGAGAGTATCAAGTCACAGCTAAGTGAGCTTGCCGAGACAGTTAATAAACTCGCTAACGAACCTGTGAGAGAAATTGAAAAATCCGCCGTCGAGGAGAAGAAAACGGATGAGCCTCAGCTGAAAATACCAGTAAGAACGATTTCAGACAGAGTAGAGCTCGAAATCGGATGAGCTTATAATTATAATACGGATCTTATTGATACACAATTCCTGTGCTTATAATGAAATCCTAAATAAAATAAGAAGGAGAAATGACACAAATATTCTTTTGGGGTAAGGAGCTTGTTGCATACCAAGCGAACGAGACCATCTCAGCAGGGAACCTCGTTACGTTCGTTGCCGATAACAAGATAGGTGTTGCGGATGCAACCGAGAATCCGATTGGCGTTGCTCTTGAGGACGGAATTGCAAATGAGATGGTAACCGTTGCTCTTCCGCCAGCTGAGGTTTATCTTAAAGCAGCCGCAAATGTTACTCATGGGGATGCTGTAATTCCTGCGAATAGTGGTCAGATACAGCCTTGGGATGGTTCTTCAGCGAAATTCATTATCGGTGTGGCGAAGGAGAACATTGCATCAGGCAGTTCAGGTCGGGTATTGCTTCTATAAGGCTTCTCTCTTTTCCTAATGATAATTCATACTTTAATTGAAATTAAAAAGAATAAGAAATGGGTAAGCTTGCTGCTTTGTTAAAAGCATTGTCAGGACAGACACTTGAGGAGAGAGAGCGAAAGTTGATTGAGCTTGAAGCGGACGCAAATATCACTGCTCTGGTTCCTGAGCTTGTCTATGAACAGATAGTCACCGGTGCAGAAGAGGCGCTGTGTATGCGAGAGGTCCTACGAAAGGCAACGGTCCGAATGGACAGGCCTGAGATGAAGGTAACAGTCTGGAAGAGACCTACGAGAGTTCTTCCACAGGTTGGTGATGTCGGAACTTTCCCCAATGCAACGGTGGGCGACTTTGAGGTTGTTACTCTGTCTGCAAAGAAATACGGTGAGATTGTTCCGATTTCCCAAGACTTAATTGAGGATAGCCTTTTTGACATCGTCGAAATACTACTTCGTGAGGAAGGTAGAATTGCAGAGAACACACTTAATCAGGTTGCTATCGATGAGATCGTCACAAATGCGTCTCACAATACAAGTTGGAACTCTACTCAGCCAGTTACTCAGATCGCAGAAGCAGTATCAGCGATTAAGGGAGACAATTTCACACCCGATACTTTGATTCTGACGCCCGAGGCTCTCGCTGACATGTTCATAGATCCGCACTTTACATACCAGTATATCGGTGAGGCTGGAAACATTCGGAGTCAGGAATTGAAGCAGCCAATACTCGGCATGCGTGTCTTTGTTCTCGGCTATCCAACGAACTACTTTGATTATGCTAGCGGGAAAGCGGCCGCTGTTGTAATGGACAGCCAGCGTGCAGCTCTACTAGGCATTAGGGAGAACATCACAACTGACAGAATCGAAGACCCGTTGAACGATCTTGTCAATCTCAAAGTTTGGATGCGCTTTGATGTCAAAGTCGTTTGGAACGAAGCGATAGCGGTGCTCAATCTGCCGTAAGCGGCTAACAGTGATAAGGATAATCCAACTTTCTTAATTTCTTGAAATGCAGATTATAATAAGAAGAACAGGAGCTCCCCTGACCAAGCTAGCGGGGAGGATTTATGAAGTTCATTACGAACGAAATCGTCGAAAGTGCGCTGATGATTTATGGAAATGCATTCTTGCGGAAGCTCCGAAACAACCAGAAAATAAATGGTCAAAAAATAGATTAATTTCATGGTTAGAACGCAATAAAATAAAATGCATTTCCTACAAGCGAGCAGGCACCCAAAGAATTGTCCGAATTGATTTATCTCGTGCTCCTAATATTTGTTATATCGTAAATCGCTGCAAGCCTCATATTATAAGACCCAAGCGAAAACAATGTCTTCATTTCTTTAAAGAGGGTAGAGAGTTCTTTATTTATTCTCAAGTTAATCATCCCGGCAAAAAGCCTAATAATTTTATTTATAGAGCTGCAAGAAGATACTCAGCTAAATATCTTTCAAAATTATCAAGAATAAGATGAGCGCAAATTACAGCTATGGGAATGCTTCTAATGTTGCACTTATTCTAAATCTTGAAGAGATGGATGAAAGAATAGATTATTTTTTAGATCTCGCAAACAAAAGAATTGCATCGTGGTCAGGGTTGGACATTTTCTCTTCTTTATCAGAAGAAGTGAAAGATAAAATTGCTGAGCTTTATGCTTCGTATCTCTATAAATTATCAACAGCATCAGTAAGTGGTCGTCTTCCTGAAGATTTGGAATACTGGAAGAAGGAAGCTATGGAGCTTCTTGAAAGCAATCTATTGACACTATCTAAGCCATTCAAATTATTATTCTCTAAAGATAGCATATAAAGATATTATTGATAAATAAAAAAGATGTTTCTTTAAGAAATGGCAACATATAATGTAGGCAAAGGAACTCAGGGAAAGGTCTGGGTGAATAATCAAGAAGATCCGGTAGCGAGGCGAGTTTCTTTTGAGAGCTCTACCGACCGAGATAAAATTTATGCAATCGGTCAAGAGACACCTATTGACATCGTGACGGGCACAACGGAATTCACAGGAAGATACGAGAGATATTTCACTCCAGATCAGATGGAAGTGGGAGGCACAGGCATGACCTTAGCTCAACTTTGCGGAGCTGTTGGTAATCACCCCGGTAATGTTTCTATGACTATCAGTCCGCAAC
>Ga0190367_1000997_pt1 | contig 17795 bp, 9 predicted proteins | sample 4872181011_MG_FD_171838 | JGI IMG/M metagenome (GOLD analysis project Ga0190367, IMG submission 171838) | Hydrothermal vent microbial mat bacterial communities from Southern Trench, Guaymas Basin, Mexico - 4872-18-10-11_MG | ecosystem: Environmental > Aquatic > Marine > Hydrothermal vents >...
GTATATGTTGTCGGTGATATAATTGGTGGAGGTAGCACGTTATATGCGCTTAACGCTGAAACGGGAGAGGTTATATGGCAGTACAAGTTTGGAAGAGGTATATATAATCAGCCTCTGGTAATACCTGAAGGCTATGTTATTGTTAAGGAGTATAAGCCTGATGCTAAGATAATAGCCGTTAATAAGGATACTGGAGAGGTCGTATGGGAGTTCCAGGGGAGCGGGCCATTCTATCAGCATGTGGTTTATGCTGAGGGAAGACTGTACTTTGGTACAGACCATGCAATACTTTACTGTCTTGATGCAAGTACTGGAGAAATGCTTTGGAATTTGACGGTATTTGGGGCTGATGTCCAGGATGTAAGCTTTGGAGATGGAATATTATTCGTGGGGTCTAATGATGGATTCGTATACGCTATAGGCACCTTACCTCCAGCAATAGTTACGATTTTGAAGCCTTTAGAGGCTGGATGGAGTACTGGAGATGTTGAGGTTGAGTGGCTTGTTCAGGGAGTAGGATTGGAGAAGATAGAGATATATCTGGATGGAGAGCGTATAGCGGCAAACATTCCAGTTAATCAAACAACATATACACTAACAGGCCTCACTACAGGTTCTCATAATGTAACCATAGTTGTTTATAACGTTAGGGGCGAGACTACGTCGGCAAGCAGGATATTTAATGTTGACGTTACTCCACCAACAATAACCATTACCTCACCTAAGTCTGGGGAAACTATACCTCAGACAGAGTTTACAGCCACATGGACAGCTTCTGACGAAGGGGCCGGCATAGATAAGTTTGAGGTATATCTTGATGGCCAGCTACATGAGACTACTACATCAACAACGTCTGTATTTGCAAAGGTTCCCGAGGGTGAGCATGAGCTTAAGATAGTAGCCTACGATAAAGCTGGAAACAAGGCAGAAGCAGTTGTAAAGTTTAAGATTGAGATACCATTTATGACTAAGTACGGGAACCTAATAGCTGCAGCAGTAATAATCATAATACTGATAATAGTTTTCGTATTCCTGAAGATAAGGAAGGCTAAGCCTAAAAAAGAGGAGGAAACCAAGAAATAAACAACCTTAATATATTTTCTTATATTTTTATCTATTAGATATATGAAGTAAATTAGGTGATGCTCTTGGCCGAGCGTGAGGTGGAATATAGGTTAAAGCCTTGGATAATAGCTGTTGCTATTATAGTTCCACCAATAGCCTTTGTACTTAATACTATTATGCAGTCGTTCACTGACTGGGCGTCATGGCCTGGAATATTTCCCCTACCTTGGTTCATAAATCTGCTCATCCTATTTTTACTGGAAAAAGCGTCACCTAAGCTTAGAATATCTCCATTAAACTTAGTGCTCCTATTCACCATTATGTATTTAGTGGCTGGTCAGGCATATGCGGAGTATGGACTACTCCAATGGACGCTAGCGCCTCTACCAACATTTAATCAAGCAATATTCGTATATGCTGGAGCTACAGATCCCTATAGAGAAATAACTAGAATGCTCGTGCCTACTCCCGTAAGGCCGCCTGACTCGATAATTGATTCAATATATTTCGGTGGACCATTATCCATCGAATTCATTTATTCAGCTATATTCTGGAGTATATGGGTTGTAGTGTTTATAGGAGGCACCTATTTCTGGGGCTACATTTTAAGAAAACCACTGGTTGACGTTGAAAGATTGCCGTTTCCAGGCATACTACCGTCTGCATACATGACAATGTGGTATGTAGAGAGAAGCAAGGATAAACCTAAATTATTCAACCTTAAATCTAGGGTAGCTAAGCTATTCTTTGTAAGCTTCATCATAGGATTCCTTATAAGTATACAAGATGCTGTAAGATCATTTGTACTGCCTACGCTACCTAGAGGCATTATAGACTTCAGAACTCACGAGCTTGATATAACACCTATGACGAGAGACTTTCTGCCAGGAGCTTTCACGAGAGTATATTTAGTACCTCCAGATGTGTTAGTGTTAATTTTCGCGCCACTTGATATGCTAATGACGTGCCTACTCTGGTGGCTCATTTTCTGCATAATTTATCCGGTAATAGGTATAAGAGGAGGATGGCTGCCCTATAGGGTAGGAATTGAACGCTACTCGTACCAGTACTACGGGAGGCTATATGGTCCATTTAAATTCGAACTATTTGGACTATTTGGAGTAGTAATAGGACTGGGACTATGGACCCTCTATAACCACAGAAGATACATTATAGAAGTATTTAAGATAGGGTTAGGTATCGAAGAGGGAGGAGGTGAGGATGAAGGGTTATCCTATAGGACTATGGCTATCGGAGCTCTACTCTTCCTCGTACTCGGCATCTTACTATTCTCAATGGCGAATATACCAATACATATCTCAGCAATAGCCGTACTATGGTACTTACTGACAATGATCTCCTGGAGCAGAGTTGTAGGCGAAAGCCACGAGTACCTTCCAGCAATACACCATCATCAGAAGCAAATTTTCGACTTTCTACATTACATGGGACTGTGGGGGCCAGCTCCAGCACAGTCAATTTTAGCATACAGAACTATGATCATGTATCAATCGCTAGGCTCTGGAGGGCTAAGAATGGCCTCCATCGCTATGCCCCATCAACTTAAACTATATAGAATGGCGTCAATGAGTAAAGTTCCCGCTAAGCTGGTATTCATAATCTCGCTGATCACACTTATTTCGGCAGCCTTTTCAGCTGAAATAATATGGCCCATATGGTACTCTAGATTCGGAGGATACAGTGCACTAGGAGGTTTACACTCAGTATACACCGAAGGTGGTATGCGTAGAACATGGGAACTTACGTTCGGTAGACCGCCTACTACAACCAGCGAAGAGAGAATGATGCTAACAGCTGGAGGAATAGTTTTAGTATTCATAATCTACCTCCTTAGATCAAGGTTTGCCTGGTTCTTCATAAATCCAGTAGGTATTGCTGTAAGCTGGGTAACCGACTGGTGGTGGGCAACGATATTTCTGGCATTTATAATAAAGTACGTGGTTCTTAGAATCGGTGGAGCTAGAGCCTACGAAGAGTATTTAGTACCGATAGCAGCCGGACTGCTAGCCGGATACGGTGTGGGCGCTATAGTTTCAGCATTCATAGCCTTCTTCAACATCGGGTTACCTTCATTATTAAGAAGACTATAATTTTTTATTATTTCGCATCTTTTTAATTGAATTGAGTTTTCCCTCTTAATGGTGAACGCCATGCGTCTAGCATTACTGGTTATTATAGCCGTGGTTTTAGCTTTAACCATTTATCACAAGCATACTGATTGTATGGATCATCAGAACAAGAGTAAGGTTATAGGGATATGGTGGGGCATTTACTCGGATTATTGGAGTAGTGAAAAAGATGTTTGGTGTAAGCAGGTAGATGAAGTCTTTAAAATGTTAAGTGATATAGGCATAAATACGATATTCTTCTTAGCTAAAGACCCCTGGGGCTTCACCTACTATAACAGCTCAATAGCCCCTCTCAGCCCTAAATATAGTTGGGATCCACTCGAATATATAGTTAATAAAGCTTTAGAGTATAACATCAGCGTTAACGTGTATGTTAATGCCTTAGCTGAAGGAGAGACTACGCCTAGCCCTTGGCTTAGCAAACACAGAGATATAGCATTACGTGATAGATATGGTAATGTTATAGGGTGGATGGATCCCGAGGCTGAAGAGGCCAGAGCAAGGATTTTATCAGTAGTCGAGGAGATAGTGAAAAATTATCCTATTGAGGGAATTCAGCTTGACCGAATAAGGTATCCCAACAGAGATGCCTACGGTATAGTAAGCAGAAACAAATTTATTCAAATATATAATATAGACCCTAGCTATAGTCGAGATTTATGGGATAGTTTTAGAAGAAATAGTGTCTCAGAGATAGTTAGGTTGACCTACGAGAAAGTTAAATCAATAAAGCCTGAGGTTAAGGTTTCCGCCGCCGTGTTTCCCGTCTACAATTTAGCTGGATACGGCAGCAGCTATAGATACCAGCTTCAGGACTGGAAGAGGTGGGTTGAAGAAGGGTGGCTTGACTATGTTGTCACGATGGCTTACACAGGCGATGTAGATAAATTTAAGGTATACGTAGATGATGAGATAAATACGGTTTCCGGTAAAGTGCCTCTTTTAGTAGGTATATACCTAGGATACGATACTAAAACTATAGCCGACGAGTTGAGATATGCTCTTTCAAGCAACGTAGATGGAGTGGTTTTCTTTAATGTTGATTTGCTAATAAAGGATCCAGGTAAGGCGGAGGCAATTAAATCTATTATTCAAGGCGAAAATATTGAAGAAAATTCCGTAAATAATAGATATATAATACTGGCTGGCTTACTAGTAGTTGCCATAGCTATTCTATATGGGTGGATTATTAGAAGAAAATAGAAAAATATTGTTTATTTTGTTAGGGCCTGTACGAAGAATATTAGGTACGTGAACGTCGTGAGGAACCCTACACCCACTATGAATCCTACTGCTAGCGGTATTCCTATCTTGTAGTAGAGCTCTGTTCCACCTATCTTTAGTGTTAAGTACTTGAGGATTAACGCTACTAGGGCGTTTGGCCAGAACCAGTAGCCGTATGCTCCGAAGATACCTATTGGATTCAGTATGAACCATGGCCACCTTGCTCTAGCGAAGAAGCAGCCTAACGTGAATAGTATACCCGTAATGAATAATGTCCAGTTATACGGGAATCCCCACTCCGGGTTCCAAAACGCCGGCTTCTTTCCAGTTTTAGCGTCAATTAATGGGAACCATGCATACCATGCTGCATAGCCTATAGTATCTTTACCCATTGGTCCAGTCCATCCTCCGTATGCCGTGTACGCCCATATACCGACAGTATGTACCAATATGGCTGTAGCAACACCCATTATTAGTAAGATTATAACTATATCCTTGGCTCTGGTCTTTAGCTCGTCGGCCATCTTGTAGAGACCCATGTGGTTCCACATAGCAAAGCCAGTCATTCTGTGGCCATCGTTCCATGAAGCCATGAACATCGTTGAATATGTGAAAGCCCTTGGATCCGGTTGTGTCCAGTTGAATGCTAGAGTAGCTGCTCCAATGTCGTAGGGTAGATTAAGCCTTGAGTACAGGTTCCATGGAACAAAGCCTGCCTCCGCCCTAGCGTAGGTGTATCCGAAGAAGCAGATTATCATGAAGGCTATTAGTATTAGTGAAGCTATTATTGGTGCTCCAGCAATTATCCATAGAAGCCAGAAGCCTATGAAGGATATTAATGCTCCCCATGATATGAACTTGTAGGATACTCCGCTTTCAACTACATCCTTGCCAGTATAGAATGTTGTTAATATACCCTTTATGTGGCTCCAGTTATTTAGAAGGACCCACAATCCTATTGCAAATGGTAGCCAATACATGAAATCTATCCAGTGGAATGGACCGTACCTTCTGCCATAGTACCATTGGCTTCTCTCGTATCCTACCTTGTAGGGCAGAAATCCCATAGTTACTCCGAGCACTGGATATATTATTGAGAATATTACGTAGAATATTATTACGCTTGCCAGAATATCTATGTTTATTAGATAGGATAAGGCTATGTCCTGGAGTACTATTAGCCCTCTGGTGTATGAGCCCGGCAGGAAGGACCTGACGTACGTTGAGAGGTCGAATGAGTAGCTGTACGGTACTCCTCCCCAGAACTCTGGGAAGAATACCTTCTGAATAAAGCCCGGGAATGTGAAGAAGAGACCTAATGCAAAGCCTATATAGAACATCTTAGTCCTCGGGTTCTTTAAATTGAAGATAGATGGCTTATTGTCCTCTACGGTGGTATACATTTTGATTACTTCAGTTGTAGCAATAACGTATGGGAATGGGATCCTCTCTATCTCTACAAACGGTTTTCTAAGCATGAAACCGAAGAAGACATATATCATTACCAGGAATATCCACTGCAGTGTCCAGAAGATTATGAAGGGTAGCCAATCACCTATATTGAACGGGCCTCCATAGGTGAAAGCATCTATGGCCTCAGGGCTTGTCGGGCACATGAATACAGGATATAGATCGCCTAACCCATACTTCTTGAATGATGGATGCATCTTAAAGTAGAGAGGCATAAATGGTCCTTGAGCTAATATCGGCATCATGAATACGTATGATGGTCCATGCTGTAGATAGGTGGAGAATGTTATTGCTGAGGCAGCAGCTATTACTACTACCCACTCGCCTCTCCTGAGTTTAAAACGTGGATTAATCTTGCCCAAAGCATAGTCTATGAATATTAAGAGGAATGGCGGAAGAGGGAACCATGCATTAAACCAGCGTAAGTCGGGGCTTATGTAAAGTATAAGCTCTTCAGCAAAAGTCGCTAATAGTATAGCGAAAGACAGAATTATAGCTCTCGGCGTTAATCCCTTCTCAATAACTTCCTCCCGAACCTCTGTACTAGAACTCATAAAAGAACACCCTGAGGGAAAATTAATCGTAAGTCTATTTAAGCTTTAACGTTGAGCTTATATATGTAAATCTTTTTTGTTTTGAAATAAAAATTTCATTTGCAAATAAATCATTATATTATAATATATATTGTTGTTAGCTCGTGGAGGTAGAGGATTTTAATGCCAGCATTATGTATCGTCTCCTCTTCTCTGGACCTATGAAGCGCCATGTAAGCAGCTGTTTCCTCACAGCATCTATGAACCTGTAGTTGGAAGATTTCCATACAAGTTTAGCTCCAGTTCTTCTCTTTACAATTATAGTGAAAGAGAACTTATTTTCTTCCACTCTTAAAGCTCTAATTATTACATCCTGGGTAACATTAGATTCTATGGGCTTTAATGCTACCACCATATCTATTTCGTTCTTGGATAGGTCATAGTTTAATGCCCTGACTATGTAGGGCTGATCGGTTTCTATCATGAGCCCCTTAAAGAATTCTTGAAGGTAATATATGATGCCCTTAACAGATTTTTCATTTGTTACTGAAAATGGAAGTGGTATCTCCCATGTATCTCCTACGGGCTTGGTCGGTATCTTCCATTTTCTTTCAAAAGATGGCGTGACTGTTCTTGATACCCTCATTATAGGATAGAGGGATGCTGCGATCGTAGCTAGCAAGGTTATGCTAACTGTGTAGACTTCGGCGGAGGAGGTGTAGTTTGCGGAGAAACCTGGTGGAAGTATGTCATTTGCCACCAGGTACACGTTGAAGAGTATGCCTAAAATGTATCCTGGAACTATTGCTATAAAAGCGTATGTCATTGTTTCGACTAGGAACAGAGCGAATACTCCCGTTGGGGAGAGGCCTAGGGAGCTGTATATTTTTATTTCATTCTCCCTCTCCTTTATGGATCCAAGTATTGTTATAAATATATTGAGTGAGCCTATGATCAACGGGAATGCTATGTATTCAAGTCCTCTTATCATCGATATTACTCTTCTATGTAACATGAATACTTCGCCGTTTTTACTCAAAATGACGTCAAAGGCTGTATGAGCGGCAAGCTCCCATGCTAGGCTATCTATGTACTCTGCATCATTTGATGTTATGGCAATGCTAGCTATGTTTCCTCCAAGCTCTAGTGCTAGCTCGTATGGAACTATAATTACATCGCCGAAAGGTAGGGTAACAAACTCCTCCTCTGGCAGAGTTTCTAGAGATAGTGAAATTATTCTCTGTGGATTTAGTGGCGTAAATTTATCGCCGAAAATATCGAGGTAGTAGTCGTACATTTTTTCGTCATATATTCCTAGGATCCTGAGGTCTATTCCAGCAACATTTATCGTATCGCCTACATCGACGTTTAGCTGGGAGGCAATTTCGGATGGAATATAGCATACGTACTTGTCTTCCTCTATAAACCACCTTAACGCCTTACCTTCATATATAACGCCTAAATCTAGTGGATTCATAGGCTCTGTTGGAGATAGACCTAGTAATGCTCTTATGTAGGTCTCCCCATGAGTACTTTTAACTTTCATTAGAACTCCCTCTGCCGAGAATACTCTAGATGTCGGATAAAGCCATACTCTAGGCGAAATATTTGCCCTTAATCCAACCATCGCCTGTATGCTGGATAACGTCTCCTGTCCCATTAAATCCCACGGCGCTCCTATTCCCAGTTTAACTAATAGTCCTTCATAAGGCGGTTCTCCCTCATACTTTATCGGATATTTATCGTATACGCTTATCGCGTAGCTAAATGATGCTAGCGCTATTAAACTGAATACTGTTGTTATTATCGTAAATAGGACTAGGACGGTTCTTAGCTTACGAACCCTCATGTTTTCAAGAGCTACCGAGAAGGCTATCGTAGTCATTGGTACTAGACCCTTCTCTATAAAGTGTTCGCCCCTAAGCTTCTTCCTAATCTCTTTAAGGAAAGACCTTAACTCCTCGGTGAATAGAACTATTATCGCTATGAATATTCCACCTAGAGTTACCCCCAGGAATCCTACATACGCGTTCGAAGCAAGCTTTGTGGATGGGTGAATTACCGAAAAGAACACGGTCAAAAGTATGGCCGTAGATACTATTACAGCGAACCTCTTATAGCCCTCTGCGTGGAACACCAACCGTTCAAAGAAAAATGTGAAGGGTAGCAATAGAACGAAGAATATTGCGCTCGTATTTGCGACATCAAATACAACAGCCATTACGTTTCTATAGCTATCGATGCTCCATAGCCATGAGAAAATGGCGCTACTGAAGAATCCGTTGTAGTCCCTCTTTATAAGGTTAGCTTTAGCCTCATCTATTAGCTTGCGTGTGTGGGAAAGGGTTTCTTCGACCAAGAATATTTCAATAAAGGAATTCTTTAGCTTAAGGTACCTTTCACTTGAGATATTGTATAAGTTTATCGCAATGTTATATATCGTCCTATGCACGTGTACCTCCGCGCTTATCGGTATCTCCTGTAAGAGTCCAACTATTCTCCCTAGGGCACCGTATTTAATGAGTAATGTTACCTTATTTAGTTCCCTTGGCGTAAATATGACGGCAACGGGAGGCTGAACACTGACATAGAAGCTCATAGGCTCGCTTAGCGTCTCAGATTTAAATAACGTTATGTAAAACGTAGGCGGGGATGCCCAGTATGAAAACGGATTTACGTACCTTGTAGCCGACCTAACGCTTACGGTATAGGGGTCTACAAGGCCATATAAATATATTCTACCCTTAACTCTGAATACTCTCGCCTGTATCCTGTTAATTTCATGCCTAGCTAAAACAGTACTCGGAAATCTTCTATGGCCATATATCCCATAGTCGGGGGCGTATATTACCCTGCCTTTATCGTCCAGCACATATGCGCTAACGTGATATGAACCGTATCCCCCGTAGGGGGACATTATTCCAGTGTTAGGCGTAGAGCCGTATATTCTGAAGGTTCCGTTCTTATCGGCGAAGGTATATATCACGTTATATGGGAAGTTTATGGGATCTCCCCTATGAATTACTACTATTGCATTGGGTACGGGAATATACTTGCCTTGAATTAAGCTGTATTCAACAACCTTACCCTCTATATAATTGAATCCCTTAGCGGTATATAGTGCTGTAGCTCCTCCAGAAACTACGAAAGCTCTGCTGGCCTTAACCTCGTCCCAGTTTAGGGCCCAATCCTCCTCGTTTGCAAATCCATAGAGAGTTGCCAGGGCAACAATAATCTGCGGCTTAAGGTTTTCATAGTTAAAGCTTCTCTTAGGAATTACCGTTGTGCCTCTCTCAGGCCTGAATACATCGCCCGTGTAAAAGGTGAATCCTATGCCTCCGGAAGCCATAAATGGCTCGGTATCTAGGATATAGGGTTCTTGAATTGACGCCCACCAACCTATATTTTCCTCAACTATTCCACTATCTAGGAGCTGTGGAAGCTTTATTCTCCCTTCATATACCTCCTCTATAACCCTAGCTAGATACCTTTCAATCGGAGATACCTCGCCTGTCCTTAGGGGTCTTAATGTGCCTCTAAATCTTGCTAGGAGATTAGCTCTATTACCTCCATCGTAGCTATAGAAATAGCCGGCGTCAACTAACGCCGTCTTATTTCCTCTAAGGGAGAAATCTATGCCTATAGCCATCCATAGCTTAAGCTCTCCTCTTTGAACGGTTTCATTGAAGCAGTAGTCCTCCACGAAACTCCGTGGACCGGCTAGTGCCTGCCAGTGTCCTCCGAACGCTACAAACCATATAGTTCTCTTATGTTTATACTTAGACATTATTCTGGCAATTTCAAGTAGGGATGAAACAGAAACTATATCATCCAGCGCTAGGGATCTACCTGGAACTGCCGACCACGAATCGTAATGCGACACCATTAGAATTACATCGTTTTCAAGCTCACCCTTCAACTCTCCAATTATATTGTATCCTACTACCTCCTTAAACTTCATGTTTACTACTAGATCTATCACCCCACCCTCTCTCGCTATCTCCTTTAATCTACTAGCTACATCTCCAGTAACGTATACTCTCGTGAAATTCAATGGAACTGAAAGTACCTTAGCTATCGACTGCCGCAGATCCGTTTCAGAGGGTTCTATGAAAATTACAGCTTTAGCTCCTAGATTTGCTAAATACAGCCAGTTTCTATAGGTGTTGTACTCCATAAGAACTATCTTGTCCTCTAAGCTTACCCCAGAAAGTTCCTGTAAATCATACCCCTTAACATATACTAGTTCACCGGAAATCCTTCCTGAACATGTTTGCACTAGGTTTGGAAGCATGGCATAAGCCCTTAACTTCTCTCCAGTCTTCCTATATATTATATACGATCCCTCGTCGATGGGGACGACGACTTTAAACTCGTGCCTCCAGACTTTTAGGCCGTACTCCCTGAACTTACTCTCTATATAGTCGGCCGCCTTATAATAGCCCTCATAGCCTACGAAAAGGGTATCAAGGGATGAGAGATACTTTACATGATACTTTATATTGTCTAGGTTTATTTTATCATATAGCTCTTTATAAATAGATTCCCCCTCCGGTTTTGAGGCAACTAGTTGAACGGTTAATAATAGCGGTATTATTACGATCAATAGTTTTTTGTTCATGCACATACCACCTCAAATACTACCATGATATACCAGTTACGTTTTATATTGTTTATCATTTGCCGTAGGCCTATGGACTAGCTGGAATAGCATGTATTGAATAACTAGCGCTGTCTGTACCATGGTGATGATAACATTAATAAGCTAATTATCCTCTAAGTTATTGACCACCAGCAATGGTGTTCTACATGTCTGAAGAATTGCTCGAATTTAAACCTGGATTTACCCCTAGAACAGCCCTAGCTATACTCTTCGCGTCAGCAATGATCCTTCCAGTATCAATATATCTAAGCTTAGTAAGCGGCGGAGGTCTCGCTAGCGCGGCAGTCTACGTTACAGCTATACTATTAAGCGAAATAGCCGTTCTCACAGGCAACCCCCTCACTACGCAGGAAATGTTTATAATTTACTCCATGGTTGGAATAGCCGCTACCGCAGCCCCTTTTGAGGGACTAGTTTATAGATCTTACTTTGTCAGATCCCCTATAACGTGGTCCTTTAAGGACCCCTATACTGGCAAACCTCTACCAGAAGTAATACCTACATGGTGGGTTCCAAGGTACGATTCTCCAGTACATGAGCTTAGAACATTCTTTGCACCTGAGTGGCTTATACCCATACTGCTACTTGTAGGTGGATACTTCATGTATGTATTCTACGATATCTCATTAACCTTTCTCTTTAGTTACCTATACATTGAAATAGAGAAACTGCCGTTCCCCTTCGCTAGCGTTCAGGCAGAAATGAGCTCCACTCTAGCGGAAAGAGACCCTAAAAAGCTTAGGGTATTCATCCTAAGCGCTATGGTCGGCCTAATATACTCAACACTACTTTATGGCGTTCCTACTCTTTCCTATGGTATGACGGGTATAAGGGTCGAGTTGATACCCATACCATGGATTGATCTGACATCTGGGTACATGGGTATAGAGAATATATTGCCTGGTGCGGTATTTGGTATAGCAACGGATATACTCGCATTTCTCGGGGGAACTCTAATATCGTTCGACACAGCCCTCTACATGCTAATAGGATCCATAGCTACGTGGGTTATAGGTAATCATTTGGCGCTGACAGTTTTCGCCCACTGGTTCCCTGAATGGGTTGAGGAGTGGATTCCAGCCTCAGGGTTAGCTTATGTTTACCAAAGGGCAAGCATAAGGGTGTGGATAGCTCCCCATATAGGCTTCACGTTAGCGGTATCAATAATTGTTTTAGCTAGAAGTTATAAGAGTATAATTAGGGCTATAAAGAGCTTAGCGAAGCTATCTAAGGCTGAGAAGGCTACTGGATATCCATCACCTAAAATATTGCTCCTATGGTATGCTGGTACAGTTATACTTTCCGTTATAGTGTTCCATGCTTTAGTGGGATTAGACTTCCCGATATGGCTCTCCCTCCTTGTAGCTCTTGGATGGAGCTTTATGGACTCCCTCATAAGGACAAGGACTATAGGTGAGACAGGGTACTCTATATCGATACCCTATGTTTGGCAGGCGACCATACTCGTAAGTGGATATAAGGGAATAGAGCCGTGGTTGACAGCACCTATTGTCAGTGCAGCAGCTGTTCCATACTGGACTCAAAGCATGAAGGCCGCTTATCTTACTAAAACCAGGCTCTCAGACTTTTTCAAGGCCTTCATATTTACAGCTATAGTATTTTTCGTAATGAGCTTCGTTTACGTGCAGTTCTATTGGAGCATAGCCCCAATACCCTCCTCAGTCTATCCTCAGACATTGATTTCATGGCCTGTTCAAGCAGCGTCCTCATGCCTATGGATTTCTGGGCAGATATTTAAGTTCAGGTCGGAAACCCTGATCTATCCCTTCGCACTTATGCTCTCGGTAGGGATAATAGGCGAAGCTTTATCTAAAATGGGGATACCGTTCTCGCTTATAGGTCTATTAACGGGTACCTATATTCTACCGACTTCAGCAGTACCTACGTTTATAGGCGCATTTATTAGCAAATACCTAGCACCCAAGGTGGTTGGAAAGGAGTGGTGGAACGAAAATAAGGCACTCATAGTAGCGGGCGTTGCAGCGGGTGAAGGTATTTTAATAGGGCTTGCAACAGCTATTGTCATGGTTTCAAAAGCTACTTGGATATTGCCGTTCTAAAACTTGAAAATCTTACTGTAAAAGTTTCTCTTACCATATTCCCTGATAAGCTCCTCACTGATTGGATAACGACCATATCTTTTTGCAGCTTTAATCATTACAAGAAAATTTTCTGGCTTAACTCCCGGATGAATGCTGTTGCTGGAGGATAATATATATCCTCCTCCGGGAGCCACTTTAGCTATAGTCTCCTTAACAACCTCCTCGACGTCATTTGGGGACATTAACGGAAGAACATAGGAGCAATCTATATTGCCTATTACGCAGATCCTATCTCCATACATCCTCTTAACCTTAAGTATATCCATTCCTGCGCAGGGCTCTATTGGATGTAGGCCATCTATACCGGTAGCAACTATCATATCAAGGATTTTCCATATCTTTCCATCCGTATGTTTTATAAACGGCTTCCCGTACCTTTTTGCCGTATCAACTACCCTCTTAAGATAGGGCATAATGAAGATTTTGAACATTCGGGGTGATACTAGCGGACCGTTTTTATCGGCGTAGTCGTCTCCGCTTAATATAACGTCAGCCCCAGCCTTAATAGCTCTCTCTATGACTCTTGATTTATACTCGACTATCTTCTCCGCTAGAGTATGTGCGGCCTCGGGATCCTTATAGTAAAGCCTAAATAGATTCGCCATGCCGCCAACCAAGTAATGGGAGAATTCAAAGGCGTCGTGGCTTAAAAGAACTATAGCTTTTTCGCCTTTAAATCTATCGATATACTCCTCAAGCGTATTTAGCCTGTAGTCGGCATCGGGATCTGGAGGCTGATAGTCGATTAAGTCCTTCTTGCTTTTTATGGGACCCTTAAGGGGATATACTACGCCAAACTCGGTTATGCCCCATGTTATCCCCCATTCGCATACGAATTTCCCCTTTTCAATCTCCCTCATTTTAACGTCCTCTCCAGCAGTTATGCCATCTAAATCCAGTATCTCAACAACATCAGCGTAGCTTATATCCCCATAGAGGGACTTAATCACGGGTCTATCAATAATAAGCTCCCATATCGGGACTCTGTCGGGCTCTTCCCTATTTAATGCTTTAAGAAACCTTTCAACTCCCTTCAAGTTATTACCCAAAGATTTTATTTTCCTAATACGGTATATAACAGTTTACGGTGACCGTTATGAATCCCTTCGAGAAACTAATTGAAATACATAGGAAGGAGGAGAAGCTAGTTATAGGTCTCATGTCTGGAACCTCGGCCGACGGAGTGTCGGCTGTCGTAGTTAAGATACGTGGATCGGGTATAAACACCAAGTTTAAAATACTGGCCTACAACACCTATCCCTACCCAGAGAGCATAAGGCGTAGAGTCTTCGAGTTATTTGATCCAAATACGGGTAAAGTTGACAAAATATGTTTAATGAACTACGTCCTAGCTGAACTTTTTGCGGATGCATGCTTTAGGATAGTTGAGGAGGCGGGGCTAAGTATGAGAGACATCGATTTAATAGGATCACATGGTCAAACAATATATCATATGCCAGATCCCGTGACTGTAGATAGCTATAGAGTTAGATCTACTCTTCAAATAGTTGAGCCATCAGTTATTGCCGCGAGAACTGGCGTTGTTACGGTCGCTGATTTTAGACATAAAGATGTAGCGGTGGGTGGCCAGGGAGCTCCGATATCGGCATATGTGGATTACATAATTTTTAGAAGTGAATACGTTAATAGGGCTATTCAGAACATAGGGGGCATAGCTAACGTAACATATATTCCTGCTCAAGCATCAATAGACGATGTTATGGCTTTTGATACAGGACCCGGAAACATGATTATAGATGCTATTGTAAGCCACATTACAGGCGGTAAAATGAGTTTTGATGCAGATGGGAAAATTGCTGCGAAGGGGCGTGTGAACGAAAGGCTTTTAAGCAGGCTTATGGAGCATGAGTTTATTAAGAGACCGCCTCCAAAAACCACTGGCAGAGAGGAATTTGGAGTACATTACGCGTTAAAGGTGTATCGCGAGGGTAAGAGAATGGGGCTTAGCGATGAAGATATAGTAGCTACAGTAACTGCATTCACTGCGTTATCCATAAAATACAACTATGAAAACTACCTTGGAAAGGTGGATGAAGTCATCGTTGGTGGGGGAGGATCCTATAATAAAACATTGCTTAAGATGCTTAGGGAGTATCTCTATCCAGCTGAGGTTAGGGTTCATGAGGATTACGGTATTCCAGCTCAGGCCAAGGAGCCTCTGATCATAGCTATTCTGGCCAACGAAACCATATCCGGCAACTATAATAATGTCACAACTGCTACTGGTGCTAAAAGGAGAGTTGTTATGGGAAAGATAGTACTAGGTGAATAGATATGGATTGGGGAGTAGATACTATGATAGGATATCCTGTTTTAAACGCTGAAGAAACATTCGATTTACTGGACGAGGAGGGAATAAAGTTTATTGAAATAGCCTATGAACATTTTAGAGGCCTAGATAGAGAAGGCCAAGATAGATTAGCAGAAAAAATTAGGGATAGACTAAATACAACCTCTCTTAAACCTATTCAAATGCATGCCATATTTGGTTCAGTAAATGCAGAGCTCGCCTCGACTGATAAAAACACGGTAGAGAGAGCTTTAGAGAAGATTTTTAGATGGATAGACTACTGTAGGATGCTTGAAGCGGAAGTGTTGGTAGTTCATCCAGCGATAGCCGATCCAAATATAGGGTTTAGAAGCCTAGATACATATAAGTATTCCCTGGAAGTTAACGTAAGGATATTTAATAGAATTCTGAGGTATGCTCATGAGAGAGGAATTCTTATAGCAGTTGAAAATACTCTTGAAAGAGTTTTCGGATGCAAAGCTGGCGATCTACTGAGTTTAATTGAAAACGTTAAGTATGATAATATAGGGGTATGCATCGACACAGGACATCTATCAGTTAACCATCTTGATATTTCAACATTTATAGAGACTACAAAGAAATATCTTATAGCAACTCATATACACGATAATTATGGTATAAGAGATTTACACAATCCACCTTTAATGGGTAGAATCGAATGGAGAGAGGTTATAGAGAGCTTCGAAAAAGTTAACTATAACAAGCCATTAGTGATGGAAGTTCGGGGAACCAATAATATACAGGGAATAGTGAATAAGATTAGGTTATGTAAATTAGTGGGAGAAAACCTTTTTTCCAGCTAATCCTAGAAGTATAGCTAAAATAATTAGGGTCAGCAATGTGGTTAGCGAGGAGAATGGATCATCAGGTTCGCCTGGCTCTAATGCTAGCTGAACTACTGTATCGCTTGATACGTTAACTTTAGCTGTTAGCGGCGTATACTCATCACTCTCTATTCTTAACGTATAACTACCCTCGGGTAAAAGGATTAGAGCATAGCCTCCAGACACATTATAGGTAGATAGCTCTTTATTCTCCTCTAGAACTATAACTTTAGCCTGATTAATGTTCTTGCCGTCCTCTCCCTTCAAGTATACCTTAAGCATATGAACCCTACACCTCAGCGCTACTTTGGAAGACGTATACATACTCATGCTTTTATTATAGACTAGCCTATTTAGGAAGTATATCTTCACATGGAATTTTCCAGCTGGAACATTTTTTAGAACATAATATCCTTTGGTTACGTTAATCGTCAAGTTTTTTATGCCACTAATTTCCAAAATATAGTTATTTAAAAGAACGCCAGATTCAGTAATGGCTGTGAAATTTAAATGTATAACTGGCACCTTAAATGTAAGCATACAATTGCTCGATATCTTGCAAGACTTACCGTAAACTTTTATATCATCCCAATACACGTTGATCGTGTAGCTACCTCCCTTAATATCCCTAAAGTATACCTCTCCCCAAATATCAGTTTCATCGGTTAATCCGTCCAGCTCAACTATAGCTCCGTGAAGAGGCTCGCCTAAATCATTTAATATTTTAACCCTAACATCATAGTATTCCTCGGAAGCACTTTCAAGCCTACGTTTAACCTCATTTCTAAGCCAAGACAATTTTTCATATAGATAACGTCCAGGACAGCTTGTAGCTGCATAATCCCTATGTCCCTTAATATTCTCTATAGGTATGCCGTATTCATATACTAGCCAGGTTACCAGCTCTGCTAGAGCGTCTAATATCTCACTATTCGGAACCGCTTCCTCAAAATTGCCTATAACAGCTACTCCAATATTGCCCGTATTATGTCCCTTAACATGAGCTCCAACCGCCCAGATGGGTCTACCCTCATAGATACTCCCGTATTTATCTATTAGAAAGTGATATCCTATATCGCACCATCCTCTAACGTCCATATGGTATTTTTGAATACTCCTCACTACAGCAGCTCCATCGGTATAGTCGTTGGATGTTGCTGTGTGATGTATCGTTATTGCATTATAGTATGGGTTAGCCCTATAGTTGCATTTAGGAGGTCTAGCCCCCCATTCCTCTCTAGATATAATCCTCGGCTTATTGATTTGAGGGGAAGATAGAGAGGGGGAAGCTATACCCGCTAGAAGCTGGATAATTAGCGCCATTAATATTATAAGCCTTAGGGATGTCATGTTTACTAAAATGTATGAAAGAAAAATTAATTTTTTGCACCAATGCTAAATATAGAGACCT
>Ga0190367_1000998_pt1 | contig 17780 bp, 16 predicted proteins | sample 4872181011_MG_FD_171838 | JGI IMG/M metagenome (GOLD analysis project Ga0190367, IMG submission 171838) | Hydrothermal vent microbial mat bacterial communities from Southern Trench, Guaymas Basin, Mexico - 4872-18-10-11_MG | ecosystem: Environmental > Aquatic > Marine > Hydrothermal vents >...
ATTTTTTAGGGCTAACTTTATAAGATAGGATATCCTATCCTATGTTGTTATGAAAAACTCTCCTTATATTAGGGTGAGTAGAATAGCGCTATTTTCAGCTTTATGTGCAGCTGGTGCTCTCATAAAAATACCTGGGCCCGTGGGTAGTATAGCGCTAGATTCATTTCCAGGATACCTATCAGAGCTACTATTTGGATATCTAGATGGTGGGATAGTTATAGGACTTGGACATATAATCAGCGCATTAACCGTAGGCTTTCCACTTGGCATCCTCCATATACCAATTGCATTATTCATGGTATTTGTTGGTAGTGTATTTAGATTTGTGTACCAGCACTTTCCAATTAGAGACAGAGATATAAATTTGATTTCTGCAGTTTTGATAGCAGCGACACTTAATGGACTTGGAGGATTTGTATTCCTCCCTATATTTGGCTGGCAATTTTCTATAGCAGTAACTCCTCCATTAATGGTAGCTTCATACGTAAATGTAATTTTAGCATCTTTACTATATAGTCAAGTTAGGAAATTACAGATATTTAAGGGTGTTCTCGAATATCATGAAAACTAATATTACAGTCATCGGTGATCTTATCGTAGATATTTATCTAGACTTACCAGAAATGCCTAAACCTGAGGCTACAATTATACCTAGAAAAATTGAGATGCATGTAGGTGGAAATGGTAACTTTATAGTTGTAGCTAGTAGGTTAGGTTTAAGCGTTAAAGTTGTTGATTGTATAGGTAATGATTCATATGGAGAATATATTAGAAAAGTTCTATTAAGTGAAGGGGTTGATATGCACAACTTGATAATTAGAGATGGAGAAACTAGGGTATGCCTAGTACTCATACATAATGGGCTTAAATCTTTCATAGCACTATTTAGCAGGAATACAGTTGTTCTAGAGCCTGATATAATTGAAGAAGACATGATTGAGGGAGAGGCTATCTACATATCTGGGTATACCCTAGCTAATGTGTTAGGTAGACAAGAGGATTGTGCTGTATATAAAGCAGTAGAGATCGCTCATAAGAAGGGGATGAATATCCTATTTGATGCTAGTCCGCTAGTAAGCTATATACAGCATGATCTACTATTGAAAGTCTTGAAACTTACTAATATTCTATTTTTAAATATTGATGAACTTAGGAAAATGACTGGTGTAAACTCTATTTATAGTGCTTTAGAAAAGCTGAAGAATAAAGTTGGTGGGATTATAGTTGTTAAGAGAGGAGATAAAGGTGCTATAGTATATGATAATGGCATTGTGATACGTGCTAAAGCAATTAAATGTCATACCGTAGATCCAACAGGCGCTGGAGATGCTTTTAACGCTGCATTTACATATGGATACTTAAAGGGAGTATCCTTAAGAGAAACATTAAAGCTAGCAAATATTGTTGGAGGATTAGCTACAGAAAAATTTGGTGGGGGAGAGAACTTACCATCAAAACAAGAAATTATAAATTTCTTGAAACAATATGATCAAAAGCTACTAGCCACGCTAACTCTTCTTAGTAAAGATCTTTTGGATCTATAGGATTGAAGGCTAATTAATAAATACTATAGGATAGAATATCCTATTTTTAGAAAAAAGCTGTAGCTAGGCACTATGGTGATTACATGAGTTTGTCACATCACCCTATTCATGGTGGTATGATTTGGGAAGCTTCTGAAAAACTTAACACGAGTATTAATAATATAATTGATTTTAGTAGTAATATAAATCCCTTGGGACCTCCGGAGAAACTCATCTCAACACTAATTAATAGTCTTGATTTAGTTAGGTATTATCCTGATCCTAATTATAGAGAGTTAAGATTAGCTCTAGCTGATATATATGGAGTTGACGCTGAAAATATTATGGTTGGTAATGGAGCTACGGAAATAATTCATGTATTTGCCCAAGCTTTTATTTCTGCTGAAGATAGAGTTTTAATTCCAATACCAACATTTGATGAGTATCGATATGCAGTAGAGAAAGTTGGAGCAAAAATCGTGTATATAGGTCTACGTTCTAATATGCATATTGATGTGGATGCAATAATTTCTAGGATAGAAAGCGATAAAGTAAAAGCTGTCTTTTTGTGTAATCCAAATAATCCTACTGGAGTTTTTGAGAATCAAAGTGATTTATTAAGGTTATTAGATAAGGCATCTGAAAGAAACGTACTTGTTTTTCTAGATGAAAGCTTTACAGATTTTGTTGTTAGTAAGAAGCCATATTCACTTATTAAGGTAATAAATAACTATAGTAACTTATTCATAGTCAAGTCTTTAACTAAGATTTTAGGTATACCTGGGTTAAGGATAGGTATAGGGATAGGTTCTAAGTCTATAACCACAAGGCTTAATAGGTATAGGATTACATGGAGTGTATCAACAATAACTGAAAGAACCGTTTTAAGTATACTTCCAGAGCTAAATGAATATCTAAGGGTATGTAGAGAGTTTATTAAACGTGAAAGAAACTTCATAATAAAGCAATTATCCAAGGTAGATAGTATTAGAGTAGTTAGTGGAGATGCAAACTTCCTTTTTATTTATGTAGGTAATAGTGGATATACATCCTTAGAAATAGCTGAATATCTACTAAAAAGGCATATACTAATTAGAGATTGTAGCACATTCACTGGATTAACTGATTCATACATTAGAGTTGCTATTAGGAGACATGATGAAAACATAGCATTAATAAATTCTTTAAAGGAGTTGGTGAAGAATATTGATTAACCTCTATGTCGATATATCAATCCTTGCAATTGCATTTATAATTGATATAGTATTTTGTGAACCTCCTCCTAAAATACATCCAGTTGTTTGGATAGGTAAGGTAATAGGTTTTTTAGATAGATATTGTCACTGTGGTAAACCTCTAATTGAAAAGTTTAGAGGGTGCTTAATGGCACTATTATCGATATTCCTAGCATCCATAGCTACTCTAGTAATATTAGAATTCTCTAGGTACTTCTTGGGGATATATGGCTATGTATTAGTTTCAGCGTTAATCCTAAAAACTATGTTTGGATTTCGCTCTATGAGGGAGCATGTAGTACCAATTATTGATGCTTGTAAATTGGGGGATATGAAGAGAGCTAGAGAAATGCTTTCTAAAGTAGTTAGGAGGGATGTTTGGAAACTTGATGATAATCAAGTAATTTCAGCGGCTATAGAGACTATTGCTGAGGGAACAGTCGATGGAGTAACATCAACACTATTTTACTATGGATTATTTGGTGTTATAGGTGCAGTAGTACAGAGAGTAGTAAATACTCTTGATTCTATAGTTGGGTATAAAGACGAGTATTATAGAAATGTTGGTTGGTTTTCAGCAAAGCTAGATACTATCTTTAACTTTGTACCAGCTAGAGTAACAGCGCTTATAATTGCATTATCAGCTTTAGTTCTAGGGAAAAACTATAGAGATAGTTTTAGAATCGCTTTACACGATCATAAGAGGACAGAAAGCATTAATGCTGGATGGCCTATGGCTGCAATGGCTGGAGCATTAGATGTACAGCTTGAAAAACCTGGACATTATAAGCTTGGGATTCCTAGAAGAAAGCTTACTCCAGAGTTAATTTATAATGCTCTTCACATAATGTATCTCTCAACAATACTCTTTATAATGTTAATTGTAATCCCTACACTTATCATATGTAACGCTATTTTCGAATATTTCTTTAGGTGCTTAATATGAAGGGTGTAAAAGTGTATTTTAAAAAGAACACTCTTATTATAGAATCTGAATTGCCTATGGAGGTATTAAGTAGTGCTATATTCAATGGAGGAAGGACTAAAGCTAAATATATAATTAATCATAGAGTTCCAGAGAATTTTACCCATAAGGATGTACATGATTATATGGAGAAAGTTGTTCGTGAATTAGGGTTACCATTAAGTGAAACAGTCGGGTTATTAACTGGTGTTGATATTCATAAGGCGTCTATAATTAACGATTCTGATGTTTTAACGGTTGTTACGGCTGGAGTTTCAAATGCAGCTACAGCAGGAGATAGCATATGTATAGATAAAGCTGGAGTAAGTACAATTAACATAATTGTAGTAATTGATGGTTCGTTTAGTGAAAATGCATTTATAGATGCTATTATAATTGCAACTGAAGCTAAGACCTTAGCTTTAAGTAGCTTGGATATCAGGAGTAGGGTTAGTGGGAGAGTTGCGACAGGAACAACTACAGACGCTATAGTTGTTGCGTGTAAAAGTGGGGTTTTTCATAATTTTTCAGGTGCAGCTACTCAAATTGGTTTTAAAATAGCTAAGAACGTATTTAACGCGGTAGTTGATGCTATTAAAAGGTATGAGGGTATCACGAATTCTAGACCATTACTCAAGAGACTAGAGGAATGGGGAATTACGCTAGATGACCTTATAGAAACTGCTATGGAGCTTTATATCCATCATCCGTCTATGGGGTCAATAGAGGATGTTAAGAAAACATTGAGAGAGATTTTACTTGAAACTTTGCATGATGTAAATATAGCATCTCTCATCTTAGCTGGAAAAAGAATTGAAGAAGATGGAGAAAGAGGGTTAATACCAGGATTACCAGTAAATGAATTTAAGAAGGATCCAGTTTATATCTTAGCTGATGAAATTCTCGGTATGGCTATAGCAAATTATATCGCTGGCTCTAGAGGAATATTTGAATACTATAGATTTGATAGGGTAAAGCCAGGTATACTTAAGAAGTTAGGACCATTTATGGATGATGTAATTGGAGGATTGATTGGAGGAGCATCATCACTTATGTATACAAAGCTTATTAAGGAGAAAAGGTGATAGTAACTGATTAAAGTATTGAAAGCACTTCTATCGTTTCTAACGATAATACCAGTTAGGGAAAAATTTAATTTAAAGGACGTCGCATGTGGAATACATATTTTTCCACTTATAGGCGTATTAACCGGTGCACTAACTGGCTTAGTAGCGTATTGTACATCAAAAATTTTTCCTGAACCTTTAACTGGCATAATAACAGTATCATTCTTAGAAGTTATTACTGGGATACACCATCTTGACGCCTTACTAGATTTTGGCGATGGAGTACTTGCGAAAACAAGTCCTGAAGAAAAAATTAGGGTTATGCATGATAAGTGTGTTGGTGCAGGTGGGTTTTGGCTAGGAATAACTATAATAGGTATTAAGGTGTTATCCATCATGTATCTACATGAAGTACAGCTGTTTACGTTAATTATAGTTTCTGAGGTATCAGCTAAACTTTCTATGGTTATTAGTATGTGGGTAGGTAAACCAGCATATCAAAGTAGTACAGCAACACCATTTATTGAGGAGGCACATAGAAAAAGGTGGAAACCTACCCTAGCATTAGTAGTATCTCTAGCTATAGCCCTCCTATGTAGCATAAAGTGTATATTTATGATATGTGTAGGCATAGTAGTGGCATTATTTATTACATGGATTGCTTACAGAAACTTTAGAGGAGTAACGGGTGACGTTTTAGGGGCAATAGATGAGGTAGCCTCAGCTACTACGCTACTAGTAGCGGTGATTTAACATGATTAAGATTAGTGCTTTAGTAATGGCTGGTGGAAAAGGATCTAGAATGGGTAACGTTGAGAAGCCTCTTTTAATTATATGTGGAAAGAGGTTAATTGAGAGAGTTATAGAGACTATTTCCCGTGTACAGTTAATTGAGAACATATATGTAGCTGTAAGTAAATCTACGGAGAAAACAAGGAGATTTTTGAGTAACTTTAGTGGTATTAAGGTGATAGTTACTTCTGGAAAGAGCTATGTTGAGGATCTGAAGGAAGCTATAATAATCTCACGTGTTTATGGTCCTATACTAATTCTACCTTGTGATCTTCCACTTATAACGCCAAATACGCTTAAGCGGATTATCGAGATATACCTCAGTAATAACTGTCCTCCAGCGATGACATTTTATGTACCCTATAAGAGGCTTGTTAAGTTAGGAGTTAGTCGCCCGGAGTATATAGAGAAAATTGGTGATAAATTAGCTGTACCATGTGGAGTAAGCATTATAGAAGGTAAGTATATCCTAAAACCGACAATACCACAAGTTAATATAGTTATTAACGATGATTCTCTAGCATTAAATGTAAACACGAAACTAGACCTCAAAATTGCACAGAAAATCCTATGTAAAGACAGATATTGAGGAGGTAGTATCCAGATACTAAGAGACTTTATTAGGTTGAAAATATAAAACTAGTTAATGAAGATCATAGATGAATGCTAGTGAAGTTTCTTTACTACTTAGCTTGGGTATAGGGTTAGAGGTTTCAGCATATCCAAAACCTGGTAATGTACATAGATTATATGATTTTCATGATATTCGATTTGAGGATTTTATAATTACAAGCCATGTTTTTCAGAAATACTTAACTACGGCTGTTAAAAGAGGGTTTAAAATTGAGAAAAAGAGAAATAAAGTGATTTATGGTGATGTGATTTATCAGATTACTAAATGTTCTATGGAGATTCATGGTGGAGGAAATGTATGTTTAGGAACATCCATTCTCTTAGTTCCAATTGCAGTTGCATGCGGATACATAATTTATAGAAATAAAGAATTAAAGGTAAATAATATCTTAAAGTATGCTTCAGAACTAGTTAGAAAATATTCAACTATAGCCGATGCAGTTTACCTCTATAGAGCTATTAGGAGAATTAGACCATCATACATAAGGAAAAGTGATGATACCGGGGAATTCCCAAATGTTTACGTAAAGAATTACTGTAAATTGCTAAGGGAGAAAAAATTGAGATTTTGGGATGTATTGAAAGCGTCAATTAAAAGAGATATAATATCCTTTGAAGTAATAAATATGTACTCTAACTCCATGGATGCACATAACTTCTTGGTCAATAGATTATCTAGCGGTATTGATTGGAATAATGCTGTAGTCGATACATATCTATATATATTATCCAAAGGAATAGATACGATGGTAATTAGAGAACATGGAGAAGAGAAAATGAAATATATCTCCAAAAATGCAAAAGAGATACTAGATTTAGGTGGGTCATCCACTAATAAGGGATATGAATTACTTACAAAATTAGATAGGGAGTTGAGGGAGAAAGGTATTAATCCAGGGTCCTCAGCAGATATTACAGCTACAGCAATCAGCATCTACACATTAACACACAAGAAACAAATAATCCATAGTTGAGATCCTTAATTAGCGTTGATCACACAAATTTTTTGGATAATACTCAAATCACATTTAGAGACTATCTCTCAAATCGATCCATGTCAATTCTTTAATTCCTTCATAAGCTTTATCACTAGAGAGTAGTGGTAGTTTATAGTATATTGATGTTGCCGCATGTAAACTATCAAATAAACTTAGGTTATATTCCCTTCTTAATCTTTGTGATATTGCGTGGATCATAGAGTTACTCGGTAAACAGTTTATTTCTAATCTTTTCAATAATTTGTCACAATTTTCAAATAAACTCTCAATATTCCTAATTATTATATTTCCAGAGATTATAGTTAAGTGAAGTTCTAAAAGAGAATAAGGCGATAAATAGACGATATATTGCCTACATATTTCTCTAATTTTACTATGTAATTTATCTTCTTTAAATAACAGCCCAATTAAGTAATCTGTCTCAACCAATACATATCTCATTATATCTCTTTCATTAACCTTTTTTCTAACTCTCTTCGTATACGTGGCAAATCTTCAGACTCTATCCTTTTTATTACAAGTCTATCAATCTCATTAAGAATCTTATTAATATCTTCTTTATTCATCTCCTTACGAATAAGATCCTCAATATACGATGAAATGGCTCCCTTTTTTGCAGGTAACTTTCTCCTCAACCACTCTACAACATCTTTGCTTAACCTAAGGTAAATGCCGATTTTTTGACTCATGATATTAAGATATCAAAATTAATATTAAAATATTTTTATATCTATTTTTCAATTTGCTAAACTTAATAGAATTACTCTTCCTTAATTGCATAATATACTTTTTTGATACCATTTTCCTCTACTTCTCTCGCTTCAATAACTCCTTCAGTTAATAATTGCTCCAAAATATAGTCTAGAAGGATACTTGTTACTGCACGCTTTTCATCACTTAAAGCATCACTTACTAGTCTACTTTTAATTTCTTCATATGTAAAAGCTAAGTTAGAATTGCGTTTAAAAAAGTCTTCAATTTTCCCAGCGAGAGCAAACCACCTAATATCTGAGTATCTCAGTATGATAGACAGTAATTCAATATAAACTTGACTTCTATGAATCTTAGATACTTTCCTCCCTAGTAGCCATTTCTCCCTAGGTAGTGGCATATCAATACAATAATTAAGGAAGATATCGTTATATAGGGTTTATATACTACCTTTTTTCTATTACCCAACTTTCGTTAAGTGAAAAGATACATTAAACTCTCTATTTGAGAAAAAACTCTTTAGACTTCAAAATTGACGAACTTATTAGTTAAAAATTAATATGTTATTACCAAGATTCATTAGGTATAATGTTTTTGATTTGTTATTTACCCGCGTTTATCGCGGCTATTATTTGGTCCTATAGTATTTTGGTTTATCGTGATTTATCAATTAAGACTAATGCTCTTGTAATTAATATTTGGAGATTAATTTATTCAGTCATCTTCCTAACCCTCTTATCGATTTTATTTAGTAGCGGTTTAGAAGATCCAACTGGCCTATACTTTGCTGCTATAAGTGGCTTTTTTACGCTTGGTATCGGAGATTCACTATACTTCTATAGCTGTGTATATGCTGGTGCTTCTGTCGCTACACCAATAATCTATACATACATCATCCTCATTCAACTTACAGCTACACTTTATGGTGAAAGGTTAACCTTAAGTAAGTTTTTAGCTTCTATCCTTGCTTTTTTAGGCATCTATCTATTAGCTAGGAAAAAAGGTGATGAGGGTAAGGATAGGATTAAGGGTATAATACTTTCTTTGATTGCTATGGTTATGTGGGTTATTGGGCAGACAGCGATTAAACCTGCAGTTATATCAACTGATGTTATCAATGTAACGTTATTTAGGGCATTAGCTGGGGTATTTACATTAATTGTTATAATGAGGATTTTAGGTGTTAAATGGGTTATTGAAGATAAAAGTGTTCATGTTAGAACATCGTTTTTCGGTATTTTAGATATTGGTATTGGGGCATTATTATATATCTTTTCAATTTCACTTATTGGATTAAGTTTAACAGTTATACTTACTTCATTGATGCCTTTATTTACCCAGATTCTAGCTGTAGCAACAAAGAGAGAAAAGGTCTCTTACATAGAGTTTATTTCTGCAATCCTAATTTTACTAGCGATTGCAATTTCAATATACTATTAATTCTTATCTCATTCTACCTAAGTGCTTATTACTGTAATTAAGTAGATAGTGAATTATTAAGTAATATGAGACTAATCCACACCATTTACCCCAAGATTTACAGAGAGCACTTACATCATCTTTAGAAATCTGTTTACCTTTAAAATAGTAATGTGAAATTACTTTCCGCAGAAAGAGATCTTCAACTGGTGTATAGTCGTATCTTCTTAGAGCCCAGACTAATACATATCTTAATGTCCACGGTCCGATTCCCTTTATCCTTACGAAATTCTCCATAAAATCTTTACTAGATAACCTATGTGCTTTCTCTAAATCTATTTCTTTACTTAAAACCATTTTAGAGAAATTTTGTATATACTCTATTTTTCTCCAGCTTAAACTACAGTTCCTAAGAATATCTTTAGATGTATTTGCTAATATTTCTGGGGTTGGGAATGCATAGAATCTATATCCAGAAACATCTATATACGGACCTAAAGTTTTAATTAACTTATCTTCAATTCTCCTAGAGATAAAATACGGGAGCTGCTGCTCAATAATAGCTCTAACAATAGCTTCGAATAATGATGGAGTAGATAATGGTCTTAAACCAAGTAGATCCTGAAATACAGATTTTAATACAAAATCACTGGATAGGTAGTTATAAAATTCATTTAAGTTTAGATTTACATCGAAAATCCAATTAACAACATTAGTTATTGTATCATAATATTTCTCAGCTCTAGGTAATAGGGAATAAACATGTAATTCTGGATCCCATATATCACCTTGAAAAACAACTTTAACTGGTATAATAAGATTCTCAACATATACGCTATAGTAGAAAATACGGTCTTTATATGCAGAACATATGATCTCTTTATCCCTAAGACGCCTCGTTAATATACAAGAGAGGTCAAAATTAAATGGAGGTTTTGGCTTAATTAAAATATAAAGCTTTGAATTCACAAGAGTTTCTATTTAGAAAATAAAGCTTTAAGTATTTCTAAAGTTGATAACTATAGCTATTGTGATAAGTCTCTAAGCTTTACAGATATTAGTGGAGGCTATTATAACAAATATTTGAACTTAAGCCAACTTTGAACTTTTATGTAAAAATTAGTTTAGTATGTAGTTTTTTAGCGAGAAAGTATAAAAAGAAGAGGAGGGGTATTATCTCCTTCTTATTGCTATAAGGATAATGATTATCACAATAACAACTGCTGTAGTAGCAATTATAATGTAGAACAACGGTGTTACGTGTTCTTCCTCGGCTTTAGCGCCAGTACTTGTAGGTGTAGTACTTATAGGTGTGGTTGATGATGGCTTAACATCAACACTTGTAGGTACGCTAACTGAAGCTTCATACTGTTGATCACCAGGAAATCCTGCTGTAAAGACCCACTTGCCCTCCATATCAAGTTTTATCTTTAAGCTGAAGTTTCCATCACTACTTGTTGTAACGTTTCTAACCTCTACTGTTCCATCTGGCTTCTTTATAGTTAAGGTTATGACAGTACTTATAGGCGGATTTATTGATCCCTTTATAACGATCTCCTCACCAACAATAACCTCTTTACTCTCAATACTTATCGTTATGCTTGTAGGCACTTTACTTACTTCAGACTCCGGAACTTCTTTTTCTTGTACATAGAATTTACCGGTATACGTACTACTCTTTCCGTATATATTCTCCGCATAAACCCTATATTCTAATGTTACTCCTCCTTTCTGAGGTGTTATAACAGCGTAGTAAAGGTGTGTCGTGTCATCAAATACTGCGTCTACAGTATTCCATGTAGAACCATCGAAATAAGATACTTGAACTTTTGATAGTTTACTCCAGCCTGATACGCGTATATATAAGTTAACTGGGCTACCTTGGTACGCTACATCAGGAGTTTTATAGATAACCTTGATATACGGAGCGCTAGGATCGTATTTATTCCAGTTACCCCACATATCAGTTACATAGATTCTTAGAGAAGCATTCTCAACCCACTCCCTCGGGAATGGTACAGGCTTCATATCCCATGTGTAGCCTAAGAGGAAGGTGTAATCATGTAAGCTGAAAGATTTTGTTCGTCCCTCTGGACCTGGAAGTCCTGCCGCAAAACCATTCCATGCAAACTCTCGTCCCGTTAGATGCGGTCCTAATAGAGCTACAACACCAAAGTACCCTATGAAGTCTGGAGCGCCTAGATAGCTTTGATCTGAGGCATATAGGTCAAATTTAATCACTACATGAGTCTCATTAAAGTCTATAACTCTAATATTTTCAACCCTAATTAATGGACCCTCATAATCAGTAATAGTAGGTATTTGAACTGGCTTTATAAGGGGATAGTAGTCATAGTATCCAGAGAATACTTCATATGGCTCAGCACTAACATGATTATCCCAGTAATTTCCAACTCTCTTAGAAGTATTCAAATAGAACTTAATGTCACAGGGATCATCTCCTCCCCTTGCATGTACCTCATTCTCTATAAAGTTATTTTGGAATATATACCCAACTACCCTATTTACATATACCCCAACGTTATTATGCGAAATCATATTTTTCGATATTTTAATAAGGCGATTAAAGTATCCTGATGGTCCTCCTTCAAAGTCCATGTAGATTCCGTAGGTATTGTTTTCAATATAGTTTCCTATTATTCTGGTATCTCCTTCATCTGAAACTGCTCCAATAGGCTCTAAATGTACCCAGTATAATATACCCATTGAACAACATTCATATATTTTTAGCCCAATACGAGTATGATTATATATCCTATTGCCGATAATCGTATTTATGGGGCTCTGATAAAGCATAATACCTATCCAGCCTGAATGAATGGAGGAGTTACACACTTTTATTATGCTCTGATATGAAAGAATATTTATCGTGGATGCACTACTACACTCCGATCCCACGATTGATACAAAATTACAACCTGAAGCTACGATATCTAGGAGTTTATTACCTAATAGATGACTGTTGGAAATAGATATTTTTTCGGGACCTCTAGGTGGTACTATTCCACGTTTATACATTTTAACTAATTCTCGCAGAGAAATATCTGGGCTATTCAATACTATCCCAGCATAATTGCCTTTAATAATGTTATTAAAGAGATCCACGTGTGACGAATTCACTAATGCTATACCTACGACATTATCGTAGAAGATGCTATTTCCAATAAGTGAATGATTTGCGTTAACTAGTAGTACACCGAAGTCATAATTATTATGTATTTTACTGTTTAGTATGACCGCACCTTCAGTTTCTATACATATTCCTCCCCTTTCTAAAAGACCGAAGACACCTGCACCAGAGATATCTGATCCATTAATAAAGACCGATGATCCTTTTTTAGCCACAATATAGTAGCCTCCAGCTTCCTTGGATATTATCGAGTTTAATATAATTAATGACCCACCTGGAAGAACTTCTATCTTAATTGGCTTTACGCCACCCTTTACCTTAATTTGTGAATTTAATATAGTTAGAGATGAATTTATGATTAAGCTTCTATTGAGAACGAGTATTTCATTACTTAATACTGTAGGCTGATTAACTACTATTGGTTTGGGATTCTCAAAGTAGGGTCTAACTTCTATGCTAGTTAAAACTGAGACTTTCGGAATAGTTATTGAAATATACTCGTCAGTTTCGACATATGAAACTTGTATTCCATCAGGATAATCTTCACTATACACCCATACAGAGAGCTTTTCTCCCTTAAGCTGAGAAGGTAAAGTAAAGTTAAAGCTGACATTATAGGTTCTGATAACTTTATCAGCTTCGAAGTCGTAGTTAAAGTTTATAATATGAAAGATCATAGTCTTCTCGTTATAGTTGAAGAACCTGTATATATGAGCTCTTGGAGAAAGATCTGTCCAAACTTCTCTTGGCAGATAAGTATCTATGATTTTTCTAAATTCATCTAAAATTTGATTAGCTCGAGGCTCATAGTTGATTCTATATATTAAGTATTTGCTTGGTGAAATATTCTTTATCGAGATGATTAAGCCATTACCAACTTGATGGACTTGACCATCAAAATATTTTGAGAAGTCTCTATCTACTGGTTCTCCATACTCATTATATAGAGCTATGTCGCCAAGTCCAATAATTATTCCGCCATTCTCCAAGTATTGTTCAAGTAGCTCTACTTGATCATCTGTGAGACAAAGAGCTTCAGGCAAAACTACCGCTTTATACTCTAGAAGTTTAGATGATGGTTGTGTTATGTTAACCCAGATATTATCTCCGAACACAATTATATCAAATGTTCTATGGGAATCTGCCAGTAAGTAGTATGTTCCTTCATAGCTATCGAAGTTTCCCTTTTCAACTATGGATGTTATATTTAGCTTACGTAGGTTTATTGCAGTTGCTACAGGATATATAAGGGCGATCTCACCAAATTGATTCTGTCCAAATAACTGTGGATTTTCTTGAACAAGCTTTATAAACTGAGCGAAATGAGATTGGTTAACACCATCACTTATTGGAATTCTACCTCCGTAAACAATTATTTCAGAAAGCCCTAAATATTGTTCTTCAGGATCGGCTGTTTTATTCCATCCAGCAATAAACCATTCTGTAAAGCCAGTTGATTCAAGGGAACTCCAAGGAGTAATCCAAGGATTAAATGTCTTACCAAGACTCTGAACCACTCTAAAGTCTTTACCAGCGGTTCTATTTGGGTAATTAACCCAGCAATACTCCCAGTTAACTCCATCAACATACTGAAGAACAGGTAAGTCTAAAGGATATGTACTAGCTCTCGTTGATATATAAAATTCTCTCCCTGTTTCCTCCTCCCACTGCCTTACATTATCCATGATAAGCTTGTAAAACTCAACTAACATCTTTAGATTGAAGGTCTTAAATTCTTCCCAAAGTGCCATTGCATATTTATTATCTTTTGGTCCATCAGGTCCAGGATGAGCTATTATAACATCTTCATCAACAACATATGAACAATGATGATAGCCTAGGTCTCTAAGATACTGCCTAAAGTCAAAACTGCTTATATCCGTTATATTAAATTTCTCCTTCAGCTCCTGTGGAGTGTATTTGGAAGCAAGATATTGATTGAATTTCTGCATAGTTTCTGGGTCGAAACTTCCAAGCTGTACTAAACCATCACCACCATCAAATTCAATACCGTCAATACCAGCGTCAAAGAGAATCCTTAAAAACCTTATGAAGAATGAATGCCATGCCTCTCTCCCTTCATAACCTATATTATATGGTAAGGCAACCCAATATGTTCCATTCAAGTCCATTGGAGCAACATCTTGTAAAGATAAATTCCAGTAATCTAGGAAAGCTTCATCCTCGCTTAGACTTGAGAAAGGCCTGTAAATTATAACCTTCATATTCATAGCGTGGAACATAGCAGCTAACGTCTTAACTTGATCAATATCCTCATAGAAATCTAAGCTAAAGGGATCATTTATTAAAGTAGCTCTGAATGGATAGTAACGAGAGTAAGTTCCATAAAACTCTACTGAATGGAACCTTGAGCTATATGGATATCCTCCGTCACTAGTGAACTGTTCAGAAACTACTTGATTAGACTGCACACTTTCTAAATGTACTGTAGACGCTTGAACTGTAAATAACACTGTAAACGGTGAGAGGAGCATTAAAAGAAAAATAAAAACACTTAAATACTCAAGAATTAATTTTTTCATCAAAATTTTTAATAGGGAATTTTTATGTATATATACTTTATACTATATATTACCGCAAATCATAATTGCACTATTACATAAAGATTTATCCTCTGATTATTTCAGATAAAAGCTCATTTTTAAGAAAGTATTCACTTAAAAATTATTTAACAGATTACGTATATACATTATTAATAATTTTTGACGATATTTATACTGATAATTTCTTAGTATTGTCAGAGTAAATGTTATAGATATGCAACACATATGTATCTTCACATTAAAATTACTATAATACTTAAAACCTTCAATTAAAAGTTTTGCGGCTTTAATATAAATTAAGAGAATGGAAGATTTGATATTTCCTATTTGGGAGGAATATGTTCTAGGCTTTGGATATTAACTGTATGTTTTGAAAAATATTTCTTTACTGAATTGTTTGACAAGGTAATGAAAAGTCAAAGTTTAGAGAGGAATATTGGAATTCTAGAGGCTTTTTAAATAACAAATATTGCTACTGTTATTAGTAGTAGAATACATATATGGCTCATGAAATTTAGTAACAACCACTAACTTTAAAAATATAAATAGCTTTAATTCTTTGCATTGAATATTGAAAACGGCGTTATTAATCTTACCTGTAATATTTATCTGCATAAGCTTTTGAAGCTCTTAATAAAAATTAATTCATTAAAAATATTTTTATTTGATAATGAAGAATATAGCTCCTAATATCTTTAGGAAAAGGTTATTTATAGAGGGGTATTATGGAGAAGATATAACGTTAGATGATAGATTTATCGAAGAACTTTTAATTGATATAACGAATATAGCTGGGATGACGCCAATTATAAAACCAATAATATTTTCACCTAGTGGTAAGGGTAGTAGGATACACCATGGTATAGGCGGTTATCTTGCATGGGTAGAGTCTGGTATAAGTATATATACATGGACTGATCACAGGTTCTTTACCATAGATATATATACATGTAAAGAACTGTCCTGGAAAAGAATTATCAGCTTTATTCAAAATAAACTTAAGTGTAAAAAATTAGTTTATGAGGAATTTAGGTATGAATAGTATATTGTGTTGGTTTTATTGGGGTTAAAGGGAAAAATGAGGGTTATCCCTGTTATGGATATAAAGGAGGGAATTGCTGTATGGGCTAGAGGAGGGGTTAGGGATAAATATGAAAAACTTGTGAGTTGGTTGTGTAAATCTTCAGATCCGATTGAACTAGTTACGAACTACACGAAACTTGGATTTTATGAAACTTATGTTGCTGATTTAACCGCTATTCTCCGTGGCCAGAGAAATTTACGTTTGTATAGAGACCTAATGAAAATTTCAAAGATTCTTTTAGACTGTGGTATTAAGTGTCTTGACGAAGCTTTAGAGCTTTATGAAATTGGTATCCATAAGATTATAATTGCTACGGAAACATTAACTAACTTAAGCGCTGTAGATAAAATTTTATCCCATGTGCCATGTGAGAAGCTAATTATAAGTATAGACTTGTATCATGGGAAATTGTTGTCTCCTATACCTGAGATTAGAGATGCAGAACCTAAGCAGTGCTTAAGATTATTCCGTGAATTAGGTTTTAGAGAAGCGATAATTGTAGATATAGGTAGGGTGGGTACATTTCAGGGTCCAGATTTTAGTCTTATAGAAAATCTTTGTGGTATGGATATTAAGCTGATTGTGGGTGGAGGGATTAAGAGTATAGAAGACATCGTGCTATTAGATGATATTGGAGTTGATGGAGTACTAATAGCCTCAGCTCTACATACTAAGAAAATCTCCATTAATGAGTTAAGAGCTCTAGGGTACTTGGTGGGTAAATGAGACTATTAGTTATAGAAGCAGTATCATCGGGATTATTAAGGGAATATAGCTCAAGTATCTTATCTGAAGGCTTATCTATGCTATTAGCTATAGCTAATGACTTATCTAAATTAGGTCATGAAGTATCCATTGTACTCAGTAATGAGATATTAAAGTATTATATACCTATAACTACGCAAAATATACATATTATAAAGGTAGATAATTTATCAATTAAGGCGATCGCCAAGATTTTACAAGACTACGATGGTGTACATATTATCGCACCAGAAAGCGACAATATATTATATAACATATTGCATAGCATCGAGGATAAATGTGTATGCTTAAATTCAGAAGCTAAAGTAATTAAACTCATATCTAATAAGGTATATACGCTTAAGACACTGGAAAGAATAGGTTTAAATGTTCCATTAACTATCGAGATTAAAAGTACTAATGACGTATTTAGTGAAGAAGTTAAATCACTAAATTTTCCATTAGTTATTAAGCCAGTAGTTAGTGTAGGATGCGAAGATCTTAGAATCATTAGAAGTCGAGATCAGCTTCTTCAAGCTACACAGAAATTGCTTAGTAAGCATAACTCGGTATTAATTCAAGAATTCGTCTATGGCACCCCAGCTAGTATTTCTATAGTTACAGATGGAAAAAAGTATATTCCATTATCTATAAATAGACAGTTTATCAAATTTAGAAGAGTAGGCTATTACGGTGGGTATACCCCTATAAAGAGTATAAAATTAAAAAATTTTCAGTGGCTTTCTAAGATCCCTAAGGTTTTTCGAGGTTTAAAAGGATACTTTGGAATTGATATAGTAATATCGGATGGTAAGCCTTATATCATGGAGATTAATCCACGATTAACAGTTTCATATGCAGGAGTAGGTAAAATCCTAAGTGTAAATCCGGCTAA
>Ga0190367_1000999_pt1 | contig 17767 bp, 19 predicted proteins | sample 4872181011_MG_FD_171838 | JGI IMG/M metagenome (GOLD analysis project Ga0190367, IMG submission 171838) | Hydrothermal vent microbial mat bacterial communities from Southern Trench, Guaymas Basin, Mexico - 4872-18-10-11_MG | ecosystem: Environmental > Aquatic > Marine > Hydrothermal vents >...
CTCTAACAGGCTGAGCTACGGGCCCTTATTTCCGCTACACTACTATCTACCAGCAAGATTTTAAGCTTTCTTTCTCCATAATTGCTCATGGGAGTAGGCCAATGCTTTCTTCTAGAAGATGTGATGAGATTGAAGAAGAGAAACTATTAAGGGCTGGGAGAATAGCTAAGAAAGTCCTCGATTATGCAATCAATATCACGAAGCCTGGGGTCCCCGTAATTGAGATATGTAATCAAGTTGAGAAGCGGATAATTGAGCTGGGTGGAAAGCCTGCTTTTCCATGTAATGTTTCTATAGATGATATAGCAGCGCATTACTCGTCTCCTATTGAAGATAAAACTGTAATACCTGAGGGAGCTTTAGTGAAAATTGATGTTGGTGTTCATATAGATGGATATATAGCTGATACTGCGAAAACCATATGCTTTAATCAGCAATTAAGTGATTTAGTTGAGTCAGCTGAGGAAGCACTTAATGAAGCCCTATGTGCAATTAAAGCAGGAGTAGAAGTGAGGAAAATTTCATCGATAATTGAGAAAACAATTAAGCGTTATGGCTTTAAGCCCATAAAAAATCTATCAGGGCATTTAATGAAGAGATACCTGCTCCATGGAGGAAAAAGCATACCAAATATTGCTGAGAATTGTAAGGGGAAAATACTTGAGGGAGAGGTATATGCCATTGAACCCTTTTCAACTACGGGTGTTGGAATGGTTGGAGATTTAAATAAAGCATATATATATAATTTCATTAAAGTTAAAGGTGCAAATAACAAGCGAGAAAAGAAATTCCTGAAAGTAATTAAAAGTAAATTTAGAAATCTCCCATTTTCTGAGCGTTGGTTAGTGGATTTCTTTCCTTCCCATGAAGTTAAACTGCTTCTCAAGAAGTTTGTTAAGGAAGGGGCTCTCCATGAATATCCAGTTCTTAGAGAGATTTCGGGGGGAATTGTTGCTCAAGCAGAGCATACCGTCATAGTTAAGAGGGATGGTGTGATAATAACCACAAAATAGTTTTCTTCCACAAAGTTAATAATGTACTGCCAAATAATTGATAGTGATAGCTTTGGAGCCCCGGTAGCTCAGTCAGGTTAGAGCGCTGCCTTGGTAAGGCAGTGGTCGCGGGTTCAAATCCCGCCCGGGGCTTCACAGCTTTTTCAATTCCTAGACTTAATATTAGTTGAGTTTTACCCGACCATGTCCATGAACTTTGCGCATCTAATGCACACTTTCATACCTTCTCGTTCAGTAGCGCAGTTAGGGCATACTTTTAGGAAGCACATTTCACATTTTATCATCTTTGACTCCTCGACTTCAGCTCCACAAATCGGGCAAGTTGGCATTTTTCCACCTTAATTCTTTGAGATGATCTGAGCATTTATCTCTTACTTTTAGTTTATAATTCAAATCCATAGTGCTGTTACACCATCGTATATAGACTCAGCTTTACTAGTACTATTGGGATATGTTGGCTTGTAGTGCGTTATTTCAAATGCTATAACTGGAACTTCAACTTCAAAGTTATTAAGTACTTGTGGGTGTATTTCTCCAATAATTCCTATCATTCTTTCATTCAGGTAAATTGCGGCAGTCCTTCCAGGTATATATGATGGATGTTCAAATCTTTTAAGTGTGATGTTTAGGTCCAGGTCTTTCATTAACCCTTCGAGAACTCCCTGCAGGTCACTGAATGATATTTTTGTAGATGCAATAGCAGCTGCTGTATTTCTCAAGGTCACTATCTTATTATTGCTTATCGGCACGGCCACATATCCTATCTCAAATATTCTCTGCGGATATTTCACATGTTTGTTTAGGGAGAGAAATTTCATTAAATGTGGTGTTATCCATCTCCTATAAACATTCATTTCAGCTGAGATTGGATTCTCTATCTCAACAAGCTTAACCTTCTCTTCAAGATTCATAAGTTCTATTTGCAGTTTTCTACTTGATAATGTGAATGTCAATACTTCTTGAAAGCCCATTCCAATTAGCGATTGCCTGATTTTCGCCTCCAGAATTTCAGATGGTGCTGGTCTACCTATAGTTACTATATTTGGTAATTCTGGTGTGAGTCTATCGTATCCATATGCTATTGCAATGTCCTCAGCTATGTCAACTTCATGCAATATGTCGACTCGATAAGGTGGAATTATAACTTCAAGATAATTGCTTGAGCTTTCTTTAATTTCATATTGCATTTTTCTGAGCAGCTTTTTCACTTCTTCTGCCGACAAGCTTAAGCCTATTAGGTTCAGAACGCGTTTTAGTGATATTTTTATGCTTTTCGCCTTCAGTTCCGGTGTTTCCCTAATGATGTCTCTATTCTTATAATAAATTTTAACTGACTCTATTTCGCCATTCCTGTCGATTAGATTGGCCACTAGTATGTTTAATGTTTGAATTACAGCTCTTTCATCTGTTCCTGTTAATTCAATAAATAGCTCCCTAGTCTTTTCGGTAACTCGCGTTCTCTCGCTATTAATAACTGGTGGGAAACTGAAAATTCCCTTCCTGTCAATATAGACTGGACATTTATCTTTAACTAAATGTCCATATTCCAGTCCCTTTGGATGCTTTCTTAATATTTCTCTTAAGCTCATTTCGAGCGACATATCGAGAGGAATCATTCTTCTTGATGAATCAACTTCAGTATATATTATTGGTGGCTCTATTGCTCTTAAATCGTGAAATCCAATTGCAACCTTTCTTCTGTTTCTTCCCAAGGTTAAGTGCAGAGCTTCCTGCATCCTCATTAGATTTTTCACAGCTCTACTGTCAAGTTTCAGATTACGGACAATAGCACATGCAATGTATGGTCTGGTATGAGCGTTTTCAACCAAAACCTTAAGTCCAGACTTTCGAGGTGTTTTTATATATTTTTCTACGATCCCTACTTCTATTTCTAGAAATCCTCTTAATGCTCTTGCCAAGCCTTCAACGCTGAGCAGATCAGGTCTATCTGGCTCGAGCTCAACTATTATCTCATCATTTTCACAACCCTTTATTTCCCCTTTAAGCTGAGTTATAGCGTATTCTATTTTATTTAAATCACTTATTCCGCTCAATCTCCTTAACTCAACTAAATCAATGTTTATTGTCGGCATGCTATTTCCTCCAAATTGATGGTATGGGCTTTCTCCTAAGCCATTCTAAATCATGTGTAAAAAGCATTCTTATGTCGTCTATTCCCAGTACTACCATTGCTAACCTATCAATCCCTAAACCCCATGCTAAAACTGGGATGTCTAATCCTAATGGCTTAACAACTTCTGGCCTAAAGATGCCTCCGGGTAGTGCTTCAATCCATCCCAGCTTTGGATGCTTTATATAACCCACCACACTTGGCTCAGTAAATGGGAAGAATGCTGGTTGAAATTTTACTTCCTTGATTCCAAAAGCCTCTGCAATAGCCTTAATGTAGCCTATTAAGTGTCTCAAATTGACATTTTTAGCCACTACAATTCCTTCACATTGATTGAACTCTGGGAGGTGCGTCGAGTCTATTCTATCCGGTCTATAGTTTCTATCAATTGTAAAAATCTTCTTAGGCAAGTCTCTTGGACTTAGTGTTGATAAATATCTAACGGATACAGCAGTTGTTTGACTTCTTAGTATTAGCCTTAGAGCTAGTTTCGGATCCCAATGCCCCCAGCCTACTGAACCAGTCTTCCAACCGTTTTCATGTGTTTGCTTGATTCGTTCCCACTCCTCATTTCTAGCTACTTCACTCTTCTCGATGTTTCCCTTCAAGTAGAATATATCGTGTATTCCTCTAGCTGGATGATCTGATGGCATGAAAAGAGCATCACAGTTCCAGAAGTTAACTTCTATTGGAGGACTCATAACTTCCTCAAAGCCCAATCCTATGAGTACCTCACGTATTTCATCAATTATCTCTCTATAAGGGTGCTTCTTCCCCCTGACTGGGATTACAGCTGGAGTTTCAATGTTATATGGTCTTATATATACGTTCTTCCATTTACCAGTAATTATTAGTTCTCTTGTTAGTTCATTTACCTCCTCTATTGGTTTCACAAGTTTAACTGCTTCGCATCCAAGCTTGGTTAGTCGTATCTTCACTTTTTTCAGATATTTCTCTTTCACTATGTTTCCCCTGCGTTTGAGTTCCTGTAGTACTTCCATGTCCTCACTTGTAAGAGATTGCCTTTCAATTAACTTGGTGAGAATCTGCTTGGGTTTGTATATGCTTTTTAAGACTTTCTTGCCTTCCTCTGTTAGCCTAAATACTCTCTTGCCTTCCAAGCGTTCTATCTTAATCCAGCTCCTCTTTAAAGCCCATGCTATACCGTACTTCTTTTCATCATCTTTCAATGTTAATTCACTTAATTCAGCTCTTCCGCCTTTTTCCTTAATCTTCTTTACAAGTCTTACTTCTGGAAAGTCTTCTACAATATACCTTTTTCCTTCTTCACCTAAATCATAGTGGATAGTTATCTCTTCTTTTATCTCAACGAAACCCTTTTTCTTAAGTAATCTAGCGGCCCAATTAACTGTATCTACACTTATTTTCGCCTTCTTTGCTATTGTCTCTATTTCCTCAAAATTATTAGATAAGTTTAAGAGTACAAGCTTTTCTTTCGGATGCAATGTCGAGATTACGCTTTCTATTTCATTCTTTGAAATTGGCGCTTCATCACCGACACCGTTCCAAGCTCTTTCTGGCTAAAATTTTATGTCTAAAGCTATTAAGCTTAACTATCACTGCATACCTGGCTTATTTCATATACCCTTACTTTCAACTAGTTTCTTGAAGCGTAAGGCATCATCAGCCATGTATATGTTATTAAATAACACGTAGACTTCCTCATAAGAAGATAGTAGCTTCTTGACTTTTTCGAGGAGGAGGTTTAGATCTTCATTTGTGTACTTGTATCTATAGTTTACTTCTCCCTTGCCAATACCGTGCAGTCTAATGTAGCATATTGATGTTCTTGAAACCGGTTCTCTTTTAAAGATGTCAACAACATGAATTAAGTCAAGAGAATTGCAAAGCTGTTTAACTACATTGAGATTTTCATTCCATGATCCTCGAGGCTCCCATGCAATCTTTACTTGATCTCTCTTTATACTAGAGAAAAACTGTTCTACATTTCTTACATTATCACTTGAGAAGCCGAAGGACGGTGGAGTTTGGAAAACACAGATTTTCGCATTGAGTGCATGGCAAATATCTAATGTATCTTCCCAAGCTCTGAAGTTCTCCTCCGTGGGTCTTAGAAAGCCGTATTTATCGAGCTTATTGGTTTCAATTTTGAGTTTGACTCTTCTCCATGTAGGGCTAGTGTGCGGATGTGTTATTACCTGCCAAGCCTTAAGCGTGAATTCAAAGCTTATCGGCGCCATTTCCCTCCATTTCTTTGCAGTTTCAATTTTTGGAAGCTTATAAAATGTGTCTTGAAGTTCTATTAAGTTAAAAAGTTCGAAATAAGCTTTCTTTCCCCCTTTCACAGCCCAGCCACAGCAACCAACTTTAATCATAAAATCCACCTTTAGGGTTAGCTGTTATACCAGCTAAATATTATGCACTTCTCGCAATAACATTTATCTCTCACAAAAAGCATTATACCTATGAAAGCGGGGGTGGCCGAGTCAGGTCAAAGGCGGCGGACTCAAGATCCGCTCCCGTAGGGGTTCGTGGGTTCGAATCCCACCCCCCGCACCATTAGCCATTGTAATTCTTTAATGAGCTTTCATACGGAATACTATTATCTTAGCAACATAAGTATATCAGATTGCTAGCAAGGTAAATGAATTAAATAATTCATGAACTATGTGAGAATTAAGTCTATTTACCTATTAACACTACTTTATAAAATAATCAACGTGTCTAGCGCGAAATGTTTCGGTTGACTTACTGTTTCGAAGATATTGATCTCGAAGTAAAATGAAGAGTCTTTGTTGATCAATAGATGTTCGTAGTTATGTTAATCATACTTGAGATTGGCTAAAATGGCTTAGAGAAAGCGTTGAAGCTAAGTGACTTATTACTTAGTTACATCTGAGTTATCTTGGCGAAGCGCTGGGTTCTTTATTAACGCTTTCCTTATGTTTTCTTCATATGGTGGTCTAATTACTCCTATCTCTGTGATTATCGCTGTTATCAGTTCTGGTGGTGTTATATCGAAGGCAAAATTCATCACTTCAACTTCTTCTGGAGCTAGCTTACAGCCACATATCTCAATTACCTCCCTTGGATCTCTCTGCTCAATTACCACTTCATTTACTGAAGATTCTAGGTCAAATGTGGATGTTGGAGCAGCAACATAGAACGGTATTTTGTGCCTTTTGGCTAGCACGGCTATCATATAAGTTCCAATTTTATTGTAAACTGTTCCATCTTTGAGCACTCTATCTGCACCAACAATTACTTTGTCAATTAATCCCTTTGTCATGAGGAGCCCTATAGAATTATCCGTTATCAAAGTAACTGGAATTCCCTCATAAACTAGTTCGAAGCATGTTAATCTAGCTCCTTGAAGTTTTGGTCTCGTCTCCGGTGCTATTACCCTTATTTTCTTTCCCTCTTCCCAAGCTCTTCTTATCACTCCCAGGGCTGTTCCATAGTGTACTGTAGCTAAAGAGCCGGCATTACAGTATGTCAATATGGTATCTCCATCTTCGATCAGGTTCGCTCCATATTCACCTATTTTGCGGTTTACTTCAATGTCCTCTCTAAGTATTTTAATTGCCTCATCAAGAACTACTTGTCTCAATTCCTCAACGCTCCCTTTGAATTCTTCAACCTTTTTCATGATGCGGTCAATAGCCCAGAATAAGTTTCTTGCAGTTGGTCTTGATCGCCTGAGTTCCTCAGCGATATTCTTTAGTTCCCTCACAATATTTTCTAAATCTTTAGCTTTGCTGTGAAACGCTGTTAAAGCTAGTGCAAGTGCTGCAGCTGCACCCAATGCTGGTGCTCCTCGAATTTCCATGTTTTTTATTGCTTCAATTATTCTCTCCGGAGAAGTTGTTTCTATGAATCTTAATTTCCTCGGCAATGAGAGCTGATCTATAAATCTGACTTTACCATCAATCCACTCTATTGTTTTAGGAAACATTTTCTCTCCCTTCAATAATTTTGGCAAGTAATCTACTTAGCATTTCAATGGATGATTGCACTTTAGGTGTTAATCCTTCACCAAAACTTAAGTCTTCTGGTTGCACTCCTATCACAATAACCCTTGCTCCAACAACTTCCTCTATGTACTTTAGTAATATATGTGGTGACACTTTATGCGTTGAGATTGTGGGGTAACTTGGAATTGCATTTGCATTTAAAATAGCTATACTTCCCGGATCTAAGTTCATATCAATTGCATCAACTATTATAACATGTGTTGGTTTCTCTTTTTCTAAGTAACCTAGAAAATTTTCTGGAACGCTTCCACATTCAATTAACACTATCTTCTGTGTTTTTTCAGTGCGCTTTGCCAGCTCTTTTTTAAGCTTCCTAACTAATATTACTCCTAATGCATCATCTCTTCTCAATTCATTACCTATACCCATTATAACCAGTTTCTGGAAATTTTTCATGAACTTACTTAGAACTCTTAATGGCTCTTCCATAATGTTCCTCAGAGATAGATTTGACTAACAAATATATATTTAGTGTAGTGTGGAAGTATTGGAGACGGCTATGAGCCAGGAGATCTTTACCGGTAGGCTTCGCGGTCATAAAGTTGTTGTGGAAGGAGAAGATGCAGTGAAGCTGTGGAACTATGGTTATTATGGAGAATTTAGGGATGGTGTTTTAGAGTTATCTCCACCAGAAGCACTATATCTTATATTTCGTGGTAAATTAATCGTTTATGATGGAAGTGAAAAGTTGGGCTTTACCTCGCTTCTTTTAAGATTTCTTAAAATTGATCCTAAAATCTGGATCAAATACTTGATATACTCTGATTTAAGGAAGAGGGGATATGTTGTGAAGCCCGGTTTTGGAGGTGTATCTTTTAGAGTTTACAGTAGGGGGGCTGAGATCGGAAAGGAGCCTGCAAAATATCTAGTTTATGGTCTGACCGAGGGCAAGCCAATTGAAATAGCGGAGCTTTCAAAAATGATAGAGGAGGCTAGAAGTGCAAGAAAAAACCTCATTTTAGCAATAGTTGATAGACAGGGTGAAGTGACATATTATGATGTGACTTGTATTAGATTATAGGAGGTCTCTGCATGTCATATTTGCGTAGAAAGCTTATTGGTTTCATTAAGATAATTAGACCTATTAATTGTATTATGATGGGTTTTGCCGTGGTTTTAAGTATGATAATTGCATACAAAGGTCTTTACAATTCAATAGTTATGTTATTGGGATTTGCTGCTGCCTTTACATTGACGGCAGCTTCCATGGCAATAAATGATTACTTCGATTATTATGTAGATCTAATTAATGCACCATGGAGACCGCTTCCCAGCGGAGCTATTAGTAGGAGGGAAGCAGTAGTATACGCTTTATTTCTCACTCTTATTGGACTCATATCCTCTTTTTTCATAAATGAATATTGTTTTATTTTAGCTTTAGCTGCAATTATAATATCGTTTCTATATAGTTATAAGGGTAAAATTCACGGATTAATAGGTAACTTCATGGTTAGTTTTTGCGTTTCGCTACCTTTTCTTTATGGCTCATTTGCTGTGAAGTCCAGGAGTTCTCTGCTACTTGAGATATTTTCTCTGGCAGCCTTTTTAGCAAATACTGGAAGAGAGATTGCCAAAGGCATTGTTGATGTCGAGGGTGATCTTAATAGGGGAATTAAAACAGTTGCAATAATATATGGTTCAAGAGCTGCTAGTCTCTTAACACTGTTTTTCTATATATTAGCTGTGGCTGCAGGTTTTTTGCCCATAGCTATGAGGCTTGTTTCATGGATTTATATCCCCCTCTACTTGATTGCATCATGTGGTTTCATTCTTGATTCAGTTCTATTAATATCAAGTCCATCAGCTGAGAAAGCCAGGGGATTGAAAAATCGCTCGCTTATTTATATGCTCATAGCGATGCTGGCAGTTTTTATTGGAGGAATGGATTTAAAGTTTTCCTATTTCGAAGGTGGCGTATGATGGTGGTTTATAGAAGATTGAGAGGAATGAGGGATTACCTACCGGAAGATGTTAAAAAGCTGAACTACGTGAAAAGTATTGTAAGAGAGCTATTTAGGTTATTTGGCTATAAGGAAGTCATGACCCCAACATTAGAATCGTTTGATTTGCTTGCTGCCAAATCAGGTGAGGAAATTAGACATCGCATGTATGCTTTCACTGATTTAGGTGGTAGAAAGGTAGCTTTAAGACCTGAAATGACTGCTTCAATTGCAAGGTTTTATGTTAATAACTTGAGGGGATACTCGAAGCCTATTAGATTGGGATACATTGCTAATTGTTTTAGATATGATGAACCACAATATGCCCGATATAGGGAGTTTTGGCAGGGAGGATTTGAACTGATAGGTTCCCAATTACCGGAAGCTGATGCAGAAATAATTGAGATAGCCGACCTACTTATGAAGAAGCTGGGTTTCAAAAGATACTACATAAAGCTGGGGCACATAGGCATTTTAAGAGCTATTTTATCCTCCGAACTTATTGAAGAGTCTGAGCAAAATAGAATTTTTGGATTAATGGATAAAGGTCGTTTAAGTGAAGCTATCATGAGACTAAAGAAGCTTGCTGCTTCTCCCAGATGCGTAAGAACGATAAGTGAACTAGCCAATCTTAAGGGGTATGCAACTAAGGACTTAATATTAAAAGCGGAATCTATTATCACTGGTTATGACGAAGCCATCAAACATCTTGAAAATTTGAGAGAAGTACTTGAGTGCTTAAAAGCCTGCGAAGTAGAAAGTGTCATCCTAGACTTCGGATTTGCGAGGGGATTAGAGTACTATACTGGGGTTATATTTGAAGTCTTTGCCGAGGGCTTTAAATTGGCTTTGGGGGGAGGAGGAAGATATGATAGATTGATTGAGCTATTTGGTGGTGAGCCAACTCCAGCTGTTGGTTATGCCCCGGGTTTAGATAGGATAGTACTAGCAATGAGTGAGCTAAATATTCCCTTCAAGTTTAGGGAAGAGATTAAAACGTACGTGGTTCCAACAAGTAATGATTTTAAATTGAAATTGAAAGCGATAGAAATAGCTCATTTGTTAAGGGAGAATGATTTAGGTGTTGAGTTGGAGGTTATGGGAAGAAGTTTGAGAAGAGCCCTGTCTCATGCTAGTGCTCGAGGCTTTACCTTTGCAATTATTGTCGGTACAAAAGAGATTTCTAAGGGCAAGGTAGTCCTAAGAGATTTAGAGTTAAATATGCAGTACGAGGTTACTCTAAGCGAGGCAATTAATATAATTAGGAATAGGAATAAGCAGAGATTGAATTGATGCGTAGAGGGTGTTGTTGATGAGCATTTCTCATGAGAAGTTTATGAGGGCACTAAAACTTATGAGGGAAAAGAAAATTCGTGCTTTCTTCTTTCTTAAAGGTTCAAAATACATTCTTTCTTTTAATGGTCTCATAAGAGCTAGGGATAAGAACTTTGGAGTAGTTGAGTGGTCTAGAGCATTTGGTAGTAAAACCCCATATGAAGTTCTTGGCACCTTCAAAGTTGAACGTGTGGAGGTTTATATGAAAAGGCACCCTGAACCTATAATTTTTTCCTCTTTTGATGATTTCATTAGATGGATTGAAAAAAGAATGGTTAACTGAGAAGCGAGATTAAACTAAGAGTAATTTTATATTTCTGCTATCACCAAACTATAATTGATGCAGCTAGCTGGGCCCGTAGCTCAGCCTGGATAGAGCGGCGGCCTCCTAAGCCGTAGGTCGTGGGTTCGAATCCCACCGGGCCCGCCACTTTTTCGTTATGCTTATAAAAGCAATATACCTACTTTAAGAGCGGTGAGGTGTATACATTGTCAGTTGAAAAAATAAGGGTTGTACTCTACGGAGTTGGCGCTATTGGCAGATTGGTTGCAAAAACTTTGCTCGAGAAAAGCGGAGTTGAAATTGTTGGCGCAATAGACATCGACCCAAAGAAGATCGGCCGTGATCTCGGAGATCTCATAGGTTTGGAGCGAAAGCTGGGTGTGATAATTTCAGATAAAGTAGATGAAGTAATATCAAAGGGCAAGCCACATGTAGTAATTCACATGACTCGTTCTTATCTGAAGGATGTATATGATCAGCTGGTCGAGCTAATTAAGTATGGTGTTAATGTCATATCGACTTGTGAAGAGCTATCCTACCCCTATATCGTTGACATGAAGAAGGCTGAAGAGCTAGATAGATTAGCCAAGCAGCATGGATGCACAGTCCTAGGTACAGGGATAAACCCCGGCTTCTTAATGGACACTCTACCTATTGTACTGACATCCCCTTGCATTAAAGTTGATAAAATCTCAATCACGCGTGTTATAAATGCCTCCACTCGCAGAGGTCCATTTCAGAAGAAAATAGGAGCTGGATTAACAGTTGAGGAATTTAAGCGAAAAATAGCTAGTAAAGAGATAACTGGGCATGTAGGATTGGAGCAGAGCATAGCATTGATTGCTAGTGCGTTAAAGTGGCACTTAGATGACATTAATGTAGCTCCAGTTGAGCCAGTAATCGCTGATAGATACATTAAGACTGACTATGTCGAAGTACAGCCAGGTCAAGCTGCAGGGTTAATGCAGATTGCAAGAGGATTAATGAATGGGAAGGATGTCATTGAACTAACATTTAAGGCCTATGTCGGTGCACCAGAAGAATACGACTCAATTGTTATCGAAGGTATACCTCGAATTCAGCAGAAGATATCTCCATGTGTTCATGGCGATTGGGGGACCGTAGGCATGGTGATAAATATGATACCAAAGGTAATTAAAGCACCGCCGGGTCTATTAACAATGAAAGATGTGATCTTGCCATGCGCAACACCGGAAGATATGCGCAAATATATTTAATTCAGCAATTAAACTAAGCATAGACGAATGTAGGCTCTTGCTTCATGAAGTATTGAGAGACCAGTAGTAATGTCCGTACCGGTGGAAAGATATGGCGGGCATAGAAGTTAAACCTACTAGAATGGAATTGCTTGCTTTAAGAAGAAGATTAAAGCTGGCTAAGAGGGGCTTGGAGCTTTTAAGGGAAAAGCAGGACGCACTTATAATGGAATTTTTTGCGGCTGTACAAAATTATAAGTCGGTAAGAGAGGAAGTAGTCAATGCTTTAAGAGACGCTTTTAAGGCATTGAGCGGTGCTGAAATGGAATTGGGTTCTCTGAAACTTGAAAGAATAGCTGCTGGTATTCCAGAGGCAGTAGAGGTTGATATGAGAGCCAGAAACGTAATGGGCGTTTTGATCCCAGTGTTCAATGCTGTGTTTAAGTCTATAGAAAAGCCCTATAGCCTAATAGACACTTGTTCACAACTTGACGTGGCTATTGAAAAATTCAATAAAGCTTTGAGTAGAATTGTTAAATTGGCTGAAGCAAGTGCCACTTTAACGCGACTAGCAGAGGAAGTTAGAAAGGTTAGGAGAAGAGTTAATGCACTTGAATCTATAGTTATTCCTAAAATTGAAAGCGCAATAAAATACATTGAGCTGTACCTGGCTGAAAGGGAAAGAGAGGACATCTTTAGAGTAAAGAGAATTAAGAAGAAGTTGGAGCTGAGAGCTAGAGCTACTTAACTTGTCTAATTTAATAACTATTGATATATATGTTCACTGCTTATCTCGCATTGATGTAAGTAATAGTATAGCTTTGGCTAGGTCTCCTCCAGTCTCCATTAATGCTCTTCTTGCCTCTTCTAAACTAACACCTGCTTGGCTGGCGACTAATTGAATATCTTCTTCGGGGATTTCTACTTCTTCTTTTACCTCTTCTGGCTTGGCGGTTATCACCGGATGACCAATTATTTGAAAGATTGTCTGATCGCCTATTTTCATCATTGATACTATGGGGTCGGATATCCTAATTACTTCGTGTCTCTTGACTATAATTACTTCTTCAATGTCTTTCATTTCTTCAAGCTGCATTCCAAGTTTCCTTAATAGTCTCTTCATCTCTCTTGGACTTAGTCTTCTCATTTATTCACCGCCTTCTCCTCTTCTAACTCTTACTGCAACTCCCCTTTTAAATGACATCATCTCTACGCTACTTAAAACAGCTCTTCCAACTGCTAGTAAGTTATCTTCTTCATCTACGACTATGACTTCGCTTCCAGACCTGATTTCGGGATCTACTTCAACTACATGTTTGGCAAATACATTCCTACCTTTCCTTATGAACTTTGAAGCTTCTTTCTTAACCACTACTCTTAATTTTGGTTTGGGAAGTTGCTTAATTAATCGTCTTGCTCCTTCGATTGAGAGGGCTATGAATCCATCACTTGCTCTAATTGTGGCAATTAATTTTCCTTGATGATATATTCTACGTATTCTACCAGTACTTTTAGACTTTTCAATTGTTATGTCACATGGAAAAAGTATTTCACCTACACCTGTGCCAAATTGGTAATCTGCCATCCTCCTTATTTTATAGAGATCACTCGAGACCATAATTAGACACCGATTATCATATGACTCTGCTTATAGATATGCTGTGGTGGGAGTTGCTTTCCTATCTTTTTTCAATACCTTATTTACTGCTTTGAGGAAGTCTTCCATTAGTACATGCCTTCTTTTTTCTCTTATTGCATTCATTCCAGCTTCTGTGCATATGGCCTTGATATCTGCTCCGCTAGCTCCTTCAGTGATTTTTGCTAGTTCTTTAAGTGAGACATTTTCGGCCAAATTCATTTTTCTAGTATGTATCTTGAATATTTCATATCTCCCTTTTTCGTCTGGTAATGGAACTTCTATTAGTCTGTCAAATCTACCCGGCCTTAAGAGTGCTGGATCCAGTATGTCTATTCTATTAGTTGCTGCTATTACCTTCACATTGCCTCTAGGATTAAATCCATCAAGTTCACTTAATAGCTGTGCCATTGTTCTTTGAATCTCTCTTTCTCCACTCGTGGATATATCGAATCTCTTACCACCAATGGCGTCAATTTCATCTATGAAGACGATGCTAGGTGCTTTTCTCCTTGCAAATGCAAAAAGCTCTCTAACTAATCGAGCTCCCTCACCTATATATTTTCTAACGAGTTCTGATGCTACAACTCTTATGAAAGTTGCCTTAGTTTCATGGGCCACAGCTTTTGCTAATAATGTTTTTCCGCATCCAGGCGGTCCATAGAGTAGTACTCCTTTGGGAGGATCTATTCCGACTTCTTCGAATAGCTCTGGTTCCAGTAGAGGCAATTCTACTGCTTCTCGAATTTCCTTGATCTGCTCTTTCAATCCTCCTATGTCATTATAAGTCACGTTTGGTTTTTCGATAACTTCCATACACTTAACATAAGGATCTTCCATTTGAGGTAATATTTCAACTATTGTTGAGGTTCTTTGGTTTAGTGCAACCCTTACATTTGGCTTTAACTTCGCTCTGTCTATGAAGTTTGAGACATATACTATTAAGTTGGGGCCAGTTGAGCTTTTGACTATTGCTCTATCATCATCTAATACTTCGATAATGTACGCCTCAATTAGCGGAGGCGATTTTAGCCGTCTAATTTCCTCTCTTAGAAGCTCCAGCTCTTGAATTAATCTTTCTTTTTCCTCAGCTAAAACTTGATATTCTATTTCTAGGCTTCGAAGTTTCTCTTCTAAATACTTCATGTAGTTCTCGAATCTATCACTTAACATTGCTTCTTCAGCATTGTTATTCGCTGGCAAGACACTAGCCCTCTCTCCCCATATTAAGTCCGATAGTATCTTGAGAGCGGTTAAAAATTAAAATTTCTATTATGAACGCAAAATGTATATAATTAAGCATTCCATTAACTAGGAGTGGTGCCTAATTTTGAGTTGCGAGTTATGTGGAAGGCGATTGAAAGGTAGGGGCCGTAGGGTACTGATCATGGGTGCAATTTTAACAGTTTGCGATGAATGTGCTAGGTATGGAACTCCTCTTCATACTCTTCCCTCAAAAGGAAAGCTCAAGCAAGGTAAACAGCAAGTACATGCTCTTCCGCGCACGAGATACGGCTTTGACGAGTCTATCGAGGTAGTTGAGGATTATGCTGAAAGAATAAGGTCGGCCAGAGAAGCTCTTGGATGGACTAAAGAAATTTTGGCCGAGAGAGTAAAGGAGAAAGTATCGGTTATTCGAAGAATAGAGGCAGGAGAGATGGTCCCTCCAATATCATTAGCAAGGAAACTTGAGTCGATATTAAAGATAAAACTCCTTGAACCATCCCTATATCCATATCCGCAGAAAAAGTTCACTCAAAAATTTGAGTTAACACTTGGAGACATTGCTAAGATAAAAATTAAGCATAATAAAGATAAGAAGCAATCTTCATAAGTAATATCTCCAGTCGATTTCATGCTCGATTTTGTTAAGCAGCTCATCTAGATTCCATCCCATTTTTGCACTTACATGCACTACTGGGTTATGGGGAAACATTTTCATCGCTATTTCCATAACTTTCTTTATTTTATGTGTATTAATTAAATCAATTTTATTTAAGCAAACTATCAATCTTGTTGCTGGTGCAACCTTCATTAGAATTTCACTTGAAGTTTCAAGTTTCCTAATCAAATCTTGTTCCTCATCGCTTGCATCTACAACCAAAATTATTAGGTCAGCTAAAGCAAGTTCGTGTAGTGTCGCGTAGAATGCTTCGAGTATTAATGGATGCATGTCCTCTATAAATCCGATGGAATCGACTAATATGATCTTTTTACCGCTTTTCAACTCTACTCTTCTACCACAATTAGATAGTGTTGTGAAAGGTCCTAGGCCAACAGGCTTTGATTCCATAGTTAGCTTATTGAAAAGTTCAGTTTTCCCTACTTGCGTATATCCAGTTAATATAACTACGGGAAATCCTAATTCATGTCTCTTTTCGATTAGCATTTTGTTTCTGTGTCTTATCTTTTCCAGTTTTCTTTCAAGGTCTGAAATTCGCTTTCTTACATGCCTTTCATAAATTTTATGTAGATACTCTCCAAGTGCTCCCCAGCCAACTTGTTCCCCATATAAGTTCCTAAACCTGATGTATTCTCTAGTCCATGGAAGCATGTAGTATAATCTTGCAAGTTCTATTTGCAATTTAGCTTCAGCAGTTCTAGCTCTCTCTTCAAATATTTCGAGTATTAATAGGTTTTTGTCTATTACACTTATATGCCACCCTACTTCCTTCCGTATTCTAAACGCTTGACTAGCTTTTAGAGTGTTTGCAAAAATCACTGTGTTTGCCCCAGTCTTTTCTATTAAATCCTTTAACTCCTTCACTTTACCCTTACCGATGTAATATGCTGGATCAGGTTTCATGCGTTTCTGAATCAAAGATCCTACAACCTCATAACCCCTACTTCTAGCTAATCTCTCCAATTCTTCAAGTCTGGATTTGCTTTTTCCAATTATGCATTCAACTAAAATTGCTTTCATTCTCAGTAAAATTCATTACATCCGCCAGATTAAAATGTTGTGATGAAGAAGCTTTGGCCATACAAGATTTATGTGCTGAGGATTGGTCACAGACCAAAAAGGGATAAGCGAATAACAACACATGTTGGATTAGTTGCTAGAGCATTTGGTGCTGATGGCATATTTATTGATTCAAACGATGAAAAGGTCAAGAGATCACTTATGAAGGTCACTGAGTTGTGGGGTGGGCCTTTTCATGTAGAGGTGGGAGTAAATCCTTATAATTTAATAAGAAACTGGAAGGAAAAAGGCGGTGAAATTGTTCACTTAACCATGTATGGTTTGAGTTTACTCGATGTAATAAATGAAATTAAAAGGTCAAGGAAAGATAAGTTGGTAATTGTAGGTGCTGAAAAAGTGCCTAAAGATTACTATTTACTCGCAGACTGGAATGTTGCAGTAGGTCACCAGCCTCACTCGGAAGTAGCGGCTCTAGCAATTTTCTTAGAGAAGCTAACTAATGGATGGGTTTTTGAAGCAGAATTTGAAGATTCCAAAATAAAAATAATACCAACTGCAAAGGGAAAGAGGATTGTTAAAGTTAATCAGAGAATTTAAATCTGAAATCCCGCAACTTAATTGTGGCGGAGTGGCTCTCACAAATGTATGAATACTATGAAGAATTTGAAATTGATGAAAGCTTTATTGCAGTAATTCAAGAAATTGCTGGTGAGGATGGAGTAGCTGTAGCCCTAGTACTAGCTGATAATCCAGAGCTTACAGATGAGCAAATAGCTGAAAAGACAGGTATAAAACTAAATAATGTTAGAAAAATACTTTATACTCTGTTTGATAACCAGTTAGTATCGTATAGAAGAGTTAGAGATAAGTCAACTGGGTGGTTTGTATATTTATGGCGACTAAATAGAGAAAACTTAGAATCTCTGGTCAATTTAAAGAAGCAATTAGTCCTGGAAAAGCTGAGAATGCGATTGGAATTCGAGAAAAAGCACATGTTCTTCTACTGCCCCAAGGATAAAATAAGATTGACATTTGAAGATGCAGTAGAACTTGAATTTAAATGTCCGCAGTGTAACCAGCCATTACAGCCCTATGACAATACGCCCATAGTGAGCTTTCTTGAAAAAAGGGTGAAAATGCTAGAAGAGGAATTGCAGAAATCCAAGAAAAGTTAATATTCCCCACGCCCACAAAGGTAAATTAGAACATTACGCTATTTACGTGGAGGAGGGGCGGGTGGTCTAGCTGGACTAGGATGCCGCCCTTACACGGC
>Ga0190367_1001000_pt1 | contig 17767 bp, 17 predicted proteins | sample 4872181011_MG_FD_171838 | JGI IMG/M metagenome (GOLD analysis project Ga0190367, IMG submission 171838) | Hydrothermal vent microbial mat bacterial communities from Southern Trench, Guaymas Basin, Mexico - 4872-18-10-11_MG | ecosystem: Environmental > Aquatic > Marine > Hydrothermal vents >...
CCACCTAGAGAGCTCCTCAAGGCCATACCGGGCTTAGAACTCGTGGAGATGGAGCGTAACCGCGAGAATGCAGCCTGCTGTGGTGTCAGTTCTTGGTTATTGTGTGGCGAGATCTCTAAGAAGCTCCAGCTTGAGAGGCTTAAGGAAGCTGTTGCCACAGGAGCTGAACAACTCGTGGTAGGCTGCCACAAATGCAAAATACACTTCACATGCGTTCAGAACGAGAAGCTACCACCCGGCTACGAGGACGCAAAAATACCGATAGCCGAGCTAGCGGAGCTGGTCGCGGAGGCCTTGGGCCTGGAGTTCTGAGCTGCCCGTTAGAGATCTTTTCTCGCCCTCATAGCTTCTTAACGTGCCCTTTAGCTGGCCCCTTGGGGCTAGCGGGAAGCTTTTTATCACAGATGCCACCGGCCCCTGGGAGGATGGGGGATGGCCAAGACCGAGCCGAAGGTCGGCGTGTTCATCTGCCACTGCGGCGGCAACATAAGCAACGTGGTGGATTGTAAGGCCGTCAGGGAGGAAGCCAAGAAATGGCCCCACGTGGCTATAGCCCGCGAGGAAGAATACCTGTGCTCTAAGCCAGCTCAGGACAACATGGTGAACTACATAAAGAAGCTGGGCCTCAACCGCGTGGTAGTGGCCTGCTGCACGCCTAGGATGCACCTCCCTACTTTCCAAGCCGTGCTCCAGAGGGCTGGCCTGAACCCTTACCTGCTGGAGTTCGTGAACATACGTGAGCACTGCTCCTGGGTCCACGGCCCTAAGCCCTCCGAGGAGGCCACCAAGAAGGCCATCTGGCTCGTGAGGGCCGGCTACGAGAGGGCTCTGAAGCTCCAGCCCTTAGAGGACATAAGCGAGAAGTGCTCCCAGGCTGTCCTCGTCATAGGCGGCGGCATAGCGGGCATGATGGCTTCCATAGAGCTGGGCAACATGGGCTACAAGGTATACCTCGTGGAGCGCTACCCGAGCATAGGCGGTCACATGGCCAAGCTCACCAAGGTCTTCCCGACCATAGACTGCGCTCAGTGCATCCTCACGCCCAGGATGGCGGAGGTGGGCAGGCATCCCAACGTAGAGCTCATCACTAACGCCGAGGTCAAGGCCGTGCGCGGCTACCCAGGCCGATACCGGGTGGAGGTTTTCGTGAAGCCCAGGGGCGTGGACGTGGAGGCCTGCAGGGGCTGTGGCGTTTGCTCGCGGGTCTGCCCGGTGGAGGTGCCCCACGAGTTCGAGGAGTTCAGAGCCAAGAGGAAGGCCATTTACATACCCTTCAAGCAGGCCGTGCCCTACGCGGCCGTGATAGATTTCGAGCACTGCACGCGCTGTGGGAAGTGCGTGGAGGTCTGCCCGGCCAATGCCATAAACTTAGACGATAAAGGGCGTACGCTGGAGCTTGAGGTCGGGGCCATCATAGTGGCCACGGGCTACGAGCTCTACGATGCCAAGAAGCTAGAGGAATACGGCTACGGCCGTTACGAGGATGTCATAACCATGATGGAGCTAGAGCGCCTCACGAACCTCTTCGGCCCCACGGGCGGCTACGTTAAGCGCTTCAGCGATGGGCGGGAGGTGAAAAAGCTGGCCATAGTGCTCTGCGCCGGCTCTAGGGACCGGCATAGGCATGTGCCTTACTGCTCCCGCGTATGCTGCATGTATTCTATCAAGCAGGCCGTCCTCTTACGCGAGCAGTTCGGCATAGAGGTATGGATATTCTACACGGATATCAGGGCGGCTGGGCGCGGTTACGAAGAACTCTACTGGCGCGCCGAGGAAGCAGGCGTGAAGTTCATCAGGGGCAAGGTAGCTGAGGTCTGGCGTGATAAGGATGGGCGCTTGGTGGTGAGGGCCGAGGACACCCTAACGGGCCGCGTGATAGAGGAGCCCTTCGACATGGTGGCCCTGGCCACACCCATGGTGGCCCCGAAGGGCCTTGAGGAGCTAGCGCGCCTCCTAGGCCTGGCCCTCGGGCCGGATGGTTTCGTGGCCGAAAAGCACCCGAAACTCAACCCCGTGGACACGCTGAAATCGGGCATTTACGCCTGCGGCTGTGCTACCGGCCCCAAGGACATAAGGGACACTGTCTCAGATGCCCTAGCGGCGGCTGCCAAGGCAGCCGAGTTCATAGGGAAGGGCGTGGTGGTCACCAGCCCCGAGAAAGCCTACGTGATCAAGGAGACCTGCGATGGCTGTGGGAAGTGCGCCGAGATATGTCCCGTCGGTGCCGTCTCGCTAGTGACCTCCTCTGAGCGGAAGGTAGCCGACATAAATCCGTTCATCTGCGTGGGCTGTGGGGCCTGCGTGCCCGAGTGCCCGAGGGAGGCCATAGAGTTCGCGAACAACACCAGGGAGCAGATAATCGCGGCTCTCAGGGGCTTATTAGCCGATAAGGCACCCGATGAGATACGTCTGGTGGCCTTCGTGGAGAGCACCATAGCTTACACGGGCGTGGACTTCGTGGGCTTGGACAGGATGAATTACACGCCCAAGGTGGCTGTGGTGCGCGTCCCGAGCATAGCCAGGTTGGGCATTAAGGAGATACTGGCTGCCTTCGCCCTGGGCGCCGATGGCGTGGTGCTCATCGAAGGCCAACACGATATCTATGAGAAGTTCGTGGAAGAGCGCGTTTACGACTTCTACGATGCCCTCATGGATGAGGGGGTAGAGGACGCCAGGTTATACGCCAGCCTAGTGGAGCTGCCGGCCTACAGGAAGATAGCGGCCATCTTCAACGAGCACACGGCCATGGTGGAGGAACTCGGGCCGCTGCCGGAGGACGTCAGGGTCTCTCTCAAGGAGAAGCTAGGGCTCTAGCATGCTCCCCCATCGGCCCGGGATGTAGTAGCGAGCAGGATCATGGAAAGGCTTTTATCTTCACGTCCTAAGGCAGGCGGGTGTCGGGCATGAGCGAGGTAGTGGAGATAGAGGGCATCAAGTTGCCCAAGGACCTGTATTACACCGATCGCAACCTCTGGCTGAAGCCCGAGCCAGACGGGACGGTCCGCATAGGCTTCAACGATCTAGCCCAGAAGCTCATAAAGAAGGTGACGAGCGCCCGCTTCCTCCCGCCCGGCAGGCACGTAGATAAGGGAGGCACGTTCGGCAGTGTGGAATCGGCGAAATGGGTGGAGAAGGTCATATCGCCCATCTCAGGCACCATAGTAGAGGTGAACAGGCAGCTGAGGCGCAAGCCGAGCCTTATAAACGAGGACCCCTACGGCCAGGGGTGGTTCGTGCGCATAAAGCCCGATAGCCCCGAGGAACTCCAGAGCGTGTTGTCCCAGCTGCCCCATGGCGATGCCGTAGAGGAGTATCTGAAGGAGCAGATAAAGAAGTTCTTGAAGAAGGAAGGCTGAGAGCGCCTCATGTTAGGCCAGGGGGCCGGGGAGCCCAAATCTTATATTGTGGTTTTGTGCCGAGAGGGAAAGATAAAGCTCTGGCCAGGATAAGCCCTTGGCCGGGCATCCCTCAGCGCTCTTGCTCTTCGGCAGAAGGCTTGATGGAGGGCAGATAGGCTTCCACGGCCTCCCTGAGCTTCATCAAAGCTCTCGTGAAGTCCTCAGGCCCTATCCCAGGCGTGCTGACGCCCGTCCTGGCGTAGAACTCCTTTATGCGCTTCCTGAGCTCCCCCTCCTCCAGCCTACAGCCCCTGAGGGCCTCCTCTAGCTCGTGGATGGCTTCCTCGGGCACGGCGAAGAAATCGCCCGATATTATCACGTCTAACAGCTTGTCCTCCATGAGTTCGGCCGTCACCCTTATCATCTTCTTCGCCTTGTGGGCCACGCTCACCACGCGGACGCCATCTGTTATCTTCACCACGCGGCCTGGATGGGCCCAGGGGTGCCTCTCCTCAGGCAGGTAAAGCCACTCGCGGGAAGTATGCTTGGGCTTTACCTCTTCCTCGAAGACGCGGAGCTCCTCGGGCGTGGGCCTGCCCGGCACGAGCTTTATGCCCAGGGCCTTCTCGAAGCCCTCGGCTATCAGCTCCTTTATGCGCTCCACGGGCGGCACGTGCCCTAGCTCCTGCTTGAGGCTGGTGAGCCACTCCCGCATACTCTTGGCCATTTTGTCCCTGAACTTCTCGTCAGGCACCTTCAGGACGCGCACCAGCCGCTCAAAATCCCAATCCAAGATGATGTTGCCCACGAGGATGACGGCCTTGCCCAGCCTGCCGGCGCCATTGCCCGATATCTTGCGCCCCCTCACCACCACGTCGTTGATGGGCTTGTATTCGGCCGGCACGCCCAAGGAGTGATAAACGTGCATGGTCGCGGCCAAACAACGCCTGAAGAGTTCTTCTACGTCCTTGGGCACGGCCGGGCTATCCTCGTGGGCTACGAGCTGGTAGAACACCTGGTTGCTGTCCAGGTAAACCGCGCCACCGCCTTGGCCACGCCTTATTATCGGCAAGCCCTGGGAACGGCAGTAATCTAGGTCTATCTCGTCCTCCAGGCGCTGGTGATAGCCTATGCACACGTAGGGCCTGGAGGGGCTGGTTATGATGAGCGTGTTGGGCGAGATACCTCGGTCCACGCAGATGGCCACAGCCTCGTAGAAGCACTGGGCCATGAGGGGCTCTTGGTAGCCTAGGTCTATGAGGCGCCACTCCTCCAAGCCCAAACCACCGGGCGTGGAGATGAGGGGCCTGGTATAAAACTAGCCTGGCTCAGCGCTTGAGGGCCTCTAGGAGCTTATCGGCTTTCACCCTCAGCATGTCTAAGCCGAGTTCCTTGGGCTCTATGCCCATGGCCAGGCCGAGGAGCTGCGTGTAGTAGAGGACCGGCAAGCCGAACTTCTCGCCCATCTGCTTCTCGGCCACCGGCTGGTTGAAGTCGTACATGAAGTGGCAGGCAGGGCAGACCGTTATGAGGGCCTGGGCCCCGACATCCCTCACCCTGGTCAGCTTCTCAGCTGCCACGCTCACGGCCACCTTAGAGTCCACGCCTATGATGGGGCCGCCGCAGCACTGCCCCTCATCTGGGTAGGCTAGGCACTTAGCGCCCGTGAGCTCTATCAACTCCTTCAACACCCTCGGGTTATCCGGGTCATCGAACTTCAGCTCCTTGGCCGGCCTGACGAGGTGGCAGCCGGTGTGCTGGGCCACTACCAGGCCCTCGAGAGGGTTCGTTATCTTCTCCTTCAACTTCTCAAGGCCCACGTCCTCCAATAGCGCGTGGACGATGTGCTTCACCTTCACGCGGCCCCGGAACTCCAGGCCCACCCTGGTCAGATGTTCGTTCGCCCAGGCCATGAGCTCTGGGTCGCCCGTCAGCTCCTGGGCCGCGTGGTGTAGGGTGGCGAAGCAGCCGTTGCAGAGCGTCAGTATATCCAGGCCCTCGCGCTCCGCTATGGCCAGGTTGCGGGCCGCCAGGAGGAGGGCAGCTTCATGGCTTATGCCGTCTATGGGGAAGCCACAGCAATTGAAGTCCGGCATGTCCACGAGCTCTATGCCCAGCTCCGGCGCCAGCCTACGGGCGGATATCTCGTAGCTCAACTCCCTATAGGGTATGAGGCAGCCCAGGTAGAGCAGATATTTGGATGGCACGCTCCATCACCCCTCCTTCTTCTTGGCCAGGAGCTCGTGGAAGCCGATGCCCTCTAGGAGCGCCTTGACCTGCTCGGCGTTCACGGCTGGTAGGCTTGGGATACCGCGCTTCTCCCTCATCTTCAGCCTTGAGGCCGGTATCTTGTAGGCCAGACCGCACTCGAGTATGGCCGAGCCCATGGCCCTGAGCGCCTCCGGGATATTGCCTTCCCTGGCCGCCAGGTTCCTCAGGGCTAAGCTGATGTAGGTGAAGTCCACGTCACGAGGGCACCTGTCCACGCAGGTGAAGCAAGAAGCGCAGAGCCATATCTCGTTGCCCGATAACACGTCCTCCAGGCTCCAGGGGAACTTCCTGCCCGGCTTCTCACAGGGGGCTTCCTGGCCGCTTGCCCCGCCCATTCTATCTCGCCCGGCCGCACTAACAGCGCATGAGTAAAAAGCTTTTCAACTCCCTAGCGCCGGATGGGAGCGCATGATAGGCCAGCTCAAGGTTAATTTTAAGAGGCCGGGCCTGCCGGTCCCGGGGGGAGGGCCGGGATGAGCGAGCTCGTGCTGGACTTGAGGGAGGCGGACCCGGGGTTCAAGAACAAGGTCAAGAAGATACCTGGCGCTGAGAAGTTAACGCTTTGCTTCCAGTGCGGTTCCTGCACGGCGGATTGCCCTGTGGCGCGGAGGACCGAGGAGTTCAGGCCAAGGATAATCGCTAGGCTGGCCATCCTGGGCTTTAAGGAGCGCCTCTTCTCCGGCGATCTCCTCTGGCTCTGCCTGGGCTGCTTTAACTGCGTGGAGCACTGCCCTCAGCAGGTGAAGCCAACGGAGGTCATAGAGGCCCTGCGCGAGCTGGCCATAGAGGAAGGCAAGTTCCACCCGAGCATAAAGGCCAAGCTGGAACCCATCTTCAAGTTCGGCCGTATGTATGAGATAACGGAGTTCGAGAATGAGATGAGGGGGGATTACGGCCTGCCGCCTGTGCCCGAGGTCAAGCTCGATGAGCTGAGAGCGCTGCTGACCTCGCTGGGCGTGGACAAGCTCCTTGGCATAGAAGTATCCGGCGGGGGTGAGTGAAATGGCTAAGTACGGGCTCTTCCTGGGCTGCACGGTCCCGGCCAGGCTGGTGGCCTACGATCTCTCGGCCAGGAAGGTCCTGGAGGCCCTCGGCGTGGAGTTCGTGGAGCTGAAGGATGTGGGCTGCTGTGGCTCACCTGATATGGCCTCGGTCAATAAGAAAGCCGCTTTAGCCGTGGCCGCCTGGAACCTGGCCTTAGCCCAGGAGCAGGGCGTGGATACCATACTCACGCTCTGCAACGGCTGCAATGAGGTGCTGACGCGGGCCGTGGAGGCCCTCAAGGACCAGAACACGCTCGACCAGGTGAACGAAATCTTGCGCCAGGTGGGCCATGAGTACAAGGGCGGCGTGGTCGTGAAGCACCTCGTCAGGGTGCTCTACGAGGACGTGGGCCTCGAGAAGATCAAGGAGGCCGTGACGAAGCCCTTCAAGGGCCTCAAGGTCGCGGTCCACTACGGCTGCCACCTGATAAGACCCTCCGAGGTCCTGAAGTTCGACGACCCAGATGACCCACACAGCTTAGACGAGCTCGTGGAGGCCACGGGGGCCGTGAGCGTGCCCTACATAGAGAAGCTGGAGTGCTGTGGCCTACCCGTGTTGGCCGTGCGCGAGGACCTGGCCTACAGGATAGCCCTGGACAAGATAAGGTCGGCGAGGGAAGCTGGCGCTGAGGCCATAGTGACGGTCTGCCCGTTCTGCTACCTGCACCTCGAGAACACGCAGATCATGAAGGAGCTCCCCGAGGAAGAACAGCTGCCCGTGGTCCATTACCCGCAGCTCTTGGGCCTGGCCATGGGCATGGAGCCGGATGACGTGGGCCTCTACGAGAACAAGCTGGACGTGGACCGGTTGCTCGAGAAGCTCTGAGGGGCGCATCGGCACGACCTTTATCACCACGACCTTTATCACCTCTCCCGGCGTTTGTGTAGGCAGGAGGCGAGGGCCCTGAAGCGCTCACATCTGGCCATAGGCCTGGTTCTGCTCGCTGTAATCGTCCTCATAGCCATGGACGCGCTTAAACCAGCCCAGGGTCCAGGGGCAGGTGGGCAGGGGAGCACCAGCCTGAAGAAGGCACCTGATTTCACCCTCACGGACATCTATGGGCATAAGTTCTCCCTTAGCGATTTCAGGGGGAAGGTTGTCATCCTGGATTTCTTCACGACCTACTGCGTCCCCTGTAAAGCCCAGGTAAGCGAGCTAAAGGAAGTTAAGGCCCGTTTCGGCGATAAGCTCGTCATAATATCCATAAGCGTTTACCCGGGCGACACAGATGACGTGCTCAGGGAATACGCGGCCGAGAACGGCATAGATTGGCTCGTGGCCAGGGACACGGCTGGCCTAGCAAACACATATAATATCAAAGCCGTGCCCACGCTCGTGGTAGTGGACCCCGACGGCTACATAAGGGCCAGGCATGTGGGCCTCACGGACAGCGATACCCTGGCGAAGGAGGTGAAAGCCGCCCTTGGCTCGTAAGCGCCACTTAACGCTCGTGAGGCTGGCCTGGCTTGCTTTCTCGCTCGCCTTCCTCCTCCTGGGGCTAGGGCAGTATGGCATCCTCCGGGCCTTAGTACGCTTCTTATGTCCCTCATGCGTGGGGTTGTCATGAGGAAGCTAGCACACAAGCGCGTCCTCGCGCAAACAGGCTCCCTCCTGGCTTGCTGTGCTGGTTTCACGGCCGCAACTAAGACGGGCCTTGTGGTCCCCTTCATGTTCTGCCACGGCTGCCCCCTCGCCTCCGTGGCCTGCCCCATAGGCGCCCTCCAACACTTCACGGCCGTCCGCAGGTTTCCCTTCCTCGTGCTCGGCACCCTCGGAATCGCCTTCCTCTTGCTAGGCCGGGCCGCTTGCGGTTGGCTCTGCCCCTTCGGCGCTTTCCAAGACCTCCTGGCCTGGGCATCTGGCCGGGGGACAAGGGGAAGGCCGGCGGATGCCGCTGTCCCGCGCTTAGACGCCTGGGCCAGGCGAGGCAAGGCTATCGTGTTAGCTAGCACGCTCATATTGGCTTACCTGTTGGCCAGCACCACTTTCTGTTGGCTTTGCCCTGTGGGGGCCCTCTTCGCGGCCATACCTTACAGGCTGGCGATGCCGAGCGCGAGGATGGGCGCTTTCTTCTACGTGCACCTCGTGGTGCTCGCGGCCGTAGCGATCTGGGCTATGCGCACCCCGAGGGCCTGGTGCCGTTACCTATGCCCGCTGGGCGCCTTAGCTGGCCAGGCGAACCGTCTTTCCCTGGCCAGGCTGGAGTTGGACGAGACCAGGTGCACGGGCTGCCTGGCCTGCCTGGCGGCCTGCCCCATGGGCATAAGGAGCTTAGAGGGCCTCGGGGGGAGCGAGTGCATCTTATGTGGCCGCTGTGTGGAGACCTGTAGGACAGGGGCGCTCAAGCTGGCGGTGGGCTGAAGGCTTATGCTAGCCCGGCGGGCCGATCTAACGGTGGTGCCCTAGCTTGGCCGAGCTCTCGGGCTACTCGGGCCCGCTCCTCGAGGCCCTGAAGGCCATAGGGGCCGAGGTAGGCGATAGGATTCGCGTGAGAAAGCGCGATTTGGTCCTAGAGGGCATCCTCATGCCCAGGCCCGTGTTGGGCGACCGCGAGTGCTTGGTCATCAAGCTCGACAGCGGCTATAACGTGGGCATAAGGTTCGAGGAGGGCACGGTCATAGAGAAGCTCGGGCCGGGTGCTAGACCGGGCTTCGTTAAGCCGCCCGCCAAGCCGGAGAAGGCGCCCGGCATGCCAGAGGTAGCCCTGATAAGTACGGGAGGCACCATAGCCAGCCGCGTCGAATACCGCACGGGCGCCGTCAAGCCAGCCCTGGAGGCCGAGGACCTCTACGCGCTCTTCCCCGAGTTAGCCAATATAGCATTCGTGAGGGCCGAGGTGCTCTACTCGCTCCTCAGCGAGGACATGCTGCCGGAGAACTGGTCCGGCATGGCCGAGAGGGCCGCACACCACATAAAATCCGGCGCGGACGGCGTGGTGATAGCTCACGGCACGGACACCATGGCTTACTCGGCTGCCGCCCTCGCCTTCGCCCTAAGGGGCCTGCCCGTCCCAGTTGTATTCGTGGGCTCTCAGCGCTCTTCAGATAGGCCCAGCTCTGACGCGGCCTTAAACCTCCTGGGTGCCTTAGTGGCAGCCGCGAGAGGCCCCTTCGCCGAGGTAGCCGTAGCCATGCACGAGGGCATGGGCGATGAGGCCATAGCGGTCCACAGGGGGACACGCGTCAGGAAGTGCCACACGAGCAGGCGCGATGCCTTCAGGTCCATAAACGCCCCTCAGCTCGCCCGCGTGATCGGCGGGCAAGTCCAGATGCTCGCCGACGACTACACACCCCGTGACCCCGGCCGCGAGCTAGAGGTCAAGGCCTGCTTCGAGCGCAAGGTAGCGCTCCTCAAGTTCTACCCGGGCTTTGACTCAGCCGTGATAAATTGGCTAGTGGAGGCAGGCTACAAGGGCATAGTGCTCGAGGGCACGGGCTTAGGGCACGTGGGCTTCTACTGCCTCGATAGCGTCCGCAGGGCCATCAGGGAGGGTGTGGTAGTCTGCATGGCATCTCAGTGCCTCTGGGGGCGCGTCAACATGAATGTCTACGAGAGGGGCCGTGACCTCTTGGCTGCTGGCGTGGTGCCGCTGGAGGACATGCTGCCTGAGGTGGCCCTGGTGAAGCTCATGTGGGTCCTCGGCTCGCTCACGGACGACCCAGAGGAGGCAGGACGCCTCATGAGGCAGCCCTTCGCCCGCGAGATCGCGCCGCGCTCACCGATATCCGTGATGGCGCCATGATCATCACGCCATGGAGACCGAAAGCGATATAAAAGCCGGGACCCCTGGGCTAAACGGGATGATGTGTGGCGACGGCGCCGATGCCCGGATGGCGCTCTTCTTGACGGGCGCCCGTGATGGGCTATGAGCCCTGACTGACCTCCGCTGACCGCTTCTTTACCGTGCCCCTAAGGCCCAGAGGGCCTTAGGCCCTATCCAAGAAGCCCAAAGGCCGGTAAGGGCAGTTGCCACGAACTGAAGGACACCAGGCCCGATGAGGTAGGAGTAGGCGAGGCTAGCAAGGCCCAGCAGCACGCACGCCACGGCCCTGCTCAGGTCGCCAGGGTTCCTCAAGCCCCTAGCCTGAGCAGGGCCAGCTAGGGCGGTGCCCGAGAAGATACCCGCGATAAGGCCACCTATGTAGGTCGAGGGCCTCCCCCAGGCCTGGGGCGTCAGAATAGCGGCCAATACGCCAGCGGAGAGCGAGGCAAGAGCCAGACATGCCCGGAAGGACCTGAGGGCTTTGAGGATCACCAGCCTCGGCATTAACCTCCTCTCGAAGCCCAGAGAATATAGGCCCAGGAGGGATAGGCCCAGGCCAAAGCCGGCTAGCACGTCGGTGGGCCAGTGGAGGCCTAAGTAGAGCCTGCTTAAGCCCACAAGGACGATTAAGACCGCACATGCCGGGTAAGCCCTCTTATCCCTGACCTCCTTAGCCACGTAGCCTAGGTCTGCGGCTGCCTCGGCAGCATGGGTACTGGGCAAGCTAGGGCCAGTCCTAGGTCTGACCAAGTCCGTGCGTTGGAACTCTAAAGGTGGCCTTGGCCTCCAGACAGCGTATTTTATGGCGTAGCTGGCGTAGAAGTTCAAGACCACCAGGGCCGAGAGCCCCAGCGCTTGTCTTCTGCGGCCTAGCGCAAAACAGGCGAATATAACAGTCAGCCAGAAGAGGTCGCCGCCTAGCTCGGTGATGGCCCTGAAGAAGACATCTAAAGCCGGGTTAGCGAGGGCCTGGAGGGCTCTTAAGAAGGCTTCCTCCCAGCCCAAACTTGTCCCCGGCCTCAGGTGCCCAGTCCTTTTATAATCCTCACGTAGATGGGCTAGCGGTGGGCTGCCGTGCCGCTCAGGGAATTCAACTTGCTCGTCTCCACGCCCAGGGGCTTAGAGCACGATGCTTGCTCGGAGCTCTGGTTCCTGCTGGGCGAGGTGGGCGACGAAAGGGCCGAGGTGGAGACCACGCCCGTGAAGGGCCTTATATGGGCCAAGACGGCCCTCGACCCCTTCGAGGTCGTGAAGCGCTTCAGGCAACTCCTGGCCGAGAGGCCGGAGGAGTTCAGGGTCATCCAACGCGTGATACCTATAGAGCGCGTGGTCAGGACCGATCTGGCCGAGATAGCCAGGGCCGCCCAAGAACTCGCCTTAACCAAGATAGAGCCGGGCGAGAAATTCCGTATAACGGTCGAGAAGCGCCATACCCAGCTCGGGAGCATGGATATCATCAAGGCCGTGGCCGAGGGCATAGATAGGCCCGTGGACCTGAAGAACCCCGATAAGATAGTGCTCATAGAAGTCGTGGGAGGGCTCACAGGTATCTCGGTCATAAGGCCAGACGACATCCTGAGCGTGCCTAAGGAGCGCGGGCGCTAAGGCGGAGAAGGTCACCCCACCGCGGGTTCTGTTGGATAGCGGGGTGTTGAACGTGAGGTGTTGAATGGGGAGGTATCCCGCTATTCAACTTCCCCTCTTTTGCTCCCTTGGCTTTTCCACATCCCCCTGAGGGGTTCATTAGGGCTGGGGTCATGGTTACATGCGAGGGGTGTTCAGGCCCGAACCACAGCCCCACATCTGTGGTTCTAAGCATGTTAAAACAGGCGGTAACGTGCCTACCGCCCTTGTATCCACATCGGGGGGCACTCCACCTGCCCATTCGGGTATATCCTGAGCTTGAACCCACATAATGGACAGGTGGATGATGCCCCCCTCGGATTTACTTTCATTTGCGGCTGTGGCGTGTGGCGTATGCAGATTCTACGAGTGCGAGATATGCCACGCGCTTTTCTTCTCCGAGGAAGACGCCGAGAAGTGCGAGCTCTCGCATAACGCACAGCCAACCGGTAAGGGCAAGGGCAGGTGAGGCGTTTTCTCAAGGTCTTTCTCTCCACCTCTGACTTCTGCCAGTGGGATGGCGAAAAGTCAATAAGGCTTATGGAGCAAATATTGAGGCCAGGTGTAAGGCTTTGAGTAGTTATGCCAAAAAGTGCCCTAGATGCGGCGGCGATGGTATCTCGCTCGGGACACCCGTCATACAGGTGGGCAAGACCAGGGGGCTCAGGGTCGAGGTGCTCGTCTGCAAGGACTGCGGCCTGGTGTTCTACGAGAAGTACGAAGGTTAAGCCCTAGCAGCCCGGGGCCTACAAGGCTTAAGTCCCTTAAGGGCGCTAGCCGATAGGTGGCGGTCTTGGCCGAGCGCGGGACGGGCAGGCCAGAGGGGCTCAATGCCTTCTTCAAGGCCCGCTCCGTGGCCGTGATAGGCGCGTCCAGCAAGCCGGGTAAGATAGGGCACGAGATATTGCGTAACCTGGCTCTCTACGAGTATAAGGGCCGTGTTTACCCAATAAATCCGAAGGCGGATCGGATACTTGGCCTTAAGTGCTATCGCAGCGTGTTGGAAGTGCCGGACGAGATAGATCTGGCCGTGATAGCCGTGGCCTCCGAGACCACGCCAGAGGTAGTAGAGCAATGCGGGCGTAAGGGCGTGAAGGCCATAGTTATCGTCTCCGGCGGCTTCAAGGAACTCGGGGGCAAGTATAAGGACGTGGAAGCCAAGGTAGTGCGTATAGCGCGCAAATACGGGATGCGGATAATCGGCCCTAACTGTATAGGCGTGTTCGACGGCGAGACGCGCATAGATACCTTCTTCCAATCCCGCGAGCGCATGCTCAGGCCGCCGAAGGGGCCGATAGCCTTCATGACGCAATCTGGCACGTTCGGCTGCACCATGCTTGAGTGGGTAGCGGAGACCGGCCTGGGTATCAGCAAGTTCGTGAGCTACGGGAACCGCTGCGACGTAGATGAGGCCGACCTGATACGCTACTTCGGCCAAGACCCGGAGACGCGTGTGATAGCCATTTACCTAGAGGGCCTGGCGGACGGGCGTAAATTCATGGAAGCGGCCCGCGAGGTAGCGCCTAAGAAGCCCATAGTGGTCCTGAAGGCCGGGCGCACGGAAGCTGGTTCTAGGGCAGCCCTATCGCACACCGGCTGGTTAGCGGGCTCGGCAGCTATCTATGACGCGGCCTTCAAGCAGTGCGGCGTGATACAGGCCCGCAACTTTGAGGAACTCTTCGATATGGCAAAGGCCCTGGCCCTCCAGCCGCCCGCTAAAGGGCCTAGGGTGGCCATGGTGACGAACGGCGCTGGCCCCTGCGTGATGGCAGCGGACGCACTTGTGGAGAGAGGCCTCGAGCTAGCCGATTATGAGCCCGCGACGCGAGAGAAGCTGAAGGCTGAGCTGCCGCCCTACTGCATACCTGGCAATCCCGTGGACCTCACGGGCTCAGCTACATCCCGTGATTACGAGGTGGCCATGAGGGCGCTATTGGAGGACCCAAACGTGGACCTCCTCATGCCCTTCTTCGTGTTCCAAGACACACCGTTAGACGAGCGCATAATAGATGTGATGGCGGATATACGGGCTTACAGCAAGCCCATCGTGTGCTGCGCGGCTGGCGGCCCCTACACGCGTCAACAGGCCAGGAGGTTGGAGGAGCTGGGCATACCGGTCTATCCGATACCGGAGAGAGCCGTAGCAGCCGCTTACGCTTTAGTGGCTTACGGCAGGATCAGGGAGAAAGCAGGACGCGATTAAGCATTCATGAACTTTTTTAAGTGAAGGCTCCACACTCCTCCTAGGGCGTGGGATAGATGTCCGTGTCGGAGCAGATCGCGGAGAAGCTCAGGGCTCTTGAGGCCAGAGTGCCCGGTGTCGAGGCTGGCCTGGTGGCCACGCACGAGGGGTTAACCATCGCCAGCGCCCTCCCGCCGGACGCGGATGAGGAGCGCATCGCGGCCATGTGTGCTGCGGCCCACAGCACGGCTGAACGTATATGCAGGGAGCTAGGCAAAGGCGAGACGCAGATGAGCTTCGTGAGAGGGGAAGGCGGTTATGTGCTTGTGACCAGCGCTGGCCCGAACGCTATATTAATGGTCATGACCTCTCCTGAGGCCAAGCTCGGCCTCCTGTTCTTGGAGATGAGGAGGACAGCCAAGGAGATAGCTGAGCTAGTAGGCCAATTCTAAGGCGGGGTTAGCTAGCGCTGGCGACATGCTTTAGAGGTAAGTTTTCCTAGCCCCGGTGGGGCTTGAGAGGTAGGCGTACCGCCTTGGCCGAGGAAGGCCCGCTCGTGATAGCGGATGTGAGAGAGAGCAGGCTTGTGATTCTAGAACTCAAGAGGCTAGGGGCGCGTGTGGAGGAGAAGGCCATAAGCCCAGGCGATTACGTGGTAGGCGAGGGCTTCGGCGTGGAGCGCAAAACGCTCAGGGATTTCCTGCAATCTATTTTCAAGAAGAGGATATTTGAGCAAGTGGAACGCCTCAAGGCAGCTTATCCCCGCTGTTGCTTGTTAGTGGAAGGCGATCTGCTCAAGATAGCAGCCCTCCCCAATCCCTCTATCTTCTGGGGCGCCCTGGCCCGCTTGATCACGGACGCGGAGATCCTCGTCGTCTTCACGCCAGATGAGGCCCACACGGCTCTCTTCCTATATTCCCTGGCCAAGAAACTGCAGGAGGAGGGCGAGCGGGTAGAGGCGCGTTATAAGCCCAAGATGATGAGCCTCCCGGAGCGCCAGAGGTTCATAGTCGAGGGGCTGCCAGGCGTGGGGCCCAAGTTAGCCGATAGGTTACTGCGCACTTTCGGCTCCGTGAGGGCTGTTTTTAACGCCTCAGAGCACCTCCTAGCCAAGGTCAAGGGCGTGGGGCCGAAGAGGGCACGTGAGATAAGGGCCGTGATAGACGCGCCTTATCCCGGCCAGGCGAGGCTAGATGAGGTCGGGGGCGCCGGCTCTGGTTGACCGACACGGGATGCCCTATCTGGGCGCGAGTGGCTTACTCGTATATCTGGCTGTATGCTTCCCTACGGCCCTCGCCATAGATATCTCCCTCTTCCTGTCCCTCGGGCCAAAACCTGATGGCCTCAATCAGGCCCGCGTTATTACCGCAATTGGTCCTCATCGCCCGTATGTTCACACCGGCGTTAGGCGTGGTGCTGGCTCTCAAGCTGGGAGGCGTGCCGGTGCTAGAAGGCCTCAGGGGCTACGGGCTAAGGACAGACGATGGGCGGGATTGCCTCAAGTGGATGGGCATGGGCCTGGCGGTCCCTTACGCCATTTACGGGCTGGGGTTAGCCCTGGCCCTCGCGGCTGGCCTGCCTATCGTTAACCCTGTCTCTGCCCTGTGGGAGGCACTCCCCTGGGACCCGAGGCCGAGCTAATCCTGCTGCTGATCACCGCTGCTATCGCCGGTCTCACGGCTAACGCGCTGGTGGCACTTGGCGAGGAATTGGGATGGAGAGGCCTTCTACTAGAGGAGCTAAGTGGCAGGCTTGGCCATAGCCCTCTGCCAACTAGAGAAAGGCATTAGGGCACAAAAACCGGCCGGGACCTCAAAGGCCTAGAGCATCGGCCACGTCAGCTAGGCCGAGTTCCTCTAGCTTAGCCCTGGTGGGCACGCCGCGCTCGTCCCAGCCTCTGAGCTCGTAGTAGGCCCGCAGAAGCTCTTGGAACTTGGCCTTATCTAGCTTGTAGCCCTTGGCCACTCCGTTAGGCACCGGGTACTCGAACACGCGGTCAGGTAGCCTGTCCTCAGCGCTCGTAAGACCCCTTCGCACGTTTATTGCCCTGGTCAGGTTGAAGATGCGCTCGGAAGCGCGTAGCAGCTCTTCAACGCTTACCTCAACGCCCGTGGCCGCCTTGAAGACCCTGGCGTAGTAATCGAGCGGCAGGCCCGTCTCGACCCAGTGGAGCCGGCAGACGCCCAGGCAATCGAAGAGGGGCCTGGCGTGTTGGAGGAAGATGACGCGCTCGGCCTTATCGCGCGTGTACTTGTCGCGACCTACCTCCATGTCATACGTGATGGCCCAGGCCCGGTTGTGATGGGCACCTATATCGGCTGTCGCGTAAGCGAGGCCCATAGCCGGCGCGGCCCTTACGTCATAAGCAGACTGCTCCAAGCCTTTCACGTGCATGGCGAATTTCTCGGCCCCCTTCCCGAATTTCTCGGCCGCGAACTTCACGCCCCTGGCTAATACGTCACCTATGCCCTCCCGCTTGGCCATGAGCTCTAAGAGCTTAAACACGCAATCGGGGTCGCCGTAGCGGAGCTCTAAGCCGCCCGTGTCCTCAGGCCCTATTATGCCGCGCTCGTAACACTCTATGGCGAAGGCCACTATGTTGCCCGCCGAGATAGTATCCATGCCCAGGTTATCGCAGAGCCAATTCGCGTAAACCACGTCTTCTATGCTCGGGAGACAGCAGTTCGCGCCTATCATAGCTATGGTCTCATACTCCGGCCCATCTATGGCCGTGCCAGCGTAGCGGCCCGAACGCACGTAGGAGAACTTACCGCAGCACATAGGGCAGCGCGGGCAGGCCGTGGTGGCCGCGACCACCCTAGCCAACATAGCGTCCGCGTTAATGCCCTCCCTGCCCTCGTAGGTAGTGCGCCTGAAGTTCATCACGGGCAGGCAGGAGTTCTCGTGTGCCCAATCTATGTACCAGGCCAGGCCGTACTTGCGCAACGTCCTGGCGAACTCATGATCCCTGACGTGCGCGAAAGCCCCCTCGGCTTCTTTGTAGAGTGCCTCCGGGTCGGCCACGGGTATGTCGAGCGATCCCCTGACTGCTATGGCCTTGAGGCGCTTAGAGCCCATCACGGCCCCCATGCCCGTCCGGCCTGCGTTCCGCCAATCGCAGTTCACGCAGGCAATAGGCACGCAGTTCTCGCCGGCAGGGCCGATGGAGGCCACTTTGATACTAGAATCGCCAAGGTCGCGCCGAAGGGCCTCTTGGACCTCAAGGCCACCCATGCCCCAATAAGCTTTCGCGTCGCATATCTCCACCCGCCCGTCCTCGACCCAGAGGTAGACGGGCTCCTCGGAGCGGCCCGTGATGACGAGCGCGTCGAAGCCAGCGTGCTTGAGTTCTGGCCCGAAGAAACCACCGGCGTTACTATCACCGTAGTAGCCCGTCTCGGGGCTTATGGCCGAGAAGCTGGTCTTGCCAGCGCCCGGCACCAAGAGGCCGGTGAGGGGGCCTGTCGCGATGACAAGCACGTTCTCGGGCCCGAGGGGGTCGGCCTCGGGCGGCACGTGGTCCCAGACTATGCGGGCCCCCCAGCC
>Ga0190367_1001002_pt1 | contig 17756 bp, 15 predicted proteins | sample 4872181011_MG_FD_171838 | JGI IMG/M metagenome (GOLD analysis project Ga0190367, IMG submission 171838) | Hydrothermal vent microbial mat bacterial communities from Southern Trench, Guaymas Basin, Mexico - 4872-18-10-11_MG | ecosystem: Environmental > Aquatic > Marine > Hydrothermal vents >...
ACGTTACACGAGGGTATAATCGCTGAGAAGATAGGGTTTGACGCGGTAGCTACCACGTTAGCTGGCTACACCTCCTACTCTAAACCAAGGAAGGGACCAAGCATAAGGCTTGTGAAACATCTTTCTCGAACACTTAAGGTACCAGTGATAGCTGAGGGGAGAATAAAAACAATAAACGATGTAAGGAAGGCTTTTAGCTCAGGTGCTCACGCCGTCGTCATAGGAACAGCAATAACTAGGCCATATAAGGTAATAAGAGATATAACCTCATCAATATAGTTAATAGTTATTAAATATTAATTCTTTTTAGATATTTTATAAAATAAGGTTTATTCGTAAAGCCAGCATTTAACTGTTACGCCATTACTAAGATGTATATCTGGGGGTACACTACTTAGACATTTAGGCTTGGAGTATGGACAACGTGCGGCGTACCTGCACCCGGTTGTTGTGTATTCTTTTTCCTCTATCCCAGAGAGTTTCACAGGCTTCATCCACGTCTTTCTCTTTAAAATGTTGGGCTCAGGTACTGACTCTATAAGCATCTGTGTATAGGGATGATGAGGCTCAGTAAATACTCTTTCCACTGGTCCCTGTTCTACTAACATACCTCTGTACATTATAGCTATATAATCACTTATGTAGAAGGAGGTAGCTAAGTCATGAGTTATGTATATGAAGGAAGTTTTCAGCTTTTCCTTAATATCCTTAAACATATTAAGAACATTAACTCTAAGGGAGGCATCCAGCATTGAAACGGGTTCATCGGCCAGTATAAGCCTTGGTTTTGTTAAGAGAGCACGAGCTATTGACACTCTCTGAAGCTCTCCTCCTGAGAACTCATGTGGGTATTTCCCTTTTATCTCTTCTAGTCTTAATCCAACTAGGAGAAGGGAACTATCTATGTACTTATCCGTTTCCTCAGCATCCTTTATACCTAATATGTTGCGTACTGTTTCACGGAGGTAATCGTAAGGTTTTTTAAACGGATTAAAAGTAGCATATGGGTCCTGAAAGACCGCTTGAAGCTCTTTTCTAAACTCTCTTCTTTCGCGACCTTTTAACTTATGTATGTTTTTACCCCTGTAAAGCACAACGCCTTGATCAGGCTTATAGACACCGAGTATAACCTTAGCTAATGTAGACTTACCGCTCCCGCTCTCACCTGCTATTGTGAGTATCGTGGGATTATCCTCCATTGTGAATGAGACGTTATCTACAGCATTAAACTTAAAACCAAAGAGACCATAACGGAAGGTTTTTGTTACGTTTTTTACTTCTAATAACATTTTAACCTTTCACCTCCTTCTCGAACAACCAACATGCCACGAACCGCTCTTTTCCTACTTCTAATATAGGAGGTTCCTCCTTTTTACATATTTCCATAGCATAAGGACATCTAGGATGGAAGCGACAGCCAGGCGGAGGTGACTTAAGATCTGGTGGCATTCCATGAATACCTTTTCTCATGGTCTTCTCACCTAATCTCGGAAGAGAACTTATCAGTAACTTTGTATATGGATGTAAAGGATCCTCGAAGACTGCCTCAGTGTTCCCTATTTCAACCAGCTTGCCAGCGTACATGGTTAATAGCCTATCTGTTATCATTGCATGAATACCCATATCATGTGTGACCACTATTAGGGAATTCTCTAATTTTCTCTGGTTCTCAACTAGTATCTGAAGAATACCACGCTGTACAACGACATCTAAGGCCGTAGTGGGCTCGTCAGCGAGAATTACCCGTGGTTTCATGAGAAAGGCTAAAGCTATAACCACTCTCTGTCTCATACCTCCACTTAATTGATGAGGATAGGCAGTAAGTACGTCCTTTGAGAGTCCCATGATGGTTATATGCTCGCTTGCTATCTTGTAAGCTACATCCCTATTCACGTTCATATGAGTGGTTATTACTTCGATAAAATGATCTTTCACCTTAAGTGTGGGATTTAACACATTCATGGAGTTCTGAGGTATGTATGACATAAGTTTCCACCATACTTTTTTTCTTTTGTCATTTGAATCTAAAGATAAAATATTTACAGGCTTATCTTTTCCCGGCTGTAATAATATTTCTCCATTTTTTACAATAAGAGGATATTTTATAAAACCATATATTAGCTTTAACAACGTAGACTTGCCACATCCTGACTCTCCTGCTATCCCTAGAATCTCGTTATTTTTCACGTAAAAGGATACTTTATTAACAGCATCTACGTAGTAAGTTTCCTCAAACGTTCTAATACTATATCCACCACTTAATTTGTTAACTATTAATGAAACATTTTTCTCCGTATCGCTCACCTCCGCCTAAATCTTGGATTTAAATATTCGGTATATCCTGTTGAGATTAAATAAAGAGAGACGAACAAAGCCACTAGCATTATAATTGGAGGAACTATCCACCACCATATGCCCCTATATAACGCAGCATAGTTAAGAGCCCAGTATATTATCGTTCCGAGAGTGTCCTCAGAGAGTATAGATAATCCTACCACTGCTAATCCTGCTTCCGTAGCAATAGCGTATAGAACAGTGTTCGTAGCGTTAATGAAGTGCCATCCGAGTAAGTGAGGCATCATCTCGGTTAAAATTATCTTACCTGTACCTATCCCTGAGAGTCGTGCAGTTACCATAAAATCTCTTTCTCTAAGGCTTAAGACAATTGCCCTTACCTGTCTTGAAGGCCATGGCCATGATGTTATTGAGATCATGAGTCCTAAAGCCGGTATCGTTAAGTATTCTTTGAAAAGCATAGTTAGGACTATAAGTAAGGGTAATCCGGGTATCACTATAAAGGAATCAGTAATGAACATAAGTAACTTATCAACTAGACCTCCTTTTACTCCAGCGGTTATTCCCATGAATAATCCTATATGCGAGGCTACTACTGCTGTGATCAGAGAGATTACTATTGAGTTCAATATTCCATTGGTTATCATCCAGAATATACTTCTGCCATTAGATGAGGTCCCTAACAACATATGGATAGAGGTTAGAGAGGGAGGCTTATCCTTCGGTATACCATACCATGACTTATACCAAGGTGGTGAGAAAAGCGAGAATAAACCTAATATTATCATTGCAATAAATAATGTGAATCCTACTTTGAATTTAAGATTCCTAGAATATACAGTATATAGCTCTTTACCAACGTTTATTACATACTTTTTAATAAAACTTAATAATCTTTTACTCGTAGCAATCACCTATATCTTACTCTTGGATCAATTAAAGGATATATTATATCAAGTATGTAAGTGGCTGTTGCAACTCCCAGTATAGAAAATGAGAGGACCCCTATAGCTGTGGCATAATCTCCTGTGGATACCGCTCTATACATAAGCTCACCTAAACCAGGATAGGCAAATATGATCTCTGTTAACAACGCACCGCTGAATATCATACCAAGGGATAAGCCAAGAGCTGTTACTTGAGGTAATAGTATGTTTTTTAGTACATATTTCCTAAGTATATGAGTCCTAGGTAGACCTCTTAGCTCAGCATATACTGAAAAATCCTCAGAAAGCACGTTTATAGTAAGGGTTCTTGAGCTAAGGAACCACCATCCCAAAGCTCCTGTGATTATTATAGAGAGAGCAGGCAACATCGATCTTCTTATGAGGTCCACAATTACCTCTATAGTAAATTGTCCTGAAATTATCCCTGCTCCACCTGTTAACGGGAAAATGGGTATGAGGAACGCAAAGAGATATACTAGTATAAGTGCCATTATATAGTATGGTATTGGATATATCACTACAGCCACGGACTCTAACAGCTTAGAGATACGGGATCCTTCGAAGAACGCTGTTAATGTTCCTATAATATTTCCTACAACCCATGCTATTACAGTTGAAAAGCCAAGAAGTCCTATGGTCCATGGTAATCTGTTCATTATAATGTCCTTAGCTGGCGTGGGAAATGCTATTATTGAAGGGCCATAATCCATCACAAAAAACCTGTATAGATACTTAAAGTACTGCTCCATTACGCTTCCTGTTAAGCCGAAAAGCTCATAAAGAGACTTTCTTAGAGCTATTAACGCTTTAGGGTCATATACCTGTCCTTGAGCAGTCATGGAAGCTATTATGTTTTCTACAGCATTTGTGGGCATAGCCTTTAGAAGAAAGAACACAAAAGTAAAGGCCGTTAACAGGGTAATGAAAAAGATAACTGTCCTCATAGCGATATAGACTAGGAGTGTCCTTGAAATCATGTTATAGGATTCACCTCTAAATCTGAATAGAGAAAAAATTATATAAATATTTCGCTTAAAGTTAATAATTAAACAATATTTACAAAAATAATTATCATTATATTGTATTATTTAAGTAAAAATAGTGAATAATATAGTAAAAAATAAAAATTTATGGAGAGGGAACAGGTTTACCGGGCATGACGGCTTCCTTTACTGGGCAGCGACCTGTGGGTTTAAGCTTAAGTATTATGAAGTTCATCTGAGCCCACCAGTACACTGGATCCATGTAGAAGTTGTCCGGGAACTCTGGCCAGTTCTCCCAACAGTATTTGTCGTGCATTGTGTAGAACGGTGTCGGGAAGAACCCCGCCCAAGGTAGCTCCTCAGCCCATATAGCTAAGGCTTTTCTGCTTAGCTCAAACACCTTCTCTGTTTCCCATGGTGGGGTTCTTTCTAACTCATCTATTATCGCATCGAGCTCCTTTCTCTTCGGGAAGTCATACCCAGCCCAACCTACACTTGGAGCATTAGGATCAAAGTACTTGCTATGCCACCACTGTATGTGCGGTGTTAAGTCGTCTAGTAGTGAACAGCCTGGCCAGAAGGCACCTACTTCGAACTCTCCTCTGCTCCATCTTGGTGAGAATATACCTGACTCTACAGGCTCTACTACGACCTCTATACCTAACCTTCTCCACTGGTCTGCAACTAAGAAGGCTATTCTCTGAGACTCCATCTCGAAGCCTGAGGGAGCAGTTATATGAATTACCCATTTCTCACCATTAGGCAGGTACCACTTGCCGTCAGCACCTTTCTTAAATCCTACGCTCTTTAGTAACTCCTCTGACTTAGCAGGATCATACTTCCACCATACTATGGAGGGATCTAAGCCTATCGATTTCAGATGTTCTTGTATATCCTCTGGAGGACTGGGGTCTAAGCCTAGCTCTAAAAGCTTATCCTTAAGACCTACGTAGAACGGTTTATCGGAGTGTATGTACCTAACTACTGGAAGGACAGAGGGTGTGGGCTTTGATCCGTCAGCGCCTGTGAAGGCTTCAAATATCTCCTTGAAGTTTATGGCGAAGGTTAAAGCTTTCCTAACCTCAGTTATGTTAAACGGATATTTTAGCACGTTGTATGCTATTCCCTTTACACAGGCGTCAAAAGGCCATGCGAAAGGTGCCTCACCACGCCATCCACCTATGTATGGGTTAGTCTTCCATACGACTTCGAAGTTTTCAGGTAAGAATGTTCTAATAGCATCTAGCTCGTGCTTTGACATGGCTAAGGCTTTCTTCTCCTCAGGTCCATGATGTATGAAGAGAACATATTTAGGTGAGGGTTTCATGCCGTATAGCTTAGTTCCCCACCAATCCTCGTATCTTTCCCATAGGAACCAGTTACCTCCGGCATCTATGGCCTTAAGGTTGTAAGGCCCTATACACACTGGTGGGTAGAACTTAAACTTTAACGGATCTTCAACCTTCTCCCATACATGTTTAGGAACTATAGCTTGGTAAGGAGCTCCATATATTATCACTGTGAGGAAGTAGTGGAACCTCGGGTTGGGCTCTTTGAGTTTAACTACAACAGTATAGTCATCCTCCTTGTATACGTCCTCAACCCATCTCATGAAGATATAGTGACCGTTTAGTCCTTCCGTGTCCTTTAGCATTTTTATGTGGAAGACAACGTCGTCAGCTGTAAACGGAACTCCATCGTTCCAGTATAGTCCCTTTCTGAGGTAGATCTTTATTGTCTTAAAGTCCTCAGAGTATTCCGGTGGGGCAGCAGCAAGCCAGTTTATTAACTCTGCTGTCGTCGTATTTATGTACCATAAGAAACCAGCACAGACCTGGCTGAATCCGCATGCACCGAATCCTGGCCTCCCGGGAACTAAATAGTTGAAGTTATCAGGATCGACAAACGTTCCATAGTGGTTCTCTATAACTAGTACGTCTCCTCTTGGGACACCTGCGGGTAAGGGTAGTTGGGCGAAGGCAGAGGAGCCGAGAAATAGGAAGGCAATAACCAGGGCTATTAAGGCTTTTTTCATGTTTTCACAGGTATTTAGGGAAGATTTTAGAATATAAACTTTTCTAACTAGTATTTAATATTGATTTAATAAAAATTTCTCAGGTTATTACTAGATAAATAGTTAAAAATAAGATTGAATAATCTAAATTTTCCTTATTTAATTTATAGTTGTAGAAAAATAACCCATATGATTATCTAAAAATAAAGATAAGTAATGAGTATTATATTAGATCTTTATTAGTAATTATAAAGCCATATTTTTAGCCTGTTATCATTAACAGTCATTTATCGCAACATTGACAACCTGTGAAAAGGAGATAATAAGATGTAAGCTAGTACATCGTTAAGTACCTCTTTATTAGATGTATTTAGTTAAAGTATTTCTAGAATAAAAACATGTCACTCTATTATTTCATGAGTAAGAATACGTTCTATTCAACAGACGTGTATACCTCTATTCCAAAAATCCTCGCCATCTCCTTCGCTCTTTCGTCGACATAAGGTGAAACTACAGCTAACTTAGGTCTGATTCCCCTAACCCTCTCATAAAGTTCCCCTATCCTCTTAAGCTCCACTACATCACCTTTACTAACACTTGACTTAACCTCGATTAACAGATGTTCCCTATCCCTTATAACCAGGTCAACCTCTATGATACTTGGATGCTCATACACAACTCCATCCTTGTCACAATAGGTCCACTTCTCGACTCTAGCCCTAAAATATCTCTCTAAAACTTCCTTCATAGAGTTTCTGAAAGCTTTCTCGCTCAAAATGCCCTATCTAGCTCCTAAAGCGTCCAGTCTCCTTGAAAAACCTTCTATAGCCTTAGCATGCCTAAGAGCTTGCTCCTGCAGGGCTCTTATTGCCTTGGTGTTCTCGGCTACCTGCTCCTGTAGCGAGCGCACCTGCTCCTGCAGGGATTCTAATGACTTGAGCACTGAGTCGAAGCCTATAATTCCTGCTACCGCGTAACGAAACTCTCTGTCCTCCTCTAGTAAGGTCAGTATCTTCTTTTTTAGCTCCGCAGCGCTCTCGCTCATTCTAATCTTTACCTATGAAAATATTATAAAAGGGTTTATGAAACTATTAGCAGCTCTCTTCCTACGTTATCACCATATATCTATAGGTTGTATTACAGGCTTGCTTCTGGGAAACATTAATTGAAGGATTGTCCTGAGCTTCCTCCAGCTCACGCTTATAAGGTTAGCTTTTTCGATCATCTCCTCACTGAATCCCCTAAATCCTAGGATCATCCTAAGGAACTCGCTGCTTCCCATATGAATTTTGTCGTCAAGTTCCTCATCCTTACTCACCTTGACCTCGCTCCCTCTTACTCTTAAGGTAAACGCACCATACTCAGTCTCTAGCTTCACTTTTAAATCGGCACCTAACCCACTCTCATCGAGCCTCTCACTTAAGACCTCTGACATGCTCTCCATGAAGGATGTTTGGTCCAACAGAAGACCCATCAGGACTCCCTCTCCATTAACACTCTCTGAGCTCCATAACAACTTCTCAGGGGAGCTTATGACTAACTCTTTAACACCTATTCGCTCTAGAAACTTAGCTACATGCTTCAGCAGAGCGTACGCTGCCCCCTTACTACGGTAAACCATGTCGATTACCTCAGCGGTGTCGCTTCTCATCCATGTACCTCTGTTCATGAGCTTGGGGACTACCAGTATCACATATCCCTCTGGTCCCTCCCTCTCGGCTAGGAACCCGAGAATCCCCCTCGTATCGTAGAAGAATGTATGATAATACCTTCTCTCTCCTATTATCCTACTCCAGTACCCCTTCTCCCTACATATGCCTCCATGAATCTTAGACCACTCATTGTAAAGCTTTAAAAGAGCATCCCTATCCCCTTCCTCCACCTCTCTTACGTCGAACTCAAGCTTATACGTCTCTACTTCATCTAATACGTCCTTAACGCTACACACCTCCCTTCTCTCTAAAGCTAAGTCAACGTAGCCAAGCCTCCTGTAAACCCTATGAGGAACTCCTCTTAGCCCTGTGTAAAGCATTGCGAGGTGTATTTCCATGTTCCTGAGGCTATCATGCGCCATTCTTAGTAAGTTGGAGGCTATACCTCTACCTCTGTAACTCGGTTTAGTTGCTACATTAGCTATACCCCCGAAACTCATACATCGACCGTCAACTCTAAGATCCTTTAAGACAGCCTGAACATGCCCCGCTATAGTCCCATCATCCTCCGCTACGAAGACCAAGGAATCAAGGAAGCCAGGGTCATCACTCCTCAAGTTAAACCAGTCATTTACCGTGAGACCCCACTCCCTGTAACTGTTAAAACACTCCCTAAGAAGGGATACAATACCTCCCTCATCACCAGCCTTATAAACTCTAAACATAACCCTGACCTTTACTACTCTATAAGCCCTTAATGACAAAAACCTTTTCTACACATCTTACACCCCCACTTTTCCTCCTCCGTATTTTTTGACTCTGCTCTCCTGATATGATGACATGACAGTGGGATAACGGGTACATGACGACAGCATAAGGGGTACCTGACGAAGGCATATACGTGATGAGGGGTTATGACGCAGGCATTGATAGGGGAAGAAGACAATTCATAAAAATCAAAAATACAAAACATAAAGAGAATAATCAACTAAAAACATCAAAACAAACACAAAAAACAAGCATAAACAAGTACATCAAGAAAACAAACAAAAAAGTAAAACAAAAATAAATAAAAACACTATGAATTCACCAAATAACTTTAATACCTATTCTTTGTCACATAGCTTAGGTCCTCTTAAGAATGTAGCCTTTCAATTCCTTTTAGGATGTTTCAGGCATTAATGAATGAGTACAAGAAACCAATAAAGGTAACTTTCAATTCCTTTTAGGATGTTTCAAGTATACTTCTTTTCGAAGAGTGGGGGAATATGTGGCCTTTCAATTCCTTTTAGGATGTTTCCGAGAAAAGCTCGCAAAACGTGAAGAGGAAGGTTGTTAGGCTTTCAATTCCTTTTAGGATGTTTCCAGACGATGCCGGAATATCATACATTTTAAACGATGTTCCCAACTTTCAATTCCTTTTAGGATGTTTCTAACGCTGTATGAGCCCATCATTGCTGGTGCTACAGCAAACTTTCAATTCCTTTTAGGATGTTTCGTACTTACCTGCACCACTAACGCTTAGCCATGTGTTTGTAGTCTTTCAATTCCTTTTAGGATGTTTCATGAGCCTAGGTGCCACCTACGCCAAGCAGCTTAAGCCCTTTCAATTCCTTTTAGGATGTTTCGTTTTTAGGGTACCCTAGGGTACCGTGCAATTTCTAAACTTTCAATTCCTTTTAGGATGTTTCACAAACTTGCCTACAACAAGAGACCGTTTTTCATCAACTTTCAATTCCTTTTAGGATGTTTCAAGCTCCTCATTCCACTTTATCAGCTCCTTCCTTAACACTTTCAATTCCTTTTAGGATGTTTCAGGTACCCAGTGCAAATTGATTATAATTATATTGTTCTTCTTTCAATTCCTTTTAGGATGTTTCAGTTCGGCACAAGGAAGAGAGGTACCGTGAAGGTTGAGTTCTTTCAATTCCTTTTAGGATGTTTCTTGAGAGGAAGCTTAAGAGCATATCACCTAAGTTGAAGGACACTTTCAATTCCTTTTAGGATGTTTCCAACGAGATAAGCAGGCTTCAGAGGATAGGCGAACATCTTACTTTCAATTCCTTTTAGGATGTTTCACTTGACCGCTGCGCTTAAATGCTTCTCGACGCATTCCCTTTCAATTCCTTTTAGGATGTTTCGCCGTCGTGCTAGCCGAGAAAAGGAAGCTGATGATAGCTTTCAATTCCTTTTAGGATGTTTCGATGACTGTGCATCACTACCATCTGGACAGAGAAAGGGCTTTCAATTCCTTTTAGGATGTTTCTACCCAGCGACATAGATTACAGGATAAGGAGAGCTTTCTTTCAATTCCTTTTAGGATGTTTCCAGGAGATCACTCAGGAGACGATAGCGCCTTACATAGCCTTTCAATTCCTTTTAGGATGTTTCTTGAGTACCTTGACAAGATCGAGAAAGGGAAGGATTTCTTTCAATTCCTTTTAGGATGTTTCGGCATGAGAAAAGTGGATTTAAAGGGTTTTTCATAGCTTTCAATTCCTTTTAGGATGTTTCTATAGCCTTAACGTTATGCTCATTCAGAAACTCCGTTCTTTCAATTCCTTTTAGGATGTTTCCTTCGGATTGCTCATGATTGCTTCGCCCAATTCCATTCTTTCAATTCCTTTTAGGATGTTTCAGGTCTACCACAAAGAACCCATTCATCGCCGTGAAGCCTTTCAATTCCTTTTAGGATGTTTCTCCTTACGAGGATTTCCCTCTTCTCCAGGAAGAGGCAGGAACTTTCAATTCCTTTTAGGATGTTTCAAGTGTATATTATACATGGGGAAGAAAATGGTTGTACACTTTCAATTCCTTTTAGGATGTTTCGTACGCAATGATGAGGAGCTTTTGCATGGCGTTCTCATTCCTTTCAATTCCTTTTAGGATGTTTCACTTCACCAAACTCCCTACTCGCCTTCCACCAACCCGCTACTTTCAATTCCTTTTAGGATGTTTCATGCCGAAATAAAGATTAGAGAAAAAGACGAGGTTGAAATCTTTCAATTCCTTTTAGGATGTTTCTATATAGCTCCCTTTGGATTACTCTAATCGATGAGAGAACTTTCAATTCCTTTTAGGATGTTTCGGTCAAGAAGGAGATGTTAGAATATATAAACAAACATTCGAACTTTCAATTCCTTTTAGGATGTTTCCTTGTGTTTGATGTTTGAAATAGAAAAGATTAACAAGCTTTCAATTCCTTTTAGGATGTTTCGTTCTCGAAAAAATACAAAAAAAGATAGAGAAACTTATCTTTCAATTCCTTTTAGGATGTTTCAGAAGTTCGAGGAGATAGTCAGTTGGATGCTTAGGGTTCACTTTCAATTCCTTTTAGGATGTTTCTGATGATCAGGCCTCCTCGAAGGCACGGCAGATAAGGAACTTTCAATTCCTTTTAGGATGTTTCCGAAAAAAATATCACCATAGACATGGATGATGTCGTACTTTCAATTCCTTTTAGGATGTTTCAGGAGTTAGGTATTTCCATATTCGACGCCAATGGGGAACCTTTCAATTCCTTTTAGGATGTTTCGCGGGAGTCGCAAGCGAGGACATGGCCGAAGCTCTGACTTTCAATTCCTTTTAGGATGTTTCGAAGGTTATTGATGTGCTTCTCCTATACCTGTATGGGTCTTTCAATTCCTTTTAGGATGTTTCAGGCTAGCTCACAGACTAGGTCCATTGACCTTGAGGATCTTTCAATTCCTTTTAGGATGTTTCTTGCTGAACCTCTTCCCACACTCAGGACAGGTCTTAGCACTTTCAATTCCTTTTAGGATGTTTCCAACCTCCTCGGCTTTTACTATAAAAGCTGCCTTACTCTTTCAATTCCTTTTAGGATGTTTCTGGGTCACTACCGAGTCAGGTGCAGCCAGTGAGAACGTTAACACCTTTCAATTCCTTTTAGGATGTTTCCCATGAAGGTGTGGGCTGATCTGATGGATCAGTATAACTTTCAATTCCTTTTAGGATGTTTCAGGGCAATAGACCTAGTCTCAAAGCTCATAATAGAGGGCTTTCAATTCCTTTTAGGATGTTTCGAAGAAAACGACCCCATAAAACCCTCCTTACCAATGTTACTTTCAATTCCTTTTAGGATGTTTCCTAAGCTTCATGACCTTCTCTACGCCAAACTCCTTCACTTTCAATTCCTTTTAGGATGTTTCCTGGTTACTTCCATTGCATGTTTTACCATAAGTACCATGCTCTTTCAATTCCTTTTAGGATGTTTCGAAAATTCAGGAAACTGCATTGAGTGTGTTTGGACAGCTTTCAATTCCTTTTAGGATGTTTCGGTCTTCCTTCACGGGGAAGCTTCTCAGGGCTTTGTTCTCTTTCAATTCCTTTTAGGATGTTTCCTATACGAGGGAAGCCGAGGAGTGACTGGTTCGTTAGGGTCTTTCAATTCCTTTTAGGATGTTTCCGCAGGTTTATATATTGGTTAGGGGAGGATTTAAGGTTTTTGTGTTGAACCCTCCCTTGAGGTTTGTAATCTTCCTTTTGACAAGCTGACTGGCAGCTGGTTTTTCTCCTGTTTTGTCAATGAGTATTAGGGGCTTTCGAGTATTCTTACTACTCCGAAGCCTGTGCTTCTTGATTTACCTATGTTCATTAGCTCGGCGAAGTGGAGGAGTTTAGAAAGAGCGGTTAATACCTTCTTGTTTCTGGTCATTATCTTGTAGATTACCTTTCCTGTGAACCCTCTGATCCTTCTTCTCTCATCGTATATAGCTGTCACAGGTTTTAAGGCATAGTCGACCGCTAGGAGTGAGTAGTTCGCCCTCCAGGATGCAAGCTTGACCTTCTCATCGGCATACGTGTTCCATCCCTGTTTAAGGGAGTATATAATGAGGCTAGGTACGGGAAAAAGCATGTACCTGTTTAACTTGGTCCTTTTCCTTATCTTTGGTAACTGTAGAAGGGTGGGTGTGTCGAAGCTGATCATTACTGACTTATTAGGGCTTAACGGAACCCCCATACCTCCCTCGTAGTGCACCGTGGCGCTACTTACTAACACCTCCACCTCCTTACTACCGTAGAGCTCTACTCTTCCATTGAACCCCTTAAGCACCGATATGTCATCCTCGCTCAAGAACATAAAGGCAAAGGAGAACTCGTAGCTCCTCCCTCTCCTAAGCATCAGGAGTCTCTCCCTGCTCTCGCTGGTCTTGTAAAGAGGTTTCCCATTAAGATAAAGTGGAGTCAGTGAGTAAGGCTTAAACGGCTGCCTGGAGGAAAGGAGGGTGACAAGCTTATGAGCCCTGCTTTTCTCAGCTATCTTGAATATTATCTGCCTAACTACCCTACCTGTGAACGGCTGAACTATCACATCACTTAAAGGTATTACCTCAGCACTCACTCTAACTATTCTCAGCATCTAAGTAATTCTCTTTTCCACAGGGCTAAAAACTCACTGTTCTATTAAATAGCTAAGATCAAGGCTATAGCATTAGTATGAAAGCTTAAAAATCGGGTGAAACGATATTAAGGTAGAGGGTAATGCAGAACGTTAAAGAAACCTTCATTAAGCTGCTTGAAGAAGATAAGGAGTTTAGGTTTACGGTAGCTGGTATTCTAGGCTACAGGAACATACTAGAGAGGCTCGAGGAGCATGATCGCAAGTTCAACGAGGTGCTGAGCGAGCTTCGGGAGCACAGGAAGCTGCTCGAGGAGCATGATCGCAAGTTCAACGAGGTGCTGAGCGAGCTTCGGGAGCACAGGAAGCTGCTCGAGGAGCATGATCGCAAGTTCAACGAAGTTGTCGAGGAAATCAAGCTACTTAGGGAGAACTTTGAGAACCTGTATAGGAGAGTTGAGGTCACCATAGGCAGCATGGGCAGGAGGTGGGGGAGGGATCTTGAGAGAATGGTCTTGGAGATATTTAAGGAGGCTTTGGAGAGAAGGGGGATAAAAATAGGTAAGGTTGAGAGCTTTAGGTACGTAGACGTGACTGGAGAGGTTTCTGGAAGGAAGGGAACACTCACAGAGGTTGACGTAGTGGTTAAGGACGATAAACTTTACCTGATAGAGGTTAAGTCTCATGCTGAGGTAGATCACGTCGAGAGGCTTCATGAGAAGAGGGAGGTTGTAGAGAAGGTTCTCAACAAGACTGTTGAGAAAATGTTCATCGTGGCTGTGAACATCGACGAGGACGCGTATGAGAGAGCTAAGGAAATGGGAATAGAGGTCATATGCGGTGACGTGATAAAATAGAGGAGAGTTTAATCCTTAACTAAATATTTTAAGGTTTTTAAGTATTAAAATACCTTAATGTAAGGAGAGGCTTTACAAAAAACGAACGTATAGTATTCTTGAAGTATCAGGAAAGACGGCTAATTTTATCAAAAATAAGGCATAAACTTCAGTTATAGTAGAGCTGGAATGATCACGTAAGCAACGACATTGTTAAGGGCGTGCATTAAGACAGCGGGGCATAGACTGCCTGTCCTGAGGTAGAGATAGGACGGTATCAGGGACCACAGGATACAGAAGTATAGCTACAGCGAACCCGGCGACCGCGTACACAGCCCACACGGCTTTAAAACCACTTTTCACCCCCAAATCGGACAATCTCCCTCCCTTCTTTAGTAAAAGACGTAGGGTAATCACTACTCCAAACAGTAGCCCGATCTCATGCGCTGTCATAGCGAATACATCCACGCTAACACCCCACTCCTTCAGTAAGGGGCGTGGATCACCCCTAACTGTAGCTCCCAGGAATATAAACACGAGAGCTATAAAGATGAGGCCTGACCAAGCAAAGGGTAAATATTTGAGGGGCAGACTCCTCGACATAATTGATCACGTTGAATAATACGTATCGACTATATCTCTTATGCTATTATGCTATTCACGCAACCTTTAGGCTTCCCTAATGAGCCTAATTAAGCCACCTCATTCCCTTACCTCCATAACCTTATAAAGTAAAATAAGGCCCACCTTAACCATCTAAATGGAATCATTATAGTTGGATTTAACGAGGTTGTAGTGGAGGGCAAGAAAAGAGGTTATTCCGATGCCCTTCTAATTGAGAAACTTGTTAATGCTGATGTGATTAAAGTCCTACTCATGGATCTTCTCATAGAGACCCAGCTCTATAAGCCCCTTGTTTGGGAGTACTTAGCTGAACCAGAACCTGAAGAAATTGTTCCTTATGTAATACCTTGCCCTACCCTTCCTACCCTCCTCTAGGAGAGGATACCTTCTCCCAATAAGATCGAGATCTCTCTCAAGGACCCGCATGTACTTAGATATCTCGGTTGAAGGAATCCCGGATTTGTCAGCTATCTCCCTAAGCCTAGTGGCTCCCTGAGCCATTGCCTCTAATATTCTTCGATCTTACCTATCCTTTTCCTCCCATAAACCAGTACAAGCTCGCTCCTACCACTGAGAGTAAGCCTCCTCAAGAACCTTAAGCTCAGTCTCCCTATCTATAAATTTCATACTTCCAAGTATAATGAGTGCTATCTTAGCTCTCTTAATAGCTTAGCTTGACACTCAGAGAAGGAGCTGTCACGAGAATAAACTTTAGGGTAGGAACTATAGCTATCTTCTTGTCGTCAAGCTCTATCATCCTCTCCTCTCCCATGTTGACCAGATACCCTAGCTTGCTATTAAAGAGCTTGAGGAACTTGATTAACCCCTTTAGGTCGCTCTTATCAACCCTCTCCTTGTTCTTAACCTCGACAGGTATCACGCTACTATTCTTTAGTACAAAGTCTACCTCGCTGGCCCCTTTCCTCCAGTAATGTCTAGCGTCTAGCTCGCTCCTCACAAGGGTCTCCAAGATCCTTCCTTCATCCCTTGTGAAGGCTAGTGAGGGATGTATGGGGTAAGCCTTCTTATTCTTCCTGCTCTCAGCCAAGAAGCTGCCCCTGACGTTGCTTACCATCACTATCAGGAAGGAGAGCTCCAGGTAGGCTAGGGCGTTCCTTATGGTTCTCCTATGTCTCCCTAAATCCCTTGACAGCGAGTCAACGTTGATTACAACACCAGGGTTCTCAAACACATATTCAGCTAGCAACCTGACTATCTCCCTATCCTCTACCCCGAAAGTCTCGGGTATGTCCCTGTAAATCACCCTTTCAACGACGAGCTCCCTAACGTATTCCCTTGCCTCCTGATCCGACATACTTATTGTTTCGGGAAAACCCCTGAGGATAAACCTGTTGAGCAGTATTCTCAGCCTTTTCTCACGTATGTTAAACTCCTGCTCACCTGGTACAGCCTCACCGCTTAGTCTGAGGAACTCTCTGAAGGAGAGGGGAGGCATGTAGTGAAACTTAGCCCTGCCAGCCAAGCTCTCCCTGCTACTCCTTAAGAGGTTAAGGGATGCTGAGCCAGAGAGAACGATCTTAACCTCTGGATAGAGGTCGTAAAGTGTCTTAACCTTATTCTCCCAGTCCTCGAGCTTATGAACCTCGTCCAGGAAAAGGTAGGCCCTCTCATCCCTTAACCTTCCTTTTAACACCTTCTCCTCATATTCTGAGATTATGCCTTTTAGATCCTTCCTTTCTAAGTCGAATGAGAAGTAAAGTATCCTCCTGGGCTCTACCCCATTCTCAAGCAAGTACCCTATTAGCTGGTGCATCAAAACGGTCTTCCCGACCCTTCTCAGGCCAACTATAACGTCTATACGCCTCTTTCCCAAACTGTCCTTTATATCCTTAAAGATTGTCCTTCTCCTAAAAGAAGCTATCTCCCTACTTATGCTCCCTGTCTCCCACCAGGGGTTAAACTCGTAGATATCCATACATTAGGATATCGTGATGACCAAAAAATTAGCTTTTTTGGTCATTATAATGACCAAAAAAGCTAATTATGTGTCAAGTTAAGAAGCATTAGGCTCAGCAGATTAGAGGGCCTGACTTTTAGGGGTTTTCTCTTTTCGATCTTTATTAACCCATGTTTTTCAAGCGCCGCTAGGTGCCTCCTCACAGTACTCTCGTCTTTCCCCAAACTTTCAGCTATAGATCTCACATCATCCTTACCTTCAGCTATTAGCTTTAGTATAGCCAACTTCTCCTCCGTCATACTAGCCTTAACGGAGGGCAGTAGTAGGAGGGCGTTAGGTATCTCGACCACACCTGAGAAGTCCTCAAGCTCCACCTCAAGCATTAAATCCCTGATACCAGCTAAGATGAGTGCGAAAAGCACTATCATCGATAGAACCCTCATACCTCCGCTCAGGTTAACTATGAGCCTGTACCCTTTAAGCTCATTAATAACCCTCAGCACCCTCTCTAGAGAACCTATTACATCGTTAACGTTCAGCTCAACAAGCCTAGTCTCGACGTTAGGGTAAGACGCTCTCAAGAACGTCCTTATCCACTCATAAGCTCTCCTAACCCTCTCCACAACCCTACCACTGAACAACACTATCTTATCATCCTCAGAGACACCATGCCTCAAAATAGCCCTGTAGCAGAACCTCTCGTCAAAACCCAGGGTCAATATAAGAGCAGTTCTCATGCATTATAAGATAAAAAAAGCATATATTTATGTCTTTTCATAAATAATAAAAAAGAAAAATCCTTATATACAGTTTTTACATAATTTAGATCATGAACTCGGAGAATATAAAAAGCATCTCCGAGGTTTTAGCGGTATTAATAGCAGAGCGGGATGAGTATACATATGTTGATAAGCTCGGCTACGCACCCTCCAGAGACCTAGCTATATATTACCTTAGGGAGGCTTTAAGGGACCTTCACTCACTTATACGGAGCGGAAGTATAGAGAAGAGAGGGGTTAAAGAGCTGTTGAGGAGAATAAGGTTTGACAGGGTTGAGAGAGGTTTAAGAGAGATAAGCGAGATAAGGGATAGAAAGGAGCTCAGGGAGGTCACTTCCCTGATCTCATC
>Ga0190367_1001005_pt1 | contig 17743 bp, 19 predicted proteins | sample 4872181011_MG_FD_171838 | JGI IMG/M metagenome (GOLD analysis project Ga0190367, IMG submission 171838) | Hydrothermal vent microbial mat bacterial communities from Southern Trench, Guaymas Basin, Mexico - 4872-18-10-11_MG | ecosystem: Environmental > Aquatic > Marine > Hydrothermal vents >...
TGATAGAAGGGTTTTTACTGTAGCTGATAGACTTCATAGACGTAGGTTGCCGGCGTTGTGAATGATATTATCCCCGGTGCTCCCTGCTCAGGCATAACGGTTCCCCATACGAAGGTTCTCGTTGCCAGACCATTAAATGCTGCGGTTGCATTTACGGTTAGAGCTACTTTATCGCCTTTGTTGATCACAGGTGTTGATTGCTGGCAGGATCCATCTACGTCGTTGAGAACTATAACACCAAACTTATTGGAACTTAGGTTGAAGGCTTGGGTATCGAAGAGCCCGGTTGATGCAGGCGTCGAATTAAAGTTGTTCGAGTCATATGATAGTATACATTTTGTGGTTGAATTGGACAGCTGTAGAATGGTTGCGGATAGATCTATTGGCTTTGAACCCGCTCTTGGAACAATTATGATGGCAAGTTTGTCTATCTTTGAAGAAGAGCTATCAACGTGCCCTTCCACTGCATACACCTCTGCACCAGTTGCAACCTCTCCAAGTGTTTCTTGACCCGTTACCATGGCTTGTCTCTGCAGGGTATTGCTTGTTTGGATGAGCACACTGGCAGCTATTCCAGCCACTAGAACCATTGCTATAAAGACAATCATTGTTCCTATACCTATTGCTCCAACGTTTCCCCTACCAACACAAATCTTACCTTTCATTTCTTGCACCCCATCTCCCAGGTAAAGGCACAATCGATTATTTGCTTAAATAGATTTTTTACAGGTGTATATGCAGATGCATGTGCAGGTGAGTCTATAGAAACTTATAATTCCTTAAGGCTTCAACTACTTCTTTACCCAGATCCGTAAGTCTGTAGAGTTTAATGCCGTTATTGGACTGCAGTTCTTCAACAACTTGTAAGTTCAGAAGAGAATCTTCCTTGCGATATCTTTTTCCCATTCCCCTTATAGCTCCGATCACGTTGGTTGGAGAAGCCCTGATATGGTAGGCTATCTCAGATATATAACTTCCATTGGGACCCACATCAAATAAGTATTCGAGTATCTTCCTCCTGACACTGCTTCTCCTTAGAGCTTTGAAAATAAATGGATTTTTTGCTAAGAAGTTATTTCTTTCCTGCATCCCATCCCTGCAAATGAAAGAAATTTCACTTAATAAATCGATCGATTTGGTTTGGGTTGCCATCAACTCAGCAATTTCATCATAAGGATTAAATAAAAAGAACCTATTAGGATAATACATGAGAGCCATAGGAACTACCTTTGTCTTACTTATCCTTATTGCGTCAGCATTCTCTGCAATCGCTTTTCAACCGTTTACAGATAAGAAGGAAATAGAGATTATCTACAGATTTGAAAAGCCTGTGATAAGTAATATAGGGAAAGAAGAAAAACCTCTTTTCAGCATAGACATACCAAGCCTGCCAAAAACTAACAGAGAAGGAATTCCAAAACTTCCCGTCAAGCCAGGGAGAATTCTCCTACCAAAAGGAAAGGGAATAAAGAAGATAGAGGTTGAGATTCCGAAAAAGATTTTCTTGGGGAGATTTCCCGCTGTTGAGAGAGGAGGAAAGGTCGTTCCATTGACTCCATCCGCTCAGATAAAATTTACCGACGACAAAAAGGAAAATCCACTTATAGAGAACGTTGGGGTCTATGTATTTAGAGGTTACAAGATATTGCATCTAAACGTCTATCCCGTACACTACGATGCGAAAACTGGGAAAACATACTTTTTCCCTGTAGTTAAAATTAGAGTGTGGCTCAAACCTTCAAGCTACAAAGGTGGTTATAGAGGTTTGGAGAAAGATAGGGAGATCGTGGAAAGGATTGTTGATAATCCCGAAATTCTCGATACCTATGGTCCGGTTAAGGATAGTAAAGGAAGATATCAGTACCTCATCATTACTAGTGAAAAATTCAAGAATTACGATGGTGAATTTTCTTTCCACGATTTGGTTGAGCACAAGAAATCCATCGGCACGAATGCTACCATAGTTACGCTCGAAGATATTTTGGCTAACGACAGCTTCTCCGTGAATGGAGAATGGGGGGATAACAATCCGGATAACCCATTCTATCAATCCCCTCTTTATGGCAGCAAAAGAATTTTCAATGATGTTCAAGCTAGGATAAGAAATTTCATTAGATACGCTTACATGACTTGGGGAGTGGATTATGTCCTACTCGCTGGCGATGCCGACGCCGGAAACCAAGAACAAAACATAGTTCCGGTAAGATACCTGTTTGCGGATGAAAGTAGCCTTCCATTGAGTTCATCGTATGAAGCCATGGACATACCGTCCGATCTTTACTATGCATGCTTAGATGGGAATTTCAACTACGATGGGGATTTTCACTTTGGTGAAGCACCGAAATTTAATAGTATAGCAAACGTGGATGAGGCAGACCTTTATGCGGAGGTATGGGTTGGAAGAGCATGTGTAGATAGTGAGGAAGAGATCCAGAACTTCGTTCAAAAGGTTATAAGGTATGACAATTTATTCTACGATCCTTACTTCAAAGAAATACTATTCTTGGGAGAAACCCTTGGTGGATTGTTCTACTCCAAATGGGGAGGAGATTACAAGGACGTGGTGGAACCTTACGTTCCAGAGGTTTACCATTTGACCAAACTTTACGATAGAGACTCTCCAATGCACCAATGGAACATGACCTACTACTTTTACAGGCTCAACCAAGATCCACCCATACTTATCAACCACGACGGTCATGGAAGTCCAACTTCCGCAATGAGACTGAACTGCGAGGAAATACTTGTTCTCACCAACGAGAAATATTACTTCATATACTCCCACGCATGCCTGGCTGGAGCCTTCGATAATTATTGGCCTCCAGTCCATTATAAGAAGGATTGCGTTGCAGAATACTTTACGGTTGAAACTCCTCATGGAGCTATTGGAGTGATAATGAACTCGAGGTACGGTCTTGGAAGCAGAAATAGCATTTTTTCTCCATCTGGGGCACTTGATGAGTCTTTCTTTAAGGCTTTATTTATTGAAAAGATCAGGGAATTTGGAAGAGCGAATCATTTTTCCAAGGAGGATAACATATGGAGGATAAACGAGAACGGAATAAGATGGGCATGCTATGAAACAAATCTATTGGGTGATCCACAGGTTGCTTTGAAAAATCCCGTGCTGAATATAAAGCTAGAGATTTCTATAACGCATCCAGTCAATGGAAGCTATCTCTACATAAATGACAAGCAGTTCTATGTGCCTTTTCTCAAGGTGCCTGCGATAATCGGAAAACTCACCATAAAAGCGAAGTTGAATTTAACACCTAGCTTCATATTGGAAGAGGTCGATTTCTTTATCGATGATAAGTTGGTTTATTCAACAAGGGAAGAGCCTTACGAGGCGGTGTGGTCAAATGGATCAACAGGATATCATGTAATAAAGGTCATAGCAAAAACGAGGTATAACTTTACCGCTTCCGATCAGGTAAAAGTGTTCAGAGTGTACTGAAAATTCAACTTTGGGGAGGTGGAAAAGGAGTTGGAAGGGGGCTGGTTTCTCACTAGGAGGGGATGGGATGCACTCAAACAACTACCAGCCTACCTTCCAAAGCATAAATAAAAATGACCTATATATAATATTTTCGCTTCACATCGAAGGATCCATATGGAAAGCAATTTCATTTGATAGAAATGCTTACCACGTTGTTCCCCCTTAATATAACCGTACCAACCTTTCTCCTGGTATCATTTGCGGTTTCTTCAGTATCCTCGAGAACAAGATTCATGTATTCGTCGTATCCAAGCAGTTTCCCTTCTAGAGTCCTTCCATCTTTCAGTAGCAGGATCAATCGCTGATTTACAGATTTTTCAAGCACATCGAGAGGTAGAGCCATTGAGGATGTATAGGATTAGGGATTTATTAAACTTAATCCTCAGAGCATAATTGGACATTTCGCTTCAGTAAAGTTTTAAAGCCTGCCGATTAATTAATGAAGAAGATGTGGCTACAATTAAGGTTAGCTCTATTAGTTGCACTCATGTTTGCAATACTTTATGGGATACTAGCTGGAATAGGTTATTTGCTTGGGCTTTCCGGCTTTTTCTTTTACACCTACTTGCTTTGCTTTGCAATCCTCCTTACGACTATACAGTATGCGATTGGACCAAGCATCGTGGAATGGACCATGGGAGTTAGATATGTAAGTGAAGAGGAATATCCGAAGCTCCACAGAATGGTTAAAGAGTTGGCTGAAAAAGCTGGTATACCTAAACCAAAGGTTGGTATCTCCAGGTTAGAGGTGCCAAATGCTTTCGCATTTGGAAGAACAAAGAGAGACGCTAGGGTTTGCGTCACAAGAGGTATTCTGAGGTTGCTGGACGACGATGAACTGAAAGCAGTTCTAGGTCACGAGATTTCCCATATCAGGCATAGGGATGTTGCCATTATAACGATGCTGAGTGTAGTTCCAATGCTCTGCTATATGCTCTATTTGACCTTTACATGGGGTTCAATGTTCTCTAGGGATAGAAGGGAGGTCGGCGCCGAAATACTGATAGGCTTGGGAGCTCTAGTTATGTACTTTATCACGAGCTTGCTCGTCATGTATGGCTCTAGAATAAGAGAGTATTATGCAGATCAAGGTAGCGTTGAACTTGGAAATCAACCTTCAAAGCTGGCAACGGCGCTTTACAAGCTGGTATACGGTAGTGCAAAATCCAAAGAGGCAGCATTAAAACAGGCTGCTGGAATGAAAGCATTCTTTATAAACGATATATCCAGAGCTAAACAGGAAATAAGGGAACTGAGAGAAATAGACTTGGATATGAGCGGAACGATCGATGAAGAAGAGTTAAAGATGTTGAGTGAAAAGAAGATCAAGCTTAGCTTTGGAGAAAAGCTATTGGAGCTGTTGAGCTCCCACCCAAATATGTTAAAGAGAATAAAACACTTAGCGAGCTTAGCCTAGTTTCAAAATGATTATAAGGTGTTTTCGTTTCTCTCTCACGACATGGTAAGGTTTAGAAGGCTAAGGAGATGGCTCGGGGAGTTGGCCGAATCGACAACTACAGAGAGAATTCTCCTTATTCTGCCGTTCTTCATCCTTTCCTTGGACCTTTATCTCCTCCTCCACGCATTCTCCATAGGTGATACTAGCATTATCATCCCGGCCTTCATTCTCTCTATTCTTTCTGTTGCTGAGATAATAGTCACCTTGGATGAGATACATGAAAGGGCAATGGAGATGTTAAAGCAGAGAAGAATCAAAGCAAAGGTCAGAAAGGTCATGAACAAAACCGATAAAGTTACCGTGAGAGGTTTATTAAATCAGGTTCTGGAAGAGCATCCAGAGCTAAGGAGTCATGAGAAGAGCTTGTATCATGTGATATGTCAGTTATTGTCTGAGGAAGAGTAGCATTACAGGTTAGCATTTACTTTCTGTAGAATCTCCTCCAGTTTTCCCTCTATGCTTTTCTCCATTCCATCTATTTCTTCCTTCACCTTGTTAACAAAATCCTCATCGGTTATAGAAGATAGGTTTATCTTCACATTTAAAAGAGCGGAATCAAAACCAGCTTTTGCCATGATGGCAGAGACTCCGGCATCGGTTATGGAATTTTTATTACCCTTCTCAACTACTTCTTTTGATATCTCAATAAGATCAAAGCAAAGTCTCGCTGTTTCAAGTGGAACCATTGTTGCTTTTTTGAGAGCTACCTGAATTTTTTGCTTTCTTTCTTCCTTCTGTCTTTCATTTTCCTTTGGTAATTTAAACGCATCCATGACTTCTTTAAAAGCTTCTGTATCTCTGTCGATCAATTCCTTCAGCTTTGATATACTTTCGGTACTCCTTTTCAGGATATCCCTCATTTCGCCTTCGACTTCCTTGTACTTTTCCTTGCCGATCGTCAAATTGCAGACCATGGAAGATAGGGATGCAGACAATGCACCAGCTAAGGCGGCGACGCTACCTCCACCTGGCGCAGGGCTATTCGAAGCAACCTCCCTTAAAAAACTCTCGATATCCATTTTGACAAGCTTACCCATTTTCACCCCTCAATCAATCTTTTTTCGAGGATCTGTTCCATAGAAAAGTTCTCGAGCCTTAAATAATAATCTGCGACTTCCACGAGCGCCTCTAGTGGCACGAGACCAACTATCTCACTGCCCACTACGGGAACTCCATACCTTTCAGCTTCATTTTTGATGGTTTCAAATACCCTGAAGATGGGGGTTTTCTTGTAATTGGTCAAATTCATCGATACCTGAACCATTCCCCTTTCCTTCAATTCAAAACCCATAGCCTTCACATACCTGTAACCTCCGCTACTGTATCTAACTGCCTTTGCTATTTTCTTTGCGATCTCTATATCCGATGTTCCGAGATTTACGTTGAAGGCAATCAGAAAAAACCTTGCTCCAACTGCCGTTGCCCCAGCGGTTGGGTGTATTCTATTTGGTCCGTAGTCTGGAACTCTATCTGGATTTTTCCCTATCTCTTCTTTCAATCCCTCAAATTCTCCTCTTCTAACATCTGCAAGATTCTTCCTGTCAGGCCTTGTGGCAGCTTCTTCATACATGAAGCAAGGCACCCCACTCTTTTCTGCAAACTCCTTTGCAAACTCATGAGCCAGTTTAACGCATTCTTCCATGGTTACATTGTAAACAGGTACGAAAGGAACGACATCTATTGCTCCCATCCTTGGATGTTCTCCTTTGTGCTTATTCATGTCTATGAGTTCCACGCATTTCATGGCGAGATCGAGGGCAGCATCCTTTACTGCTTTTGGCTCTCCAATAAAGGTTACATCCGTTCTGTTGTGGTCTGGATCAGATGAGTAATCAAGCAGTTTCACATCCTTCCTTTTTCTAATTTGATCAATTATTTCTTCAATGACTTCCTTTCTCCTGCCCTCGCTGAAGTTTGGAACGCACTCAACAATCTTTCTGAACATCATCAAAAGCTTAAATCCGCTGGCATATTTTAACTTTAATGAAAACCGTAGACATTCTCATCAAAAATGCAAATGAAGTTTTAACGCTCAGAGGCCCAAGGAGAGCAAGAAGTGGAAAAGAAATGAGGGAGCTTGGCATCATCAAGGATGGATACGTTGCAATCGATGAAGGAAAAATAGTCGGCGTGGGTAGAGGAAAAGGAGATTTTAATGCAGATGAGGTGATAGATGCAAAAGGAAAGATAGTGATGCCGGGATTTGTGGATCCCCACACTCATCTCGTCTTTTCGGGATGGAGGGATTTCGAACTCAAACTCAAGCTAAAGGGTTTATCCTATGAGGAGATCTCCAGAGAAGGAGGAGGAATCAATTACACCGTACAGCTAACAAGGAAAGCAAGTAAGGAAAAGCTCGTTGAGGAAGCTATGGAAAGGCTTGATATGATGTTACTCCATGGAACGACAACATGTGAGGCTAAAAGTGGATATGGTTTGGATGTGGAGAACGAGATAAAGATATTAGAGGTATACAAGGAGCTCAATTCAAAGCACCAGATAGATATAGTTCCAACCTTCTTGGGTGCCCATGCCGTTCCACCAGAGTTCAAGAATAGCGATGACTACGTGAAGCTTATTGTAGAGAAAATGATACCAAAGGTCGTTGAGAAAAATCTAGCAAACTTTTGTGATGTGTTCTGTGAGAGAGGTTACTTTAATTTAGATCAATCGAGAAGAATTTTGCTCAGAGGAAAGGAGTATGGACTTAAACCAAAGCTACATGCAGATGAATTTTGCAGTTTGGGTTGCTCAAAATTAGCTTGCGAGGTTAAGGCAATAAGCGCAGATCACCTTCTCAAGGTACCGGATGATGTGATTCCGGAGCTTGCAAGGGCGGGAACCATTGCAATCCTATTACCGGCGACGGTTTTTTCCATGATGAACAAAGAATTCGCACCAGCAAGAAAACTCATAGATTCTGGAGTAGCTGTTGCCTTAGGTACAGATCTTAACCCAAACTGTTATACAGAAAACATGCAATTTGTTATTCAGCTTGCCTGCTTCTACATGGGGATGCAGCCGGAAGAAGCGATAGTGGCATCTACAATAAATGCCGCATACTCTATAGAGGAGGGAAATCAGCTTGGTAGCTTAGAGGAAGGAAAATTGGCAGATGTGTTAATTTTAAATGCACCTTCATACACTTTTCTATCATACCACTTTGGAGTTAATCTGGTTAATACCGTTATCAAAAGAGGAAAAATAGTTTACCAGCAAGATTTTTGAAGGCTACAGAGAATTTCCTTTGCGATGGCGATAAGGATAGATCCATGGAGTTCAGCTACGTATGGAGATTATTCCAAGCTAAGGGAAGAGTTCGGTATCCAAGAGTTTACAGAGGAAATGTGGAAAGACCTACCAAATACCCATAGACTGCTTAGAAGAGGGGTGATTTTCGGTCATAGAGATTTTCATAGGATAAAGAGATGTATAAAGTCAGGGAAAAAGTGGGCTATCTTGACTGGCCTGATGCCGTCTGGCAAAATGCACTTGGGTCATAAGATGGTAATAGATGAAGTAATTTTTTACCAGAGCATGGGAGCAGACATCTTTATAGGAATTGCAGATATAGAGGCATTCGCCACTAGAGGCATATCTCTTAAGGAAGCGGAAAGGATCGCTCTAGAAGAGTATGTACCAAATTACATCGCTCTGGGTTTGAAACCAAAAAACTGTCAGATATATTTTCAATCTAAAAGAAAAGAGGTGAAAGATCTTGCATACCTGTTAGGGAAAAAGGTCAATTGGTCCCAGTTATCGGCGACATATGGATTTTCTGGATCAACAAATATGGCCCATGTTTTTGCTCCACTCCTGCAGGCTGGGGACATACTGCACGTGCAGCTTGACAAATATGGAGGGGTTAGACCCACCCTTGTTCCGGTTGGCATAGATCAGGATCCCCATTTGAGGTTATGCAGAGATATAGTACAAGCTCACAGGTTATTCAGCGTTGGCTTAACGAGAGATGGAAGAAAAGGTATTTTCGTAAAGGTCGATGAGAACGTAGAAAAACTTCTTGGAATAGCTGAGGATGTAGCTGGGTCCATTGGATTGGAAAAGATGGAAAAAATAGAGAAGTATAAAGCTCTGTACCTCGTCGATGCCTCTGAAGAGGACATGGAAAGGATAGATGAGGAGTTAGTAAGGATAGAATCCGAACTTGGCAACCTAAGCTTCATAACGCCTTCTTCAACCTATCACATGTTTATGACCGGATTAAATGGTCAAAAGATGTCATCCTCTGTGCCAGAGAGTGCGATATTCCTCACCGATCCCATTGAAGAAGCAAGAAAGAAAGTGATGAAAGCCAAGACCGGAGGAAGGGTAACCCTTGAGGAACAAAGAAAGTATGGAGGAAATCCAGAGGAATGCGTCGTCTACCAGTTGTTTTTGTATCATCTCATAGAGAGCGACAAAGAACTGGAGAACATATACATATCTTGCAAGAATGGAGATTTAATCTGTGGAGATTGCAAGAAAAGAGCTGCAGAGGCTATAGAGAATTTGCTCATGGACTTGAAGGAGAAAAGAGAATCTGCAAAGGAAAGCATAAGGGATTTTATGTCATGAATGTACAGAAAGCAATTTATATAAAATTCTAAGTTAATTAAATCGATGAGTGGGAAAAAGTTCGCCTTAGGTATAGTATTGTTAATCTCTGGATTTTCATTATTGTTGTCCTTTGTTTTTATCCCGCAACATCTTTCTGACTTTCTTTACGTGTTCGGAGGATTGGGCTTAATGCTTCTAATATTGGGTTTGGTAGTTATGTGCACTGGGGTGTTTAGTGAGGAAGAAAGGGCTGAGGAAGAAGAAACTGCAGAATCCTCGTCTTGATCACCTTATCTTCTTCTTGTATTCCTTCAAGATTGTTACCATATCTTCTAGCGTAGACTCTATTGTGTTCAGGACTTCGTGTACTCTATCTGTGGTGATCGCACCACTCCTTGAAGGCTCTACTAGCCCTTCCTGCTCCAAAACCCTTAGAGAGTACCTCACTGCATGCTGTGGAAGACCGGTTAATTGCGATAGCTTAATTATTCCTATGGGTTCATGTTTCATGACCATCTTCAATACATCCAAATGCCTGCCAAGGATGTTTATCTCATCTATGGCTGCATCTAGCAAGGGGGATCTTTTTTCCTTCATCCCATTTGTAAATAAATTATCAGTTAATTAAATGTTTTGTTCAGTGCTATCATGGCACTTTGTAGCTGGCAATTCGTGTACAAAAATTCCTTTATAAAACTTTCAAAGAGAGAATAAACGATATGAATGAGTTTAAATTGTTCGTTAAAGCTTTGATAAATGCATTTGAGATGAAAGAGGAGGATGCGCTCGCTCTTGCTGAAATTGTAAAGAGGATTTTCAATGGAAAAAAGGAAATAGAGGACAATTTGATAAGTAAGGAAGTAAGGGCTCTTTTCTACGAACTGGAGAGTAACAAACTCCTCAGAGTCAGAAGAGAAGAACATAAAGAATCTATGAAGAGGAAGTACTACTGGTCGTTAAACCGCAATGCCCTTGAGAAGATCGCAAACAGCAGAGGAAACGATGGAGTTAGTGAATTATATAGGGCTTTGCCAAAGAGAGCCTGGCTGAAAGGAAAGTTCACTGACTAATTGTCCATATCGGGTGGATTGAGGATCATGTAATAACGGTAGTATTCTTTGAGCATCTCTCTTCTTAGCCTGTTGTCCTTTCTGCTTTCATTCAGAAGTATCTCGAAATATTCGGAGACGTCATCAGATAACATGTCCCCCACAGAGATGGATATCCCTTAATCTTATTTAAGCATTTTCTTTTGATCTTGTACAATGATCGATTCTCTGAGCAATTTCTCAAGAAGAGAAAGTTTCGATTTGCTCCTTTTCAGAAGTTCATTCCCAAGCTCGCACAGCATTTCTAGAAAACTTTCATCACAAAAAATCCTTCCATCTCTACCAATGGGCACATCAAACCTTTCTGTGCTCTCAATTTCAACCAGAATCTTTTTACCTAGCGATTTAATGCAAGAATTTTTAAAACCACTTTTTCTGCCCAGCTCCAGAAGTTCCTTTGCCCTTTCTACATCATCTGCAACCACATGCATTATTGGGGGTTGCGCCATGAACCAGAGCAAGCCTTTCCTGTGTTTTTTAATCGCTTCCATTACCTTATCGAGGTTTACTGAATCGTGCCATTTACCTAGAAATTTTGCTTCCTTTTTCATGCCGACTTTTGGCACCTCCAAAACTATAATTCTTCCGCTACAGCTGCTCGTTGTGTAGAAATGTTTTGAGGAGTTCAGTATCTCGAGCAAAGGAATTATATCCGTATCGACTTTTTCAATCTCTTCCCTTAACCTTTTCAGCGCCTTTTCTTTGGCAAGAACAAATTCCTTGTTCATACAAATCTCCTCAACTTGCCAACGGATGGAAATTCAAGAAAACTGTCACCCTCTACTATACCAATGACTTTGAAGCTATCTATGTCTACCTTCCTCAAAACCGGAGAGAGGAGTTCTTCTTTTGGTATTAGATTAACATCGCTTCCCTCTGCAAAAAAGCTGAAAGCTGGAAGTACTATCACTTCCTTTCCGTAAGCCTTGCCATACAGAAAACATCTGAGCTTTTCCTTTACCCCTATATCTGTAAAAAGAGCGATCGAAGGATGTTCATGCCCCATTATTATCTTATCTTCCCTAACTTTCTTTATATCCATGTCCTTATGACCATGCACAAACAAGTAGTCCTTTTCAGTGAACGTATCAAAAACTTCTATGCGATACTTTTTTGCAACCCTATGTATAAAAGTATCATGGTTTCCCTTTACTATGATTATCTCAACGAAGTATATCGAAAGGAAATCCAGAAATGCCGAAACTTCCCTGTATTCATGATAGGATGTTCCGGAAAATTCGTGTTTTATATCGCCAAGTAATATAATCCTCTTTGTTTTTTTCTTATTCACTATTTTTTCCATCGTCTGCATGCTCTTTTCAAACTGAACTCTAGGTACAAATACTCCGCACTCGGAAGCTATGGTTTCGTATCCAAGGTGTAGATCTGCTATGACAGTACAATCCAGATCAGATATGTAAAGGGCGGGAAAAGGCTCTATGGCAAAAATGTTCTCAGATATCTTTTTCATGTCAACTCCTTCATTATTTTTTCGTGCAATTCCATCAATCTCTTTTTCCTATCTTTCATCAAGATTATGTCTGCATCTCCTAATAGTATCAGATTGTGGGCAAAGGGTGATGGATGCTTTGTTTCTATTACTTCATACCTTATCTGAGATTTTTTTAATTTTTCAATAACCTCCTTCGCCTTCCTAATGTCCATGAGGTCTTCTAGTATTTCCCTATAGGTCTCTTCCAGTATTGGGAAAGATGGATCGATTTCTTGGCATACTCTTATTAATCTCTCTGCCCCTATTTGTTGTTTCCTAACGCTTATCTTATGTCCTTTATAATTCCTGAGTACAAGGAAACTCCTAGAGGCACAGTGCCTAAACCTTCTTTTCATTAGCTCGGTTCTTCTTATGTTTTCTCTCAAAATCTTTTCCATATCAACTTCCGTTGCGAGTTTGATAACATCATCTATATCTGGATCTTCGTTCTCTGGTATCATCAGGGAGAAGCCATTGTCATTGATTGTTATTCTAACGTCCGTTTTTAATTTCTTTCCGATAACGAAAGCAAACAATCTAGATAGAGCATCGTTAACCCTTCTACCAAATATACAGTGGAACACCACAACCCTTCTTCCATTGAGATCCATTGTCTTTTCTATAACGATTTTTCTGTGTGTTGGTATGGTCTTCGCATACCTGTACTGCGCTTCGAAATATTCTATTATGGCTTTTTTTGCTCTCTCATCAACGGGAAGTTCAGAAACGATATCATCTATACCCTCTTTCTTCTTCAGCCTCTCTTCTACCCTTTCTCTGAATTCTCCTATCTCTATCGCGAGATCGTAACTTAGAGGCAACAGCTCGGAGAACCATGCAGGTATGGTTGGAGATTCCTCCTTCCTCTCTTCAACAAAGCACCTCATTCCCCTCGCATACTTAAACTCATATGTACTACCACCCAAAACGAAGATATCACCTCTTCTTAGCCTCTCGAGAAAGTCCTCTTCTATATTTCCAACATACCTCCTCGGGTTTGTGGTGAAAACATCTACTTTGACCTCATCCGGTATTGTTCCGATATTCAGGTAATAGATCACTTTTGTGTACTTACCCCTCCTACCAAAGACACCTTCATCCTCATCAAACCATATTTTGCCATACACGTTCCTATCTTCCAAGCTTGCATAATGTCCAGCTAAGTAATGCAGTAGTGAAATAAATGTATGATAGGGTAAATCTCGATAGCAGTAACTCCTTCTTATTAAAGAAAAAGCCTCTTCCACTTTCCATTTCTTATTAAGAGCCATACCAACAATATGCTGAGCAAGCACATCAAGACAATTTCTGGGTATATAAACTTCGTCTAACTTCCTCTCCCTTATGCACTTCAGCATGATCCCGCATTCAACAAGATCATCCCTGTCTATTCCAATTATTATTCCCCTGGCGGTATCTTCCAATCCGTGTCCGCTCCTTCCTATCCTTTGCACGCATCTCGAAACAGATTTTGGAGAACCTATTTGAACAACAACATCTATGTAACCAATGTCTATACCAAGTTCTAGGCTTGTTGAGGAAACAACCGCTTTTAGCTCACCATTTTTTAATTTATTTTCAACTTCCCATCTTATATCCCTGGAGAGCGAACCGTGATGGGCTGCTATTTCTTTTTCCTTGAATTTACTATTTTTCTTTAGATGATAAACCACTCTCTCTGTTCCAGACCTCGTGTTGGTGAAAACGAGGGTTGTTCTATGATTTTTTATAATGTTTTCTAATTCTTTATACATCAGGGAATTCAACTTCTCTGCATCGGTGTAGATTATATCATCAGTTGGACAAACGAGTTTGAGATCAAACGGTTTGAACCAAGATACATCTACCACTATACAATCCCTTTCCTTACCATCTTTATAGCCTACAAGATATTTTGCGACTTCCTCGAGAGGATAAAGTGTTGCTCCAAGTCCTATCCTTACCAGCTCTTTTCCCACCAAGTGCTCGAGTCTTTCTAGAGTTAAACTTAAATGCACACCCCTTTTACTAGAAGCTAACTCGTGTATCTCATCCACCACAACCCACTGAACATCTTTAAGTTTTTCCACGAACTTTAGAGAGTTGAGAATAATGGCTAGACTTTCTGGTGTAGTTATCAGAATGTGAGGCGGTTTTTTCAGTTGTTTTTGTTTTTCATAGGGCGATATATCTCCAGTTCTTATCCCGACTCTTATCTCGTCTATATCATTTCCTAGCTTCTCTCTTATTTCCTGAAGAGGAACCATCAGGTTTTTGTATATATCGTTATCCAGTGCTCTCAGTGGACTTACGTATATACAGTAAACCTTATCCTCTAATTTTCTTTCCTTGCTTAGTCTAAAAAGCTCACTCAGTATAACCATAAAAGCAGAGAAGGTCTTTCCAGATCCAGTTGGAGCAGTTATGATGACGTTTTTCCTCATCGAAATTAATTTAAAAGAAAACTTCTGTGGAGGCGTAAGGCGTTTGAATTTACTCTGGAACCATTCCCTAACATCTTTATCTAGGCATGATAGTGACTCTTCGTCTGTCCAAGGCTCTCTGAGAAACGATATCCCCATTCGATTCGTATATTACCGTTTTCGTATTTAAGTGATATCCTGCTTCTTCCTTTTATCGTACTTCCTTATTTTTTTATCAATTTTTTCTATTATGTCCTCCTTCCCGGTTAACCATTGAGATGTATCGACCTTTGCTTTTCCCCCTAATTTTTCATCTATTTTTGCTATGACAGAATTTTCTCCTAGAATCCATTCTTCTGGTCGCATTCCAGTTTTGCCAATCTTGTAAGGTCTATGGTATTTTGTTGGTTTACTGCTCACCCGCTTTTCAGGTTTGCGAACGACTATCTCCTCTATTTTTACGCCTCTTTTTTGAGTAAAGCCCGAAATTTTTCTCACTTCATGCCCCTTTCTTTTAGAAAACTCTTCTCCCCTTTTCACATATTTTATAACACCAGCAAAGATAAAAATGGCTATCCCGATTATACCTAAAACAGGAAGGACATAGGAAGGAAGATGAAATGCGCTTGAGCTACATTTTATTTCCCCCTCTACTTTTGCAGACTTGTAATTAGCTTTTGATGCGACGATAAGAAATTTTTTGTTTTCTTCAACTTCAGGAATAGGCAAGGTAGCTAGACCATATTTGTTCGTATATGTACTGTAAACTTCCTTTCCATCCATTACCAACTTAACGTTTACACCAGGTACAGCTTCTCCATTCTCATCTTCAACCAGAACGTTAAGTTTTTCTCCACTTTTTACAGAGGAAAGCAAATTAATCAACAACTTTTTTTTATTAACGATCATAATTTCCCTAATCCCATCCTCATACCCCTCTTTTTTAGCAACGATCTTCATGATTTTATTTTCAGCAACCTCTGGCGCCAGCAGATAGCATATGGGAAATGTAGAGGGATTATCTTCACTCACATAGAACTCTTCGCCATTGAATTCTATCGTGAGGTTTGCCAGGGGATAATGCCTTGGATCATCCGCATCGGTTACGTAAACACCGAACTCTTCTCCCTCGTACACTTCATCTATGAGCATAAAGTTTCTATCTACCGCCCACACCTGAAGCTCCTTTGCTTCAACGAGTGAAGCTAGGGTGGGAAGAAGTACAATGATTAAGAATAGTAATGTTCTGAACATCCCATCCGTCCAACCTTATGGTACAAGCCATATTTATCGTTTTTGGGGTGCCGATAATCTCAGAAGAAAAACTTTTATTAGAGCAAAGAACATTCAAAGTGGAGAGGATGGGGTGCAGTTGGAAGCTCATTGATGCGTTGCGACTGAATATCTTGAATTTGTTTGGAGCATTTGACTTTTTCAAGGGAAGAGAAAATTTTCTAGAAGAAATAGATAAGATGATAGAGAGGGTTGATGATGATGCACTGAAATTAAGCGGTGGACTTTATGGCCCTTTAAAGGATACTGAAGAAGCAGAGGAAACTCTACCAACCATTAAGCTGAGGGAATCAGAACCTGTAACAAGGAAAATGGAAATGAAAGATGAAGACAAATGGGTGCTAACTGGAATACCTGGGTTTGATAAATTGTTAAGAAGGGGCATCCCTGCTGGATCGAATATCATTGTGGCTGGTGGACCAGGAAGTGGTAAAACCATTTTCTGTCTCCAAACTCTTTACAATGCAGCATCAAGGGGTAAGGATTGCGTTTATCTATCAATGGAAGAGAGGCCAGAAAGGTTAAAGGAGCACATGCTTTCCTTTGGCTTCAATGTAAAAGAAATAAGCAGAACTGAGCATGAAATATTGCTTAGGGCAAGTGGAGGAGGAAGGATTTCTTTGAAAAGGATACAACCCGTACAACTTGCGAGATCCATCGAGGCTCTGCTTGAAGAGGCTAGCGGAACACTACCAATAAAGATAGATGTCGTTTTGGATTTCATACCGGAGGACTTTAACGCATACCTGTTGGCTCTGGATTCAATATCTGCAGTGGAAACGGCTTTCTCTGGGACAAGAAGACAATATCGAATTTACATTGAACAGCTTTTTAGATACTTTGAAAGGCTTAACCTAACAACCTTCATAATATCAGAATCCTTGGAGGCCCCAAAGAGGTTTTCTGAGACAGGTGTCGAGGAATTTCTCGCGGATGGTATCATTGTTTTTTACAACTTTGCAGGCAAAACAGAAAGAATCAGGGGCGTAGAGATTTACAAATTGAGAGGAACGTCTCATGCGAGGAGAATTGTCCCGATGGAGATAACAGATAAAGGTATCGTGGTTTATCCGGATAATCCTCCTTTGGCTATGCCTCTATAGGCTTTCTTGCCCTTCTTCATCTTTGCCAGAAGTTCGGCGTACTCATTCATTAACTTATCGTGTATCTTTGTATATTCCTGCATGAGGGCGTCGTAAGTTTTTCTGGATATAGAACCTTCTCTATAGTACCTTATGACGGTCTCCTTCTGCAACCTTCTAACTTCATCGAGTTCTCTTTGAATATCCTGTAGGTGTCTGATCGAATATACCCTTCTTGCCCAGTATATAGAAATAAGTGCGAGTATAGAAATTAAGGAAATAATTGATGCACTAAGAAGATCGAAACGGTAAGTTTTTCCATGTACCACGTAGAAAATCTTGCTGAGAGTTGCGCTGTTACCATAGGTATCGACAGCGTAGACCTCTATCTTCATGTACTTCTCCCCGTTTCCAGGTTCGAGCGATCCCTTGTAAGTTCCATTCCCCGCATATGAAAGCCAAGTGCAACCATTTGCGCTTATCACTTTTACGCTTGCATCCTTCACAATACTACCATCTGGATAATGTAAACTTACCAGGATATCTGTTTCTCCACTTATCTTACCAGAGGGCTCTACAATTTCTATTTTAAGCTTGGCAGGTTTTACGAAAATATAGGTGCTTCTCCCTCCCGCAAAGGAACCATTTATGCTCTCAACGGATAAGAACCATTTTCCCGTTTTACAGTTCCATGGAATGGTATAAGAAGCTCTGTAATATCCAACTTTGGTTTCGGTTAGATTGATTCTATTCAATGAAGGGAGAACACAATTGGTAGATGCGCCTTTTACACCCTTTCCAGCATCACTTACAAAAGCACAGATGTCAATGGTTTCTCCTCTGAAAAACA
>Ga0190367_1001006_pt1 | contig 17722 bp, 24 predicted proteins | sample 4872181011_MG_FD_171838 | JGI IMG/M metagenome (GOLD analysis project Ga0190367, IMG submission 171838) | Hydrothermal vent microbial mat bacterial communities from Southern Trench, Guaymas Basin, Mexico - 4872-18-10-11_MG | ecosystem: Environmental > Aquatic > Marine > Hydrothermal vents >...
CTTCTACATCTTATATGATTTATCTCCCTTCCTCCAGACGACTTTGCCATTGATGTTTCTTACTTCTATGATTCTATGGAATGGTATTATTGTTTCTCCTATGCTGAAGTACCATGAGCCTACTTCGTCTATTCTTGATGCTTTTATTTCTATTGTTCCATATTCCCCTTGGAATCCTCTATGAATTATTTTGATAATATATTTTGATGGATCTTCACTCCACTTTATCCTATTTAATAGTTCTCTGATTATTGATTTGCCTTTTTTACCCATATTATTTTATTCCCTCTTTTCCTCTTGTTTCCTTGTTAGTTGTTTAAGGTATTTAAGCTTCATAGGTATAAGTGGTGATTAAGTATGGAGAGGGTTAAGTGATGACTAAAGTATATGTACTTAAGGAGCCTACAAGAGAGCCTGAATGGAATTATTTTCTGCTATGGGAGGCTGCTAGGATTAAGAAGTACTATGTTGGTACGTATTATGTTCCAAGGCTTAATAGGCTTTTTGCGGTCTTTAAGCCTACTCCTGGTACTTATGTTTCTGATCTTGCGTTTGAGGAAATGGATTTCTCTATTATTAGGGATGGTTATAAGATGATATGTATACCTGGTTGTGGTAGGTGTTGTGAGGCTAATAGTGGCGCTTTTATTCTTGGTAATGAGGTAAAGCTTATTCCTAGGAAGCTAGCTAAGTTTGATCAATTACCTTCATTTACGTTAAGCGTTTATGGTAGGAAAATTAAGGTGTATAGATTAGATGTAGGTCCTAGGGGTAGATGCATATTCTATGACGAAGAAGCTGGGAGCTGCATACTCGATAGGTTTGAGAAGTATAGGAAGCCCGTGATATGCCTTATACATTACTGTACCGTGTTTGCTGAAAAGAATGGAGAGAGGTATGTTAAAGTATCTGTTAAATATGATGGTAGGAACTACGTGCCTGTTTATAGGCGTGTAAGTGATGATGAATGGGAGGATATTTTAAGGAACCTGCATAAGTGGAAGATGAGGAGGATTATTGGTTATAGGAAGGGATTTGAAGGGAGTAGGTAATGGTGTGCAATAGGGTTTATGTTGATAAGGAGTTTCTAGAAATGCTTGTTAAGGGGAGGTATAGGTTTATTAAGAGAGGGTTTAAGCTCTGTAGATGGATTTTAAGAGATAAGGTTGGTGAGTTCATTGGTAGTGAGGGTAAAAGTGAGGGTAAAGGCTAAGAAGTCTAGGAAAGCAGTTGAACTTGTAGCACTAGTTGCTGGTGGTGCTGAAAGTCCTAGACCATGTATCATAGTGGATCCTAAGGTTGTTGAGGGACTTGAGTTAAGATCTTTTAGGAGTGAAGTCTATGTTGTAGAGGAGGCTTCCAGCATAACTAAAGCATACGTTATACCAAACGCCGTTAAATTAGAGTTAATTGATGATAAGGGATACGTTTTATCAGCTATTACTGCTGACCTTGTTGTACAGGAAGGCCTCTTTGAACCCATGATAACCGACGTAACTATCGATATGCTTGGAATACAAGTAGTAAGCTTTAGTAAAGGACTATGGAGGCACATTAATGACCCTGAAGGAATAGTTAGAGAGAGCGTTAAAAAGTAGGTTTTATTCTAATTCGTCTATAGGTGTCCATATTTGAGTCTTTTTGATAAAATTGCATGGGAGGTTTACTTAGAGTCTCTGAAAAATAATGTATTTCCTATATCATATTCTGTTGCTAGACTACTCTACATGATTGCATACTTGGTATCCATAAGACAGAAGGATGTTTGCGTTGTTGAGGTTGGGACAGGTTATGGTTTTTCTACACTATGGCTTGCAAAGGGATTAGCAGACGCTAATTCTAATGGTATTGTGTATAGTTTTGATGTTAGAAGTGATAGAATAGAGGTTGCAGAGAGATATGTGAGGAGAGCTGGACTTGACAAGTATGTAAGGTTCTTTAAATGTAACTTCTTGGAGTGCCTAAAAGATATACAAGTGAAGCATATCGATCTAGCGTTTATTGATGGTAGGAAGGATGAATATGTTGCTTATCTCAGAGCACTATTACCATATTTAAGGAAGGGATCGATACTAATAGCCCATAATGTAATATCTCCCTCACCGCATAAAGTTTCAAAATTCCTTGAATTAATCTTAAATAAACCATGGGTAACGATAATAACTCAATTAGATTATGGAGGGGTAAGCATTTCTATTATGACCCATGAATAATGGACTATAGTATACTATGTTCGAGGAATGTATAGTTTTAATTCTTTTATCCTACTGTAATGTCTTTTATCAAGTGATATAAGTTCAGCTCCTAATGCTATTGATGTAGCGGCTATAAGTACATCTGAGAAGGGTATCGTAAGACCTTGTTTACGTAGATTTATATCAATTTCCAAGGCTTTGAGTAATACATCTTGTGTAATCCGTACAATTATGCCTAATTTTCAAGTACCTTCTTTCTCTCGTTAATGTCTTTGCCCAAGTACTTATGTCCATACAAGTACTCATACATAACAATACATGGAATGTATATTGTCCTACATCTCTTCAGTATACATTCAAGCAGGGCTTCATTTCCTCTATCAAACATTTCTATCAATAAGCTAGTATCAAGTACATAGCGGCTCATTTACCACCACTTGCGATTCCTTAATTCTTTAACAATACTCTCGATCATGGATGCTTCTTCATCACTTACCTTAAGCTTTTTACATAACTTCTTTAATTCTTCAATTCTACTTCTTTCATAAGTTTCAATAAGAATTTCTATAAGTTCGCTATAACTGACTTTAAGGTCCTCCTTTAACTTCTTTAATTTCTTATATGTACTCTCTGATAGTGATATAGTTCTAGCCAACAAGTATACCCAACAACTATATACACTATATAGCTTATAAGCACTGTATCCTGTGGAGAATTAATATATAAGGGTTCGGGTTTCATCGTCACCTCTGAATAGTTTTAAATTACTTTTAGTGACTCACCTTCATCACCCTTGTCTAGCTCTACCCCCGCTCTTTGAGAGCCTAGTTACATCGCCTTAGCCTCCCGCATTGCTCTACTAGACTCCCTTGAGCGAAGGTAGAGCTTCATAGGGCTAGGCTTCATCCTTACCTCTGTCTCCTCATCGGATCGTCCACCTAACCCTCACCATATAGTATTGGTAGTAATATTTATAAATTTTATTGCTACTATCATTTAATATAGGTGTTATATCTTTGGAGCACTATGTATTCAAATCTAGGATAATTAGTGCTGGTTACGATAAATACGGAAACCCTAGGTATTCGATATCAATACCGAAGGAGATGGTTAAGAAGATAAAGCATCTACATGGAAAGGAGGTTATAGTACATGTCATTGTACCAGATAGCTGGTAAAATAATAACGGATAATCCAAAGACACTAGAAGACTATAGGTTCGTAACCATAAACGGTAAACTAGTAGTAGACAATTCATTAGACCATATGAAGCTCATAAGATTAGCACGAGCCTATATGAATGTTGTTAGGAAATCATTAAACCTGATATGGAAAGGCTATAGTCATAAGGAAGCTACTAAACTACTCTACACTATATTACCGAACTATGTATACCTTGAGTCAGCTTATAAGAATGCTAAAGCAATTGCTGAGAACATTGGTTCTTTGAAGGAAAATCTAGCAAGAACAGAATATTAGCTGATATACGTAGGTTCTGGATTGCGAGTAGAGGCAATAAGTGGGATAAAGGTAATAGGAATATTAAACTCGTACCAAAGGACGGCTACTTTGAAGTTTCGATTAAATATCCTTGGGATGGCTCATGGATTAAAGCTAAAGCTCTCTTCGGAGAAAAGTATATCCCATTGTTAAGAGAGTTGATACAATTAGCCAGTAAAAAGAGTGAAGGTTACGGGGTTATAGCAAGCTTCAGGAGATATCCTAGAATCCATGTACAACTACCGTTATTCCTGTATCTTAAGTATTTTTCGACTCCAAAGCATAAAGGTTATGGTCTAATTGCTGGCTTCGATATTAATAGTGATAGGGTTAATGCGGTAGTTATAGATAATGATGGGAACATTGTTGCTATGAAGACTTTCTGGTATAGTGAAACTATATCTCATGGTTTCTCTAGGGATAAAGCTAAATGGTTAAGGCTTAACGCTTTATCGGTTGCATTAGAATGGTGTAGGAGGGTAGGTGTTGATTACGTAGTATTCGAGGATTTAGCAAGAATAGGGTATAGGAGGTTCACGAGTAATCCCTATGCTAACCGTAAGATAACCAAGTTTCCAAAGAAGCAAATACTTATACATGGAGTCATTAAAGCACTAAAACTAGTACTCACAATAATATTAGTTAACTCAAAAGGTACGAGTAATAGTATAACCCATAAACAGGTAATGAGAGAAAAAGGCCTAGATAGACACATGGCAAGTGCATACATAATAGCCTACAGGGGGTTAAAAATGATTAAAAATAATGAAAAGTAATTAAAACCCTGTAGAGGCTTAATTGTATTGATAGTAATTATAAGGATGGTATTAGAATGAGTGTAGAGGGTGTTTTTAGGTATTTACACCGACGCTTGAGGAATGTTTTGCCTAGTTATGGTTATGTTAAGCCTACTCCTATTCAGGAGAAGGCTATACCCGTAGTTTTAAGGGGTATTCATACTGTTATTATTGGTCCTACTGGTTCCGGTAAGACTGAAGCTGCTTTGTTTCCCATATTTTCTAGGATATTGGAGCTTGGTATTGGTGGTAGAGGTCGTGTTCTCGCCCTCTATATTACTCCCTTGAGGGCTTTGAACAGGGATATATGGTTTAGAATGAAGGATATAGCTAGTTCTATAGGCTTGAGCATGGCTATTAGGCATGGTGATACTCCTAAGAATGAGAGAGCTCGTATTGTCCGTAATCCTCCTGATATAATTATTACTACTCCTGAGACGTTTCAGTTTCTTCTTGTTGGTAGGAAGTCTAGGGAGATTTTAAGGGATGTAAGATGGGTTATTGTTGATGAGCTTCATGAGCTTATTGATAGTAAGCGTGGTGTTCAGTTAACTATCGGGTTAGAGAGATTACTTGAAGTTACTCGTAGAAGGTTTCAGAGAATTGGCTTATCTGCAACCATAGGTGACTTGAGTCTTGCTGCAAGGTTTCTTGCCGGAACAGATCGTTATGCTGAAGTAGTATACATTGAGTATTTGAAGGATATGGTGATTACCGTTGATTTACCTAAAATGAGTGAAGATGATGAGTTATTATCTCAAGAGCTTGAGGTTTCTCCTCAAACTACTGCTAGGATAAGGACTATTATCGACCTTATTAAGAAGAGTAGGGGTTGTCTAGTTTTTACTAATACTCGTGATATGGCTGAGTTCTTGGCTTCTAAACTACGTAAGTTACTTGGTGATGTTGTTAGGGTTCATCATGGTAGTTTATCTGTTAGTGAGAGAGTTGAAGCTGAGAAGTTGTTTAAGGAGGGTATTGTTAAGGCTCTTGTATGTACTTCTTCCTTAGAGCTAGGCATTGATATTGGTCATGTGGATTTAGTTGTTCAGTACATGTCTCCTAGACAGGCATTAAAGCTTTTACAGAGGATTGGTAGGTCTGGTCATAGGCTTGATAAGGTTTCTAAGGGTTTTGTCATAGCATTTGATAGTTTTGATGATGTGTTAGAGTCTATGGTTCTTGCCCGTAGAGCTGTGAATGGAGAATTAGAGAAGCCTAGAGTTCATGAGAAAGCCTATGACGTGCTTGCCCATCAGGTAGTAGGTATAGTACTGGAGAACGGTATTGTTGATGTCGACTGCATTTACTCAATTGTTAGAAGAGCGTATCCGTATAGAGACTTAACTTTTGATGAACTGTTGAGGGTTATAGGGCAGCTTTCATCTCAGGGATTGTTAAGGATAGTTGATGATAGGGTTAAGCCTGGATTTGGTGCTTGGAAGTATTATTATGAAACCTCTATGATACCTGATGTGAAGCATTATAAGGTTAAGGATATTGTAACTAATAGGTTTGTTGGAGACCTCGATGAGGAGTTCGTAGTATATCATTGTAGTGAGGACTCGATGTTTATTCTTAGTGGTAGGGTTTGGAGGGTGGTAGGCGTAGACCATGAGAAGTGCATTGTTAATGTTGAACCCTTAGAGAAGACCACAGGCATACTACCCGCATGGGAGGGTGAACTCATACCCGTTGACTATAAGGTTGCAAGAGAGGTAACTGCGTTAAGGAGGCTTATTAAGGATTTCATAGATAAGCCTGAGAAGTTAGGTAAAATACTGTCTCGATACCCGATTACAGATAGAGTACGTGATAAAGTTATTGAATTAATTAGGGAGCATATTAAGAAGAACTTACCTATTCCAACGGACAGAGAGGTAGTTATTGAGAGTTTGGGTAGGATAATTGTTGTTCATGTAGCTTTAGGTTCTAATGGATGTCAACTACTTGGAATACTCTTATCCTCTGTGCTGAGCAGGAGGCTTGGCTATAGTATTGCGTTTAGATCAGATCCCTATAGAATTGTATTGACGGCTCCCTACCCTATTAACCCAGAGTACGTTGCAGAAGTAATTAAGGAGCTCTGCAACTTGAATGTCGATGTCATTATGAATATGTTGAGAGAATATCTCCCCAAGACTAGAATATATAAGTGGGGGTTATTTCATGTTGCTATGAGGTTTGGTGTAATTAGTAGAGAAGCAGACTTAAAACATGTAGGCCGCGTACTAGATGTCCTTACTGATACCGTAATAGGGGAAGAGGCATTTAAGGAGATATTAGTAGATAAGCTTGACTTAGATGCAGTACTCAAGTTCATAGATGACGTTAAAGCTGGAAGAATAACTATTCATACTGTAAGTATGGGTTCTACTCCATTACCTATAACTAAGGAGGCTTTATCCAATATGCTCCTCTACGACATTGTAGCACCAGCTATACCCACATCAATGCTCCTTGAGCTAGTCAAGAGGAGGCTACTCAATAGGAAAGTTAGGTTAATCTGCTTGATGTGTGGTAAATGGTCTATAACCTCCAAGATACGTGAACTTCCAGATAGAATTAACTGCCCTAAATGTGGTTCGGGACTAATCACCATCACTAAACCAGATGACTATGACTCAGATAGAATAATTAGGAAGCATTTAAGGGGAGTTAAGTTAAAGGATGAAGAGTTGAAGAAGTTTAAGGAGCTTAAGGATAAAGCTTACGTAGTATTAACCTATGGTAAGATTGGTGTAATTGCCCTTTCAGCTTATGGCGTTGGACCTAAGACCGCCTTGAAAATAGCTGGTAAATACTATGAGAGCGAAGAAGCATTCTATAGGGCTATACTAGATGCTGAGAGACAATACATTAGAACTAGACAGTACTGGCATTAAAGTAAATAACCTTGTCCAGTAATTTGATTATTTAGTGAATATTCCTTGACACAAAGGGAGTTAGAGTTCATCTATGAGATATTAAAGGAAATGAACCTAGATGTAAGGTATATAGACGAGAATACTCTCACATTTAATGTCAAACTAGGTGAAGAGGAGTATGATATAATTGTACAGCTAGATCCTGTAATTAAGAAATTAAGATTAATGATACCAACTAATGTTGAGATACGTAGTTCTGGTAAGTTAGCTAGGCTTTTAAGGAAGTCATTTAATGAGTGGAAATACTTTTACGCCATTGACCCTGAACGCTATGTTATCGTAATATCCGATACCTTCTATACAAGTTTAGACAATATTAGGTCTTTAGTTAAGAAGCTGATAAACTATGTTATTGAAGGAGCTAGAAAGCTATATGAGATAGTAGGATAATTAGTCTTCAAGGTACTCCTTTAAACTAACTTCCTTACCCTTCTTAACGAACTTAATTCTAACCTCAGGCCTTATGGGAACACCTAAGTTGTTGAATAATATTAGGAGTGTTTCCGCATCTAGTTCCCTCACATAGCCAGCTTGTATTAATCTTGCTATAACTGATATGGCATATCTTGCTGCTTCAGGATATTCCCTCTCAGCTCTCTCAAGAAGCTCTTTAGCACGCTCATCAGCTAGCACGTTAAGCACCATTTCTCTAGGTGAAGGAGGTACGTACTCCTGTTTAGTTTTGCTTTTATTTATTATCATCTTCATCGCTTTTTCCAATAGTTTCTTCCTAAGACTTGGAGGTAGTTCTTCAAGCGCCAATTCAATCACCTAGTACCTTCAATATAATAAGTACATTAGGGTTAAAAGACTTATCTAGGGAACGTATTAGGATTAAACTCTCCTGACTTAGGTATTCATTTATTAAGGCTAGGATTCGTATAAAGGTGAGTAGGTGGTAAATGTATGTCTGAAGATCCCATGAATTTACTCACAGAGCTTGAGGATCTGCATGAGAAGCTAGGAGAAGAGCTTAGGAAGATTCAAGTAAAGTACTGTAATAAGGGTATTAGCACGGCTGAGAAGCTCCTAGATATAATAGTTGAAAAATATAGTAATGTTATAAGGGATTTAGCTAGACAAGTAGGCTTCAACGTTAAAGCTCTTTGGGGGCTTGTTGATGTAGATGAGTATGGTCTTCCATACATAACGATAACTATATATGATCCTACGATTAAGAGTCCTGAGGATGAAGAAGTAGTTGAAAAATATGGTAACTTTATGACTAAGCTTGGTGAAAGTGGTGAAAAACTACTTGAAGAGATCGTTGATAACCCCTACATTACATTGATTATAAATAATGTACCGCCACCAAAGATTAAGTTCTTTGAACAGTAAGGGTGGATAGTAATTGAGCAATGTAGTTTCTAAGACAATATCGTTTTTAACTAACCCCATGTTCGTATCAGCTTATGTGTTTACATACGTTATTTCGCTTCATGAAGGCTTAAATGGTTTATTAAAGATAGTTATAGCTATCTTAACCACATGTATCTTACCTATAGGCTACATTATTATGCTTAAACTAAAGGGGTTGGTTACGGACTTTTACGTTTCTCGTAGGGAAGATAGATTTAAACCCTTCCTAGTCGGCTTGATAGGATATACTATTAACTTGGTTTCGCTTGTCTTGCTTAAGGCGCATATTAAGGTTCAGTTACTTGCACTATGTTATGTAGTAAATACTTTATTTTCAATGCTCATTACGTTTAAGTGGAAGATTAGTGTTCATTTAGCTGGAATCGCAGGACCGTTAACTTATCTAGTCTTAGTTTATGGTGCTTCTCCTTTAATTTTGATTATAGCTGTGATTATTGTTTCTTGGGCTAGAATAGCTGATGGGGCTCATACATTATCTCAAACTGTAGCTGGTGGTTTAAGTGCATTTATTTTGACTTATTTCCAGGTAATATTGTTTAAGCACTTTAATTTAATATGACCTTAATTCTTAGAGTAAATAAAGGAGATGTGATTTAATTTACTTCTTGAATAGTAGTTCTGAGATGGCATCTGAGATTAGTTTTTCAAATCCTTCCTCTCTTATGGCTCTTTCAATTCTATACAATTGTTCTGGTGCAGTATCATATTTTATTGCTACTTTGTATACTGGTTGCTTTGTTGCTTTAGCATAGAGTAGTAGTATTAGCGACCTAACTGCTCCCGGATTTCTAAAACGTTTTGCCAAACTACTATCGTATAATATATAGTTTACTAGGGGCTCTAATGCTCTAATGACATCAACAACGACATCATCAAAGCTGAAGCAGAAAGTCTTTTGTTTTCGAAAGCATACTTCCTTATCGCTAATCCATAGCTTCCTCTTTCTTCTCCGCTTAACGGGTATTAGGGCTGGAGTTGCACTCTTGTGCTGTGACAAAGTGTGCTCCCAGTATTATATATCCTAGGGGGTGGTATTAAAGTGGTACTTTCATGCAGTAACTACGTATTAGTGATACTTGTTCATAGAGTTCATATTATGTTGATTAATCACGTCAGTTACCCGTATTAAGAGAAAGGAATTACTTTTTCAAGTCGTCTAATATTACTTCAGCAACCTTCTTTCCGGATAATAGCATTCCTCCGAATATGGGTCCCATTCTAGGTAATCCATATAGTGAGGCGACGGCCATTCCTGTAGCGTATAATCCTGGTAATACTCTTCCAGTTTTTTCAACTACAAGTCTTTCAGCTTCTTCACTATATGCAGATCCATGTCCAGGAACCTTTAATTTTGATTCGGGTATTTTCTTTGCAACTATGCTTAGTACTTCAGCGTCATGACCTGTAGCATCTACTACGGCTTTTGACTTTATGAATAAGGGATCAACGTGTAGGCCACTCAATATCACCGAGCTCCACTGTATTACTACACCTGTTATTCGTAAGGGGCTAGGTCTATATATTACGTCTTCAACTGTGATTCCATGTATGATTTTTACTCCATTCTTTAAGGCGGCGTAAGCTAGTCCCGCCATAAGCTTAGCTGAATCGACAATACATATCCTATCATTAATTTTCTTATAGTCTATGCCCATTTCATCTAGGATTTCATTTGCTGGAGGCTCAACTATTATCTTGTAGAAGAGCATCCCTCCTCCACCAATTCCTCCTCCAAAGGTTAGCTTCCTCTCTAGTATAACAGTCTTGAGTCCTTGCTTACTGAGGTAGTAGCCTGCAACCATACCTGAAGGACCAGCACCAACAATTACTACATCTACATCTGAAAGTTCAGCTAACTCTTTTGCTGTTTCAAGTACTATGTATTTTGTGATTTCCTCTTCAGGTATACCCTTAATGGTCATAATTTAATCGCCCATCTTGAATGAATTATTCTTAGCTTAATAAACTTAATTCAATAATACGTTTACTGGAAGTAAGACATGAGGAGTAAGGTAGCGTTAGTACTATATTACATTAAGGACAATAAGTATAGCTTAAACTCAATACTAGCTTCAATAGAGTACAATAGTGTACCTGTAGATACCTATGTTGTTTGGAGAAATGAAGCTTTATTTGAAACAATTAATAGGTTGAGAAATCTATACAAGAAGGTTATTGTAGGTTTAAGCTTCTTTACTACACAATTACCTGAAATCTTAAGCCTTGTAAAGCTCATTAAACAATATTTTCCAGAGGTAATTATAATTGGTGGAGGCCCACATGTTACAGGAGACCCTGTTGGCTCATTAATTAGGATTGGTTTTGACTACATATTTTATGGAGAAGCAGAGGAAACTATCCGTGATTTCCTAAATGCTATATTGGAAGGAGATGATGTGAAGAGTATTTGTGGCATAGGATACGTTGATGGGGACAGAGTTATTGTACGTAGGAGGGCAAGTAAGATTAACTTAGATGATTACTCTCCATTCCCATATTGGAGGAGAATGTTTAATCCTATTGAAATTATGAGGGGATGTCCTATAGGCTGCAAATTCTGTCAAGTAACTTTCATGCATGGGGGTAAACCTAGGTTTAGGAGCATTGAAACTATACTAAAATACGCTAAGATTATGTGGAGTATGGGGTTAAGAGATTTAAGGTTTATAGCACCTAATTCTCTAGGATACATGAGCATTAATGGAGTAAGTCCAAATCATAGTGCCATCTGCGAACTCTTAGAGAAACTACACAAACTATCTAAGGAGTATGGTGGAAGAATATTCTTTGGTACATTTCCTAGTGAAGTAAGACCCGATAGCATTAATGAGGATATTATAAGGGATATTAGAAGGTATGTTGCAAATAAATCTATTATCATTGGTGCACAATCTGGTAGTAATAGGTTATTAAAGATAATAAATAGGAGGCATACTATAGAGGATGTATATAATGCAGTTGAAATCATAGTTAAAAATGGTTTTAGAGTTGATGTTGATTTTATTTTCGGCTTACCGCATGAAGATGAAGAAGACATTGAGGAAAGCATGAAAGCTATTGATAAGTTGGTGAAAATGGGCGCTAGAATTCACGCTCATACATTTATGCCCTTACCTGGAACTCCTTTTGCTAATGCACCTCCAGGCAAGATCCCAATACAAGTGAAAAAGAAGCTATATAGGTTAATAGGTGATGGTAGCTTATATGGTCAGTGGATTATGCAAGAGAGTTTAGCTGAAATGATTGACTGGTTTAGGAAGAATAACTACATATATGTTGGTAGAAAGCTTAGTGAAAAAGCTAAGTTCATAGCCTGCTAAGTTAGGTTTTGCTTCTCTATTATCCCTCGTACTTCTATCCACTCTCTCATATTGATTAGGTCATTGTATGCTAGCTCCATTGAATATCCTAGTTCTTCGTATTTGCTAAATACCTTGCTTAGTTTTTGTGGATTCCACATAATTTCCTTAAATATATTAATGAATTCAGGTGTTAATTTATGGATATTACTACATAGTTTACATTTAACGTGATGTAGGTCCTTAATTGCTAGCATTGTTACGAGTATGAATCTCATAATCTTAAACTTATTCAATAGATTACTTATTCTATAAACATTTTCTCCATTAATGGACTTCCTTAGTATAGTTAATTTAGGCTTATAGTTTAGTGCTTTATTTATTGCCTCTAAAGCTTTTTGAGGTTCCTCTAGACAACATAAGGCTAGTGAAGTGTTTAACCATACACTCCAGGTCATAATGAGTGTTTTAATATTATTGCTATACTTATCTATAGTGTTTAGCAATGTAAAGTATTCTTTACTCCACTTCAAGCATTCATTATATTTACTCATACTGTACGATAATGTCGAAAGTAATTGAAGGCATGAGAGTATTTGAGGCTTAAGGTTATTATTCTTCTTATCCGTATTCATCTTCGACGACGTTATAGAATTGTATAATTTTATTGCTTTCTCGTAAGCTAATGGATATTTACCTTTACTTATTAATTCTTTAATATCTTCCAATGATTGTTCTATTCTTCTGCTCTTTACCCTAAATATATTCATTTACTTCTCCACGGACTATTCTGCTAGAATAGAACTATTCTCAGCTAGGAATTTAAGTTTATTTAGTTTAAATAACTAACGAGAACGTGAAGTAAGGAGGGTAATAAATGACTAATGGTGTTGAGCTAGGTAAGTTGAGTAAGTTTACATGGGAGGCTATGAGAGACCCTATTTATGATTATGTAGAATATAATAAGGAGATTGAGGCTAAGATCATAGACACTAGGGTTTTCCAGAGATTGAGGAGAATTAAGCAATTGCAGTTAACATACCTTGTTTATCCTGGTGCTGAGCATTCTAGGTTTCAGCATAGTGTTGGAGTTATGCATCTTGCAGGTCAATTCGTATCGCATCTACTATCGTTTCTAATGAGAAAATTAGGAGAAAGCGTTCTTGAGGGTCTTAGTGTTGAATCCCTTATAGAGGGTACAAGAATTGCTGGATTACTACACGATATTGGTCATGGTCCATTTAGTCACATGTTTGAAGAGTCTATACTTTCAAGTGAAGTCTTAAAGTCTAAGGGGTTAGATAATCATGAGGCCCTGGGATTAATGCTTATAGAGTATTCTGAAATTTCGAGGATCCTTAAGAAAGCTGAGGAAGAATATGACTTACCTCATCTATATGATATTGTGAAGAAGATTCTATCTGATGAGGAGCCTAGAGAGAAAATACTTAAACTTGTTAGAAAGACCGTTAAGGCTTGGATATATCCTTCAGACATCATGGACTTCCTATTAAGGGATAGCTATTATACTGGTACTAAAGAATATGGAGCTATAGATTATCAGAGGTTAATAAGGGAGAGCTATCCCGTAGTAGTTAATGATCTTTACCACAATATTGCTATTAATAGAAAGGCTTTAGGGGCCTTAAGGAGCTACTTTAACAGTAGAGTTTACATGTATGAACATGTATATCTTCATCCCTATAATAGATCCTTGTCGAAGTTATTAAAGGAGGTGTTAAGGGAAACTGATGAAATTTTGGGCTTAACTGAAGCTGTAATAAAGCTGGGAAGCGGTGATCCTCATGATTACATTAAGTTAACTGACGAATATATCTTAGCTAAGTTAATGGACTTAGTTGAAGGAAATAAACTTAATCCTGAGACTGCTGAGAAGGTTAGGGCATTATTGAATAGGCGTAATCCTTGGAAGAGGATAGGTGGTGATTACAAGATTCCCCTCATAGCTACAGGCTTAGGCCATGACCCTGCCATACTTGCTTACAGGTATTTAAAGCACTGGACTATGGATTTAGAGAGGTTTGTCAAAGACACAATATCTGAGCATTGCAGTGGATTAATTGATCCTAATGATATATGGCTTGATGTAAATGTCCTACACCCAATACCACTAGCTGGTCTTACATCGCCAACTGCTCTCTACGTTACGACTATTACGGGTATGGATATGGTTGATGTAAAGCCCTTGGACATGGTCGCCTTTATGGTTAGAGAAGGTATAATACCTAGAATAATGGTTAGAGTTTATGTTAATAGAGGTAGTATTAAAGATAGCTCAGCGCTAAAGAGAATTTCAGAAATAGTTGATAAGGCTATAACCGAGTTCTTCAACATTAGGGGTATTGCAGGCGGTATTACTCTATGAATACGTGAGAAATGAGGTTTAATAGCCGTGTCATCTAATTTAGAGGAAACGCTTAGAGAAAGAATAATGAAATTATTAATGGAAACTAAGCATTCTCTCTCAGCAAGAGACATCATATATGAACTGGGATTAAATCCCAGTACAAGTGAAAAGGAGATATATCAACATATACAGCATATAGCGAAGACCATTAGGAGGAGAAGTGGAGGTAAATATGCTGTATTTATGATTCCGCCTCAATGTAGGAGTTGTGGTTATGTGTTTAAGGATTTAGATAAACCCAAGAAGCCTAGTAAATGCCCTAAGTGTCGTAGTCAAAGAATTGAACCACCAAGATTTAAAATAATGGAGCTATAGTATAATATCTGGATGTGGAGTATCTGTCGGACATCTGATCATGGTGATGTAAGAGGCCGCGATCCGAAGGAGGTGAGTCTTCAATGGAGTTAGTTAAGGTATCTAAAGTAACGAGATTACTGCATCCGAAGTTAACTGCTATAATTACTTCATGTAATCGTGAAGGAAAATGTAATGCTATGAGTGCTGCATGGATTATGCCTGTTTCAGCTAATCCCCCATTAATAGTTGTTGCCATTTCTCCTAAGAGGCTAACATATACATATATTAAGGAGACAAGGGAGTTTGGGGTAAATATTCCATCAATGAATATGCTTAAGTTGGTGAATTATTTTGGAAGCGTTTCTGGTAGAGTTGAAGATAAGTTGTCTAAGGTTAAGATGTTTAAGGCTAAGAGAATTAATGTGCCTTTGATAGCCGATTGTATTGCTTGGCTTGAATGTATTGTGGAAAATGAGATAGAAGCGGGAGATCACGTACTATTTATTGGTAGGGTGTTAGAAGCTTACGCATTAAAAGGTTATATTGATGAGGATGGAATATACAATGTATATAAGTTTAAGCCAGTATTACATTTAGGTGGAGATAAGTATACTACAATTGAGAATGCAAAATATGTACCATAACAAAAACACTACATCGCTGAGAATAAAGGAGTTAGCATCGATATTAACTGTACTACTCATATTCTTAGTGTATGTAAGCTTTATGAGCATGCTATGGGTTCAAAGACCAGTCCATGAAGTAACAGTTAAGTTACCTAAGGAAATAAGACCTTTACCAAGCAACGTTACTCAAACTATAACCGTACATAAACGCGTTAATAGAAATCAAAGGACGCTTACCATAACTACTCCTAGCAGAGTTAAAGAAAATTCCCTAAACCTTTTAATGCTCATTGTTAGAGCTATAGGTGAGTTTCTTAGATTACTAGGCTCACTAATTACATCTATTGCTTACTTCATAGCATCAATACTTGCAGGTTTATTTGGGTTTAATCCGCCTCATGTAGGGTTAGAGCTGGGCAACAGAACTAGGGTAGTCCATGAAGTAAACCTCATAAACACCATTATAGGTCTAGTAGCATTTACTACAATAATGTTAACCACCTATACCTGTTACCTATATTTCGCGAAAAGGAGAAAGGTTAAGCTTATTAGGAGGAAATATATTGAAGTTAAGAGCATTGAAGAAGACGTAGTTAGGGAAAGACAAAGAATACTTCCTATAATAGAACGTATTTTCCATGAAGTTTACATGAAGGCAAAAGAGGTTCTAGGAGTAGAAGACTCTATAACTCATAGAGAATTAGCTAAAATAATTGAGAAACATACTAAGTTGGGAGATGATGCATGGATTATTGCCTTAGCTTTTGAGGAAGTAAAATTTGGAAAGGGTAGTGTTTCTTGGATTAACTTAGACTATCTAGAGAAATGTAAGGATAATATAATTAGAGCTTTAGAATCCTATAAACATGAGGTGCAAGGTCTTTGATAATTCTAACCTACATACTATTATTTACCATAACCCTTTATTTCACGACTAAATATGTATTTAGATTAATTAACGAGTATTGTTGCTATAATCCATTAACTCAACCTAAACCACAATACTTTGTTATAATTAAGCCACCTAGAATATCAGGATATTTTGCTTCATATGCATTAAATCCCATGTTAATTGTATTAGAATGGTATTCTAAGGAGATTAATGAGGTATTGAACCTCATTGAAGAAAAATATGGTGTCAGAGTACCATTATTAAAACACTATACTTTACCTTCAAGAATAGGATTATTCTTTTCAATAGTCTTTAAACTAACTAAACATGTTGGGTTCATTAATGCTGTTAAGATAACTATGCTGTTGTTTAGGTTAAGGTCTATGTATATTGTCATGCATTATCTTGAGAAAAAGACTTATGGTATGGACTTAGATAAACAATTTAAACATGTTGAACTCATATTAAGTAAAGCTAAGAAGAACCTAGATGCAGTTAAGGTCCTAATAAATGCCTCTAGCCTAGGTGAAATGTAATGAATGTAGGTTTTGTTGAAGAGCTTGCAGATAAATTGAGGAGGGAGGTTGGTAAAGTTATTGTTGGTAGAGATGACGTCGTAGATAAATTGCTTATATCATTACTTGTTGGAGGACATGTATTGCTTGAAGGAGTCCCTGGCATAGCTAAAACCTACCTAGCTAAAACATTTGCTCTTAGCCTTAACCTAAAGTTTAAGAGAATACAGTTGACTCCAGACTTATTACCTAGTGATATTATTGGAGTTAAAGTATTTAATCAAAAGACCTTAGACTTCGAGTTTAAACCTGGACCTATATTTACTAATATCCTATTAGCTGATGAGATTAATAGGACTCCTCCAAGAACTCAAAGCGCTTTACTTGAAGCTATGCAGGAAAGGCAGGTTACAGTTGATGGTGAAACCTATAGGTTACCTGAACCATTTATGGTCATCGCTACGCAAAACCCTGTTGAAACCGAGGGCGTATACCCCTTACCTGAAGCTCAGCTAGATAGATTTCTATTTAGGTTAATACTCCAGTATCCATCGAAGTCGGAAGAAATAGAGGTTCTTAGGAAGAAAAGAGTTAAGGGTGAAGTTATTGATGTTGAACCTATTACTAATGCCAAGGAGCTTGAGTTAGCTAGAAACGCTGTTCAAAGAATTAAGGTTAGTGATGATATACTGGAATATATTGTGGATCTCGTTAGAGCAACAAGAGAGCACCCAGCTGTTCTCTTGGGTGGTAGTACGAGGGCTGAAGTAATGTTACTCTATGCTGCAAGAGCTTATGCTGCTATTAGTGAAGGTAGAGACTACGTTATACCAGATGACGTTAAAGCTGTATTCTTTGATGTAATG
>Ga0190367_1001007_pt1 | contig 17713 bp, 18 predicted proteins | sample 4872181011_MG_FD_171838 | JGI IMG/M metagenome (GOLD analysis project Ga0190367, IMG submission 171838) | Hydrothermal vent microbial mat bacterial communities from Southern Trench, Guaymas Basin, Mexico - 4872-18-10-11_MG | ecosystem: Environmental > Aquatic > Marine > Hydrothermal vents >...
ACAGATTATGAGAAAGTCATTGCAGTATATTCATTTTCAAAGAGTTATGCTATGACTGGGTTTAGAATCGGATATACAGTTGCATCAACAGAATTAGCTACAGAAATAAGTAGATTATTACAGCTATATATCACTAATGTCCCCGAATTTATACAATTAGCTGCTCTGAAAGCATTAGATTTACCATGGGTAGTTGAAGAGAATAGAAGGATATTATGGAGTAGAACAGACTACTTAACGAAAAGTTTAAAAGAACTAGGATTCAAGTTTATCGAACCTGAAGGAGCATTCTATGTATTTACAAAGGTTCCTGGTGGATGGAGTGATGGGGTATCCTTCTGTATGGATTTATTACAGAAATGCTATGTATCAATAGCTCCTGGAACAGGCTTCGGTGGGTATGAAGATTATATTAGGTTTTCAGCTACAGCATCATTAGAGAAGATTAAGATAGCTATTGAGAGGATAAAAAAGTTAATTGAGGGTAGTTAGGATAAGGATTCCTTTATAGCTTCATCTAGAATATCTAATCCCTTCCTAACTAGCGATAATGGAGCTGTTATTGGAGGAACAATCCTAATTACATTTCCATATATTCCCGCACCTAGAAGCAGCAATCCCTTCTTATATGCTGTATTAATAACCTTCTTAGCAAGATCTTTATCTGGCTCCTTAGTCCTTCTATCCTTAACAAACTCTATCGCCATCATAGGCCCTAGTCCTCTGACATCACCAATAACCTCATATTTATTATACATTTCCTTAAGCCTTCTCTTCATAACCCTACCCATTTTCTCAGCGCGTGGTAGTGCTTCCTTTATAATATCGATAGTTTCTAATGCTGCTGCACATGATACTGGATTACCACCAAATGTACCACCAATACCACCTACATGTACCTTACTCAAAATCTCTTTTTTACCAACTACTGCTGAAATTGGCATTCCAGAACCAAGGGATTTAGCTAGTGTAATTAAATCTGGTTCAATTCCGAAATGTTCAATTGCAAACATTTTTCCTGTTCTACCCATTCCACTTTGAACCTCATCATCAATAAATATCATTCCATGTTCATCAGCGATTTCTTTAAGACCCTTTAAGAACTCTGGTGGAGGAACTATATATCCACCCTCACCTTGAACAGGCTCAACAATTATAGCAGCTACATCATTTGGATCAACATATGTTATAAATCCTCTTTTTATAAAGTCTAGGCATGTTAATCCACATTTTGGATATTCTTGCTTAAATGGACATCTATAACAGTATGCGTATGGAAAACGAATCACACCTGGCACATATGGTCTAAATCCCTTTTTATATGGCACAATCTTACTTGTTAAAGACATTGTTAGTAGAGTTCTACCGTGGAAAGCATTTTCGAAAGTAATAACTGCATTTCTATTAGTATAGTAGTAGCTTACTTTAATTGCGTTTTCAACAGCTTCTGCACCGCTATTTAGGAAATAAGCCATTTTTTCTCCACTAATTGGTGCTATATTAGATAATTTCTCAGCTAGTTTAAGGTAACTTTCGTAAGAAACTACGTGGATACATGTGTGTAGTAGATTTGAAGCTTGTTTTTTAATGGCGTTAACGACCCTCTTTGGTGTATGACCAGCATTTATAACTGCTATTCCAGTGGTAAAATCAAGGAACAAATTCCCGTCTAGATCCTCAACTACAATACCGTGTGCTCGTTTTGCAACAATAGGAATGGTGAGGAATACCCCTTGAGGAATATACTTCTCTCTCAATTTCATAACTTCACGTGATTTAGGACCTGGAGGCTCAACAACGATTTTTGGAACTTCCATAATCAACACCTTAGAAAATAACCTTATATATTGAAATTACGTTCAAAACATATAAATTTCAACAATTATACATTAACTTATCATTCTATATTATAAAAAACTATTATTAAAAGAGGGTGAGTGTGCAACTTATGGTAGTAATAAAGGAAATTTTTTATTACCATATATCAATGCCACTAAAAATGACATTTCAAACTAGTTTTGGTGAGACTAATACTCATGATACAATCATTATTAAGGTTGTTAGTAGTGATTTAGCTGGATATAGCGAGATCCCTGTAAATACTGGTCCATGGTATTCCTATGAAACTATAACAACAGCGTTACATGTGTCACTCGATTTTATAGCTCCACGAATATTGGGAGCAGATATACAAGATATTGGTGAGATTAAAGATTTAATAAAAAATATTAGAGGACATGAAATGGCTAAGGCTGGACACGAAATGGCAGTACTAGACTTAATAGCTAAATATGAAAATAAGCCTTTAGCTAAGTTGATAGGTGGCGTTAAAAGTAAGATTGAGGCAGGGGTTAGTATAGGTGTAATTAGTGATCTAGAGAAGCTGCATAGAGAAGTTTCTAGATTTTTAGATGAAGGATATAGGAGAATAAAAATTAAGATTAAGCCTGGTTGGGATCTTGATCCTATAGACATGATACGGAGAGAATTTGGCAAAATAAAGCTTCAAGTTGATGCAAATGCAGCATATGATTTAGATAAGCACTTAGATGTATTCATCGACATGGATAGATACGACTTACTAATGCTAGAACAACCACTACACTACAACGATTTGTATCGACATTCAATATTACGAAGTAAAATTAGCACACCAATATGTTTAGATGAGAGTATTAGAGATATTTATGATACTGAAGCTGCAATAGCTTTAGGCAGCTGTGATGTAATCAACGTCAAGCCACCAAGAGTTGGTGGCTTATTAGAGACAATAAAGATAAATAACTATGCTGAAAAGCACGATATCCCGATTTGGATTGGCGGTTTACTAGAAAGTGGAATTGGAAGAGGACATTTAGTTGCTGCAGCAACACTAAGTAACGTTAAATATCCATGCGACATATCAGCTAGCAATAGATACTATGATATGGACATCGTTGAACCTGAATGGGTAGTAGAAAAAGGATATATAGATGTTCCCAAGGAAGCAGGCATCGGAGTCGAGGTCAGAGAGGATAGAATACTTAAGTATTTAGTTAGAGAGATCCATAAAAGATTATAATTTGATTATTGAGAACCGAATTCTAGAAACATTCCTTATATTCTAGAAACAGTTTGTTATAAAGTTCAAGTATATTTTTTATCTCATAGGTGTAATTAGTGAGAAAGCTCAAATATAAACCTTTACCGTAATCATAGCTTTACTTATACTCTCAATTTATCTTTCAATATACTCTGTAGTTACATATGACGTAGCTATGGAATACATATATCGAGATGAGGAGGGGAAGCTCTGGTGGATAACCTCGCCTGCTGGTTCATTATTTCCGTGGCCTAAAAAATCAGGGATGATAGAAGCACTCTCTCCGGTCAATGAAATTGATTCATTTATTTATACATATCTAGTTAGAACATGGATGATATTTGGATTAGCCGCTATAGTATGGTTTTTAACAGCCATATCTATATTCTTTACCGCTATATCTGTGCTTAAGAAAGAATTCAGCGAATCTCAATAAAGAAAGAGTAGATATAGATACTCAGCAACCATCTTTAGATTTTTTATACAAAAAATACAGGGGTAATTACAATAGGTGTACATGTAGTACTTCAGGTAAATCAGCTTTCTTTATTACCTTATTTTCATATAGCCATCTAAGTAGATTACGATATGCTAGTATCTTTGCTATGGACTTAGCATTCGGCGGTCCAGGCTTCTTCATGAAGAAGGCGTTTATCTCGTATACTGTACCCTTTAATCCTAGGTCAGTAGCTATTTTTCCTAGTCTAATTTGGTCTACAAGATTTCCAGCCATTGCTGGACTATCGTTAATTCTTACTGCAACATACATCTCATCCTTTAGCCCATTGAATGTTAAGTACTCTAGATGGAGAGAGACAAACTTTTTGTCACCCAGTGGTTCTAAGTATCCTGTTGGCTTTATGTAGTGAGGTACATCATAGCCAAGTATATCTTCAACAATACTACTCTTAGTTTTTTCTTTCATTAAGTTCTTCTTTGGCAATGTTAATGCTAAGAAGTCCGTATTTCCTCCAATATTAAACTGTACTATGAACTTTACTCTTCTATTTCTTTCTGCTAAGTGCTCAAGTAGGTCTGCTGTTAAAGGTGTAGCTCCAGTTGCACCATCGTCACCAAGCAAAACACCGTTACATTCCTCATAAAGCGCTACGAAGGCTGCATCATTAGCTAGTGGTGTTGGTATACCATTTACAAACGCAACACTCTTATAAAGTCTTGAGTATTCTGCAGCTGCATAGGCATAGACTTGTGAAGCAGTTAGCTTTCTTCTTACACCATTTGTAAAGTTATTCTTTAATGCTACTAAGCTATTAAATGGCTCGCCGTACTCTGTAGTAACAATGTTAACAATTACATCTACGTCTAGCGATTTCCAGTCATCGATTAATGATGTAATAGCTGCGCCAAGTGAAACTTTATCCTCTAGGCCTGTAGCTTTTACTGGTAGTCCATCTAAACTTCCTAGATGAACTCCTCTATTTACGTATACATCTTTAAGTGATGCTGGAATCTTTACGTGATTACCGATTAGTTTCTTTGAGACCGTGTATAGTGATTTACCAACTTTTGATTCGTCAACATCGTACGTAGCTACAATTTCTATATCCTCGATTTTATATGGTAAATTGACATTTGCTAGTGGAATGCCATATGGCTCTACTTCACCAGCTTTAATTCTCTCGATACCAACCGCTAGGTGAGCTGCTACCATACCCTGACCTAATATCACAGCTCTAATCATAATCCCACCTCCAGAGAAGAAGAGGTTAAACCAGTTAGTTAAGAGACCAGATATTTCAAAGAGAGGTCTAATAAATTCCGAATAATATTAATATGCTGGTTTATTTAAAAGCTTTACGACATTTTTATGTAAAATTTACAATGTTATGTCAGTTATATGATAATTAGGTTTTCAACAATACATCCACTATATATATGATAATCATGAAGAGAACTAACATTGATACACAAAATAGCAGTATTGAGTACATAGGAATATTTAGCTGAAAGACTAGAGAGAAGCCTGAGAAAGCTACGGACATTACTGCTAGGATAAATATGCTGGATAAAACTCTTCTTATGTTTAGGAGGAAACCGTCGATGCTTTCTAGGTAGAGCCTATTTAAGTATGTTAGAATTATGTAAAGCATTATGAGCATTGTTGATATAATGTCTACGGTGTTATGAGCATATATTGTTAGTATGTGTATAGGTAGTAAAAGTATGGAGCACACACTAATATATTTAGATAACTTTCTTGAGAAAGCTAGAACTAGGAATACTGTAAGTAGCGTTATTTGTGGTATACTTGATGAGCCTAGTAGTAAGTACATGTATATTGAGTATAATAGGTATACACTTAGCTGAGATACGAGCATATACTTATTTATCATCTTAGTATTTCCTCCAGAACAAGCTTTATTGGTGTACCTTTAATATAAACGGATACTTTACCATATCTAGATGCCCATAATAGGTTATTCAACTGCTCTAGACACCTAATTCTCTGCCTAATATCACGTCTCTTTCTTTCATCAATAACTGGACATATTACTGCTAATCTATATCCCTCACTCCTAAGAACAGATAATGCTTGTATAGTATCGCTGGAGATAAGTGATGAAACAATGATGATAAAGGAGCCGGGTCTAATTATTAGCCTCGGTAAATGCTCAACTATAGTAGTTAGTGGGAGCTCATATTTTATCGACGAGACAGATAATGACTCTAAAATTTTAATTAAATGTATTTTTCCATAGCCAGGTGCGATCCACCTTCTCTCTCCACCATGATTAATTATACCAACTCTATTACCTAGCCTTATTAAGGTATATGCTAAGGATGCTGTAAGGTCAACCATATCATCTAGTAGCTTAGAATCCTCCTCCGTTAAGCCAGTTACGTCTAAAATAAGCAGTAGCTCGGTTATATTTTCAGATTCAAACTCATTGATCATAAACTTATCATATTTAGCAGTAACCCTCCAATTTATCCTTCTGAATACATCGCCAGGAACATACTCTCTCACACCTCTAAATTCTGTACTCTCACCTCTTCTCCTACTTAGAAAACTACCAGGCCATGCACCAGATACTACTGTCCTAGCCTCAGTCCAACCTGCAGATTCATATTTTGGTAAAACAATGATATCAATCGGCTTAATTTGCCACTCATAATACGAGAATAGTAATTTATCATAGATTCTTATTCTTATTGGGCCGACTCTATATCTACCGCGTTTAGATACATTAAAACTATAGGTTAAAACTTTTTCTTCTCCCGACTTTATGCTTATAGATACTCTATAATTTTCTCTCAACTTGGAATCAACGTAGTCAGTTATCGACATTATGTCAATATCGCTATCTCCCATATTCTTAACTCTAATTGATACATTAACGGCATCGCCTGGAAATATTATTGAAGGCTCTATATGCCTAGACACCTTAATATCTACATCCGTAAACATACATGTAGAGAAGATTACTAGGAGAAGAAGAAGGGTTATTTGTGGAATAAGTATTAGTGTTCTAAATATTAGCGTAAATAACATTAATAATATACATACAATGATAACTGCTAAACCTAGTGAAGATAATTTTCTCATTTTTAGATTTTTGGAACAGGAACCCTATTTAAAATCGATGATATAATTTCCTCTCTGGATAATGGCCTTAGCCAAAATTCATGCTTTAAAACTAGCCTATGCGATAAAGCTGGTACCGCAAGATCCTTAATATCGTCTGGTACAACATAATCTCTACCTTTAATGAAAGCATATGCACGTGCTAGTTTCATTAGCATTTCAGCACCCCTTGGACTAACACCAACCATAACTGACTCGTGTCTTCTACTTTCCCTAACGATACTAACGATGTATTCAATAAGTGAATCTTCAATGTAGATATCTTCAATCATTCTCTGCATACTGAGTATTAGATCCTCATTTAGAATGGTATTTACCTCTGGAATATCGCTCTTCCTAGCTATTCTTCTTCTTAAAATTTCAATTTCATCATTATTTGTAGGGTATCCAAGGCTTATTTTTACCATAAATCTATCTAGCTGTGCCTCAGGAAGTGGATATGTTCCTTCATACTCAATTGGATTTTGGGTAGCTATAACCATAAATGGAATCTTCATCTTATATGTAACACCATCAATAGTAACCTGCTTTTCTTGCATAGCTTCTAGAAGTGCAGCTTGAGTTTTAGGTGGAGCTCTATTTATTTCATCAGCAAGCAGTATATTTGTAAAAATCGGGCCAGGCTTAAACTCAAATTTTCTTTCAACAGGATTAAATATGTTAGAACCAGTAATATCTGCAGGTAGTAGATCAGGTGTAAACTGAATTCTCTTAAACTCTAAACCTGTGGTTTTAGCGATAGTTTTAGCTAATAGAGTTTTAGCCATTCCAGGATAATCTTCGATCAAAGCATGTCCATTGCAAAGTAAAACTGCTAGTACAATCTCGGTAACGTGCTCCTTTCCAACTATAACTTTATTAACCTCATTAATTACAGACCTAATATATGTATGCGCTTCATTCATATTCAATTAAAACCACCCCTCTAAAGTATTAAGAGCTTCGTCGATATCCTCATACCTAACACCACTATTATACAGAATTTTCAGCAGTATACTTGGAATCTTAAATTCCATTAACCTTCTAGATTTATATAATTCATTTACCTCATGAAAAGAAAGACCATAAATATATGCTACTCTCATTAGAATTAGCCTCCTAACACGCTCAATAATATCACGATCTAAAGAAATTGCAGAGGAGTATTTAGTGGATTTTTCTAATTTAGGTTTTCCTGATATTTTTATCCCTAAACTTTCTAAACGTAGACCTCTAATTTTAGGTATATAGGTAATTAGCAGATATGTAGACAGTACGGCTGTAAGTATTACTATCGTTGTTATAGACTCTCCAAATAGCAGGTAATCAATTATAAACACTAAAATTAATGCTATGATTTTATCTCTTAACCTCAAGACCTAAGTACCTCCCTAAATTGGTTATTGCTTCAATAGCCTCCTTAGCATATGACTCACGTAACTCATGATGACTATATCTTGCTTCTTCGAACAACATTGTTAACTTCTCAATTGGCTCTTTAGGAAGCTGACTAGATATCGAAACTCTAGCTTTATATTCACGAGGAGTTTCCTCAGGAGAAAGTTTATACCCAATTTTTCCCAATATCTCAGTTAACTGCAAATATGTTTCTATGATTATATCTCTAATGGGATCTCCAGTTTCGATTCTCTTTAATGCTTTTTCAACAGTTCTTTTCATCTTAATAATAACATCACTACAAACAACATTAACCTCCTTCTTATGTGAGTAGTATCCATAGACAATTAGTATCGTAAATACGATAATTACAATTGAATAGATGATAAAGGTAGCCGGAATTACATAATCAAGCGCATGTGAAGCTACAATATCATAGTTAACCGGCAGTTTATAGGTCTCTTGTTTTACAGACTCATTTATACTAGCTAAACTTTCCTCTTTATTAGATTGATAAAGGTAGATTAATATAAAATATAAGATCACTATTATTATGAATACTATGATTGATTGGACACCCTTTCTCTCCCTTTCCTCATTAAGCTCTAACCAGTCAGTTCGAAATAACTCCTTAGCAAATTCTACTAATCTACTCCAGTTAGCGATTATATATCCTAATATGAAAATGCCTATTAATATGGGGAAGCTATATACAAGATATGTACATAATAGTATTCCAGTTGGGTTAATAGCATAAAAAGGTTTTCCATACATAGTTATTGAAGTTATAGTTATTGATGATGTTAAGATTATTAGTATCAAAAAAGCTATTGCTAATAATCTCTTTAACCTCACAAGACCACCTAGCTTATTGGCCTAAAAAGCAAACCTAATCTTTCAGCTTCACTATAAGCTTCCTCAATCTCCCATCTATATAGTCTCCTAGTAATATCCTTAAATCTCTCAGGTTCCTTAACAACCATATGCTCAGGTCTATACTGATCCATAACATTAACTAAGGCTCGTGGAGTATTTTCCGCTATCCACCTTAACACAGGCTTCGTACAACATTCAAGGTGATTAGGCAGTACTAAATGCCTAATAATGATTTCTTCGCCAGCATCATGAATAACCTTATGATTTCGAGTAATAACCTCAAAATACCTATGAACTCTACTTAGCCTAAATGCACAATTATCATTACCATACTTAAAATCTGGAAGCCATATATCGATGATATCAAGAAGTATTTCAAGAGTCTCAGTAGTGAAGTAAAAGTTTGAGTTCCAGAGCAGCGGTACATTTATATCCATATACTCCAGAGATCTAATAATAGTATGTAATTGTTGATCTGGATTCCCACCTACATAATTAATATTTCTAGCTCCCCTTCTCCTCAAGTCTTTGGCGAGTAAAGCGAGTTGCTTAGGAGTTATTAAAGTCCCTCCAAATGGATTTGAAGATATATCCCAGTTTTGACAATAAACACATTTAAAGCTACATCCCGTGAAGAAGATTGTTCCTGAAGGAACTAGAGGTGCTTCCTCACCTATATGTAGAAAGGCAGAAGCCACTCTAGTTTCATCATTTAATCCGCAAAAACCTCTTCTACCAGCTTCTCTATCAATTCCACACTTACGCTCACAAAAATTACAATTTCTAATCATACGGTTTACAATTTCAATTTTAAGGTCTAAAAAGCTTATTTTTGGTGTAGGATAACTGGATAAATCACTACCGTTTATAATTTCCCCTCTAATATCATTAAATATCTTTCTAACTTCCTTGTGTAGACTCCAAAGTTCATCTTCATCAAGACTATTTAACTTAGAATCATCTGGAAGTGGAGTTTTCTTCACTATAAGATACTTAGCTGGTTTTTCATTCCTCATAACTTGATAGTACCAACTAAGTCTTTTTCTAACCTCTTCATTCTCCCATATTTTTATTGAATCAGGTCTGTATAGATTAATATAAAACTCCTCCATCCAATATAAACACTAAGAACGTAGTTAATTACTTTTTAATATGGCGAGTGAAGCTAAAAGGAGGGGATAGAGAGTTTTTATCTATATCTATTTAGTTTACATAATTATGTTATATGGTGATTTAATTGAGTGAAGATAGAAGATTATATGAGGTTATTGAGGAATACTTTATGCGTTATTTAGAAATAAATCCAATTCATGCTACAATACTTGGAATACATAAGTTTGATTCTCAGATGCCTAGGGGGGATAAGGAGGGTATTCGAGAACAAAGAAAATTAGTTTTAGATTTTAGAACTGCTTTGAGTGATATTGATAGGGATAAGTTAAGTTTTGAGTCTAGAATAGATTATGATCTAGCTCATAACTTGATTGATTTAGCATTATTTAACTTGGATGAGCTTCAGTTGTGGAAAAAGTATCCTTTTGGTGGCGAGAATATTGGAGATGCGATATTCCCATTATTTGTTCGAGACTTCGCCCCATTTACAGAGAGATTCTCTTCGATTGTTGCGAGACTTGAGAAAAGCCCGAGATATTTAAGAGAGACTATGGATTGTTTAGAAGAGCCTGTCGAGATTTATGTAGATAATGCTTTAAAGAGTATAACTAATCTTCCATTATTTCTTGATGTTATCTATAGAGCTGGTATAGAACAAATTAGTGAAGATGATCCAATTATTACTAGAGCTAAGCATGCAATTGAGAACCTTAAAAGTGCACTTATTGAGTATGAAAATTGGTTAGAGGATGTTAAAGCTGAATCTAAGAAGGACTTTGCAATAGGATATGATAAATTTAAAAGATTACTGGAGCTCCGTGGGATAGAATATACCCCTGAAGAGATATTAAAGATAGGTGAGGATTATCTCAATAAATTTAAGGCTGAACTGAAGGAGCTAGCGAAAAAGATTGTTCCGGATGGTGATGTAAATAAAGCTAGGGAAGTTATTGAGAGTGAACATCCAAAGACATTTGAAGAGGCAATAAATGAGTATAAGAATGCTATTGAAAGAGCTAAACAGTTTGTAGCTGAGAAAAAACTAGCACCTCTACCAGAGGGTGAAGTTATTAAAGTTGTGGAAACACCTGCATACTTGAGGGCGGTTATACCATTTGCAGCATATTTTCCACCAGCACCATTTGAAGAGAATAAAGTTGGTATCTATTTAGTGACACCCCCAGTTAAAACTGAGCATTTAAGAAGACATAATTACTATTCTATTTCGAATACAACTGTTCATGAGGCTTATCCTGGGCATCACCTTCAATTATCTTGGTCAGCGACTATACGAAATATCATACGTTTAATGATTAATGCGACAGAGTTTATTGAAGGATGGGCACATTACTGTGAGGATATGATGAAGGAGCATGGCTATGATGCTACGGATAAGCATAGGTTCATTCTACTTCTTGATGCTATCTGGAGAGCAGCAAGAATAATCGTAGATATAAAATTATCGACCGGGAAGATGAGCTTTGATGAAGCTATTGAATTCCTAGTTAAGGAGACTGGAATGGATCGAGAAGCTGCGGAAGCTGAGGTAAGAAGATATACGTATACACCTGGATATCAGTTATCATACTTACTAGGCAAACATATGATTAGTGAGCTTAGAAGGGAAGTTAGAGAGAAACTTAAGGATAAGTATAATGAATATAAGTTCCATGAGATAATCCTGACATCTGGAGGAATGCCGTATAAATATCTCAGGAAACTAGTGTTTGCAAGAATGGGTATTCAGTAGCTGTTAATCAATTAACAAAAGCATTTACATGCTTTTTACATTTATTTCTTCGCAATTGATTCACAAATTTTCCTCAGTTTTGGCAATCCATATATGAAGTAATATACATTTTTGTATCCTAACCTTCTTAACTCGTGAGCTAGCTGTCTAGCTAAAACTCCTTTTTCACAATATAGAATAACGCGGTCATCTCTATCTAAATATTTTTCTGGATTCTCCTTTAATTCTGCAGCAGGTATATTTTCTGCACCTGGAACATGCCACTTATCAAATGTAGATTTATCCCTAATATCTATTACTCTATAGCCATCAATTAATTCGTTAACTCCATACTCATCTGCTGGCTTAAGCTCATAACTTCTAAGGTCAATAACCTCTACATTCGCTAATGCTTTCTCTAAAACTGAAAAGTCGATTTTCTTTTCCTCAGATTCAACTACCTTTCTAGATGCTCGTAGAATTGGGCGCTTAGGAATAATTGCACAATACTCTTGGACTTTGGCTGAATAATCATAGGTACCTATATCACGTGCGACATTCATTATCTCCTCTTTATCGAAGCCAAATAGTGGCCTATTAATTGGAATTGAAACAACTTCTTGTGAAATCATTAGGTTAGTTAATGTTTGGCTGGAGACTTGTCCTAACGACTCACCAGTAATAATTGTTTCAGCTTTTAACTTTTTAGCAAAGTTTTCTGCAGCTCTATACATCATACGCTTAAGAATTACATTCCAATAGTCCATTCTCGTCTTCTTAATCTCATCAACAACTTTAGTAAAATCAATAATATAGAGCTTTGGCTTATATCCATAACTCCAATTATCAGCTAAAACCTTAACCACATTAATGACATCCATTTTATAACCTTCACCATCCAAATTACAGAATATATAATGAACTATTGCTCCTCTCTTTAAAGTATACCATGCAGCGATAGCTGAATCGAAGCCTCCAGAAACTAGTGCCACAGCTACACCCTGAGTACCTATTGGAAGACCACCATACGCGTTAACTAAAATATCATAATAGAATACACGGTCATAACGAACTTCGAGTTTAACCACAACCTCCGGATTTTTAAGATCTACACCTCTAGAGTACTTGTAAAGCTCGGCTCCTAATTCCCTAGCAATATCCATCGATGTAAAATTATGGATACCAACTCTTCTAGCTCTAACAGCAAATGTCTTTCCTAAAACCCTATCCTTATATAGCTCAACACCCTTTTGTATCAAGTCTCTGAAGCCATCATAGTAGTACTCATAGACAACTGCTATTGAGTGAATTCCAAATACACGACGAAGAATATCAACTGCTCTAGGAATGTCGTCAACTTCTATAAGTAGCCTACTCCATAAATTCTCTATTTTATAGTTAAGCTTTCCATTATTGAGAGCGTCTTGAATATTATTTATTAGCCTAGATAAAAATCTTCGTCTACTTCTATCACTTTTAAGTGTTAACTCTCCAAATCTGACTAAAATCTTCTTTTCCATTCCAGAACAAGATAAATTGATATCTTAATATATTAGTTTCCTATACACTTGATACTTTTCATAGAACTATTCTTTAGGCTCAACTCTCTTACCAATAAATAAGGAGAGCTCATAAAGAACTACAAAGGGGATTGAAAGTAGTAACATGCTTATTGGTGTTGGATCTGGAGTTAGTATTGCTGTTATTGCGAATACTGCAACATAAATATAGCGTTTATATGATGATAATGCTTCTGTAGATAATACTCCAAATTTGATTGCTAATATAATAAAGACGGGTAGCGTAAAGAATAGTCCTACACTTACTAATCCTAAGAATACTAGGTCATAGAAATTTCTTATTGTAAATATTTTTTCAGCACCAACAATCTCTGTAAAGATAAAGAGAATCTTAAACGTGATTGGAAGGATAAAATAGTATGCATAAATTACGCCCAAAATAAACATAAATGTAAATGCAAAGACAAACCGTTTTAGAAACCTTTTCTCATGAGCATACAGACCTGGAGCTATGAAAGCATATACTTCATATGCAATTACTGGTGAAGCAATTACAAAAGCTATAACTATACTAATTTCGAAATACAGCGTTATAGGATCCTCTATTGTCCCTCCTATTAATGTCGTTCCTGGCGGTAAGAGATCATTCTTCATTTTATCTAATAAAATAGCTACAAGTGGTTTGTATTCTAAACCGCCAAAAAAAACGCTCCACAGATCATTTACACTAGCTGGTATAACCATTACAATTACAACTGCTACCAATAGCGCTACTATAATTACTCTTAGACGTATTGCTAACTCAGCAATATGATCCCAAAAAGGCATCTCTTTATCTTCAATCTTCTCCTCTTCTCTCTTCTTTTCGCTGCTCACTTTTTAACCCCCTAATCTTTTCTCGAATTTCCTCAATAACCTCTTTCTTAGACCTACCTTCAACATTAACCCCTAATTCAATAGCTAGACTTCTTAAATCATCATCAATAACCTCTGTACTCTTTACATCATATCCAGCCTTTGGAAGCGTTCTTTCTCCTTTCCCTGATTCTATAGTTACGGTTTTTTTAGCAGCTTCAATCGTTTCCTCTAAACCTTTACCCATTTCCTCCACACTTTCCTTAACAGGTTCGACCTCCTTAGCTATTTCTTTCTGAACCATTTCTCTCCATTTCTGAAATTCATACCAAAATTTACCTAGTGTTCTAGCGAACTCCGGTAGCTTCTCTGGACCTAAGATCACTATAGCTATAACTAATAGTACAAGTAGCTCTGTAAAGCCTAGCTCCAAGACCTTCCACCATCCAAATAATATTTAGATATAATCTATAATCAAAAAGTTTGACTTCTATCTAAAGCTTTAGGGTATAATATTTATCTCCATACATATCAATTATAGGTTTTTCCAGGCCGGACCACCATATAGCACTTGATAAATACTCAGTATTATGTACTCTAACTAGGTCTCCAAACTTTGTAACAGCTATTAATCCTGCATTATCCGTTCCAAATACTCTATTTATATATCTAATTGCAGATTTAGCTGATGCATAAAGTGATGAACCACGTGCACCATTAATAACTCTAAATGCTAAGTTTGCCATTATTATAATTTCTCCCACTCCGGTAGCTACGGCAGCACCTATTGGAGAGGCATATATTCCTGCACCATAAATTGGAGAGTCACCTACTCTTCCTGGAAGCTTCATCCATATACCTCCTGTTGATACTCCAGCACATATCAGTCCTTGTTCATCAATAGCAATTGCTCCGACAGTGTCTCCCCAGAGCTTTCTATGAACTCTATACATCTCCATAATTGGTGAGTAATACTTTGATAATCTCTCCATAATTTCACTACGCTTTACATAACCAAGCAGCTCCTCATGTGCATATTCTTCAAAACCAAGTTTCTCGGCAAACTTCTTAGCGCCATATCCAGCTAAGATTTTATGTCTAGTTTTCTGCATTACTTGAAAAGCGAGCTTAATTGGATTCTTAACGTTCGGAACAGCAGCTACAGCTCCAAAATCACCTTTAGAAGTAGCTATAGCAGCATCAAACTCGACTCGATCCTCAAGATTCAACGCTGAACCTCTTCCTGCATTAAATATTCCAGAGTCCTCCATATATGCTATAGATTCGATAACTGCTTCAATCGCGGAGCCACCATGGTCTAATACATCTTTACCAGCGAGAACAGCGCCTCTAATACCTCTCTCCACGTTATCAACCTTCTCCTTCGGAATTCTACCAGCACCACCATGGATAAAGATAAGATTCATCTAAAATACACCAATAATAATCATAGGTGAGGTATAGATATAGAAACATTTAGGCATTTAGTTTTTTAGCGATGTTAGATACATAAGAAGCGTTATTAGTATTCATGAAGAAATTATTTTTGATGAAGAAATTATTTGCTCCATGGAGAATAGAATATATTTTAAGTGAGAAAGGTGATGAGTGTATATTCTGTAAGTTTCCTAAGGAGAATAATGATAAGAAGAATCTAATATTATACCGTGGAAAAAAGACATTCATCATTTTGAATAGGTATCCATATAATAATGGTCATTTAATGGTTGTACCGTATAGACATGTAGCTACACCACTAGATCTTACTGACGAAGAACTTTTAGAAATGATGAAGTTAATTAATCTATCAATTAAGGTTTTAGATGAGACTATGCATCCTCATGGTTATAATATTGGAGCTAATATTGGTAGAGCGGCGGGGGCGGGCATAGAGGATCACTATCATATACATGTTGTACCAAGATGGGTTGGTGACACAAATTATATGCCAATTATAGCTAATACTAAAGTTGTTGTCGAAGCATTACATATGACTTACGATAAATTAAGTAGTGCATTAAAGAAAATTTTAGGTGAGAAATAATTTAGTTAACTTTTCACTTTAACTAGCTTAACAATATAAAACCTATCATCAAAAATGTACTTAATGAATTGAATATTTACGTTTTCTGGGAGGGATTTAATAGGAGGCTTATCTTTACCTAAAAGTTTCTCTAGAATAGTTATTTGTTCGAAGAGAACAATTTTACCACCAACTTTAGCTACTCTTACTGCATTTTCAACAGCTTTCTTAGCATCACTAAAATACGAAATGGCACCACCGATTAGTACTCTATCAAACTTCATAGCCTTTAATGGTAAATATTCAGCACATCCTTGAATTAACTCTATATTCTCCCATCTAAACTTATCAATTTTCTTTATACATTCATTAAGCATGCCCTCTGAAATATCCACTCCAACAATTAGTCCATTAGTGTACTTCCTGAAGTATGGAATATTTCCTCCAGTTCCAATACAGACCTCGAGGACTATATTATTAGATTCTATCTCTAGGGAAGATATAATTTTCCCTACGTAACATGTCTTCAGAGAAGCTTCCTAGATATGCTAATTTAGCCTCTAGTGTATCATATAATTTTGCATACATATTGTAGAAGGTCATTTGAGCTATATTGCTTAGCTTAAAACATTCATCTACGTAAAGCACTGGAATACCACCTCTAATTCCATATAGCGATTTACATGAAGTACATCTTAGAATACCAGAGAGAATATTACCATTAGATTCGTTGATAGTCCTATATAATTCTAAGTTACCATAGCACTTAGGGCTATATATATAGTCTAGTAACTGATTCCTCATACACAATTACAAAATTAGAATCGTGATTATGGTAGATATTTTTAGTTTTATTCCCAGGTTATATATAATTCATCATTGGAGGAAGAATTTTGAGAAGAACTAAAGTAATCTTCACATTCGGTCCATCGTGCTATTCGGAAGAAAGACTCAGTAGATTATTTTTATTGGCTGATGGAATTAGGTTAAACTTTTCTCACGGAGATTTAGATAGAAAGAGATGGGTTATTCAAAGGATTAGAAAGTTGGAGGATATTCATGGTAAGTATGTGCCTATTATTGGTGATTTACAAGGTGGATGTATTCGTTTAGGAGATTTTGGTGAGATAAGAATTATTAAGGGTAGGAAGTATAAGTTTGGCTTTAACCAAGGTATAATAATACCAAATAAAGATGTTTTTAGTATTATTGAGGAAGATGATATAGTTTTAGTTGATGATGGTAGGTTTAGATTTAGAGTTAATAAAGTTAGGGACCTTTACTTTATAGCTGAAGCTGAAGTTTCCGGAGTTTTAGGCTCTAAGAAAACATTCTTAATTAAAAATAAGAATATTCATTTACCTCCGCTAACAAGGAAAGATTTAGATGATCTGAGGTTTGCTATTGATATAGGTATAGAGTATATAGCATTATCATTTGTTAAGTGTAGAAGAGACTTAGAGATTTTAAAGCGATATATTGAGGAGTTTGGTGGTGATCAGTGGATTTTGGCTAAGATTGAATGTATGGA
>Ga0190367_1001008_pt1 | contig 17692 bp, 22 predicted proteins | sample 4872181011_MG_FD_171838 | JGI IMG/M metagenome (GOLD analysis project Ga0190367, IMG submission 171838) | Hydrothermal vent microbial mat bacterial communities from Southern Trench, Guaymas Basin, Mexico - 4872-18-10-11_MG | ecosystem: Environmental > Aquatic > Marine > Hydrothermal vents >...
TTGTCTTTATGTATAGCTGAATGGCTTGTTCGATGTTAAATGCCGCCAAGTCGTATCTCCCCTTTTCAAAGTTGTATATTGCTGTATCAAGAAATGCATCCGCCCTATCTTTGAATCTTCTAACTTCCTCTTCCCTCATTTTCACCATTCCTCTCTTTGTTTATCAATATGCCCTCTCCCTCCTTTTTATATCCTCTATAATGACAACTTTTCCTCCTCTTCAATCCTGTAAATGATACGATAATCTCCGACTCTTAATCGGTATTTACCTTCCAACTGCCCTCTAAGTCTCTTAATGAAATTTTGGTGGCTCAATCCCAACAATCCTGAGTGAAGCTTTGAGTGCGAGTTCAACCGCCTCCTGACTCTGCCTTATCACGTAAGCATAATTATCGCTTAAAGCCTCCTTCGCATGTTTCAACCTCTCCTCAGCCTGCCTTAAATATGATTTTGCCATTTTGATGTTATCCAATCCTTATCACCTCCCCAAAACGATAGTCGGGCTTTAAAATCCAATACCACTTCCTGCCCATTCTAACCCTCTTTGACCCCAACTCCTCAAGCCTCTTCCTGACTTTCTCCAAGATTTTCGCGAAGAAATCCTCTTTATCGTATGCGATTATAGCATCCTCAACCATGTCCAAATACAGAGGTGAGAGCCTCATCGCCTCTTCAGGTGTTTTTATTATGGGAGAGAAGTCAATGAAGTAATCCTGATCAAAAAGCTCATTCAAATATCCTTCCAGCTCTTTTTCAACTTCCATAAATTCCCTCTGTCTTTCAAGCCTTCTTTTCGGAACTGAATCTATGACCAACAGCAAATCTACATCGCTATCCCTTCTCGCCTCACCCCTCGCAACAGACCCAAAAACGACTAAGGAGATAAACTTATCCCCGTATTTCCTTTTCAAAGCTTCAATCAACCCCTCTATTAGAGTTTTGTATGGTTCTCTCATTTCCTACTTCCTACATTAAACCAAGAAGGAAAAGCCCCATCGGTTTAAGCTCCCCCGTTATCGGAAATGCAACAATTGAAGTGACTCCCTCTCCCGCAATCTCAATGTATGCCCCCACCGGAAGCTCCTTCAGTTCTCCATTTACCTCTTAAATCGCCTCTTTCCCCTCGCAACAACACCCAAATCCTTCAAAATATCCTCCGGAATCGCTGTATATATCGCACCTGTATCTGCTATCAGCTCCATTTCTTTACTTCTCTTCCTCTCCACATTTGATACCTTCGCCCTCACCTTTATCCCATTTCTCATCTCATACATCTCATATTCTTCAAACGCTTTTTGATTTTTCGCTTTCACTTGCATATCTTTTATCTCAGAGCTTGATTGCTTTGAAGCTTTCATCGCAATTTTGTTTCGTATTTAAACTGGATTAAAGCAATAAAAGTTCCATAGGCTTAAGTTTTTTCGTATCCACTACCATCTCTAATTCTTCCTTTCTGTAGGTTCTTCAGAATTCCTCAGCGTTACCTTCACATTCACAAATCCTGCTTCACCTCCTGCTTCAATTTCTTATAAATTCCTTACGTCTCTAATATTTTCTTATCCTCCTTTTGCCTCTTGCTTGCATTAAGGACGTGACCATGTTGGAACCCTTTTTAGCAGACCGATGTAAAAGCCTGTAGTTAGAAATTCGACTGCGCTTTAAGCGCGAGAGTGTGAACTCGAATCGCTTGCATAGCTTTGCTTCTGAAATCGATGTATAAAACATCAGCATTACTTACACTATCCCGTATTCATGCGAAATATTTCTGACTTCCTTTATCCGTAACTCTTTTTCAGCTATGAAACCGTTTCTTATAGCCACTGCTGTTTCTAAGGAGCGACCCCCATCCTTCCACCACGACTTCTTCATAAACGCTCTCAGGAATCACAATCCCCTGAAACAAGTTCATCAACAAATGGAATCTTCCAATTGCTAGAAGTGAATCAAGACTGATGCGTCACTTACTGCTCTCAATTTCCTCATCCCTTCTCTTTGCGTAGTCATTTGTCTCTCCAAACTCATCATGCCCATGCATATTCAATTTCTCCTCTTTTATTACTCTTAAGTTTAGGCATAAAAATTCGAGCCTATGAAGCCCGCCCCTCTTTAGTGTTGGAAGTTCCACCCTATCTCAATTCTTGGAAGGTCAGACTAATATTTCTTGCTCACTTCCATTCTTCTGTAGTCGCATTGCAGGTCGCTTGTTATAACATAGTCTTTACTCGCTAACTGTTCCGGTGAAAAAACTTATGCAATTAAAGGCAATATCATTTATCTTTTATCATTTCTGAAGTCCAAATACTTGATGATTCTCAGATTTTCTTAGCGCTTTTAATAAATTTTTTATAGAAATCCCATTGTTCCCACGTTAATACATGAAATTCAAATGGAGAATTGAAGAATTCTTTTGTCAGCTTGCCAAATACATCAAGCTTTTTTTCCCTATCCTTGAATCTCTCGGAAACAATTGCAACATCTATATCACTCAATCCTACTGAAAATTTACCCTCCCCAACCGAACCGTACAGATAGATCTCCGCATCAGGAATTTCTTTCTTCACAATTTCTTTTATTTCCTTTAGGTATTCGTCTATCCGTTCGAAGTATTTCCTTCTTTTTTCGTAAACGTCTCTCAGGAACTCCATAATATTTCCCATAATTTTTTATAGACTCTTAATGCTTCTTCAACTTCATCCCTTTTAAATTCTTCCGGTAGATATCTCGATGCTATATATGCAAACTCCAAGTTTCTTAATGTGTTCCAATTTTCGTTGACAAATTTTTCGATTTCCTCTTTTTTTAAAACGCTTGACAAGTCGCCTAACAATTTTCTCAAGCTGTGTGTCTTTTCGAAATATCCCGTCAGATCGAGAAGTTTGGCTTTTACTATTAGTTGGCAGGCTTGTTCTACATGAAACATAGCCAAATCGTAGTCATCTCTTTTTAGATCCTCCAAAGCATCTTTCACAAATCCCTCTGCCCTTTTTAGGAGAATTTCTATTTCTCTTTTCATGGATTAAATCTGGTTTTTTTTTAGTTTAAAAGCAATGTGCAAAATTACTTACTTTTGTGCTCCACTAGCCAGCCACTTAATCTCCATTCAGACGGCTCTATATCTTCAAAATAAGAAGCTAATTAGCTTCTTATAAACATGACACAACCATATCTCTCAAATGAGTAAAGCAGAAATAAACGTAAAAATTCATAAATCTCGTCGATTATACTTTTCTGGTTATTAAGTTGAGATTACCGGTTATAATGAAAGGAGACGAAATGGGAAACTTCTATTTAAAATCGTAGATAAGCTTGAAACAAAACTCTGCGAGATATAAGATAACTAGTCGATAAAGCGATAGAATTCCTTAAAGCCATCATTTTACAATGTTCTTTGAATTGGAGATCTCTTATGCAGTTAACGACTGAATAAGCGTTATGAACTCAGAAAGTTCTTGAGAATAGAAGAGGAAATAAAATTAAAATCTATAATTTCATGCCAAAATTCAAATCAAGGCAATTTATACCCCCAATTCTTGAAACGCTGAAGAGAAGCTGAAAGGTTTGGAGATCAGTTGTCAGCGATGGATTTTACCTACAATCTGAATTGGAATAAGATCGATTTAAAAAGACGTAAGAGAGTATAATAATGGAAGAAAATAATAGGATACAATCCTTCTAAAAAATTTCTTACTGCGGTACAAAGTGACAGTATCAGGGAAGAGGAAATTATTCGACAAAGATACTTGGTTTCACATGGGTTTTGTTGAAGCGGGAAATAATTTCGGGAAAAGACACCCAATTCATAGATTACAAAATCTATAAATCATTCGTGTACCATACAATTTTTCATGGAATTCCTCAGGGAAAATGCAGAGTATTTCGAAAGGAAAGCTATCGAAGCTCTAAAGGAAAAACCCCGCTTTGTACTGTTATTTGCTGAACAGGCGATTCAGCTTTACATAAAGTATATTCTGGCAAAAGAACTCGACGATTATCCTAAGACGCACAAACTTAGAGTTCTTTTTGAAGAACTCTCCAAGATATCTAAAGAGGCAAAAGATTTCTACGAAAATTATGCAGATTACATAGATCTATTGGAGGAAGCGTATATAACTACAAGATACCTCGGAAAAGAATACAGTAAGAAGAGTGCTGAAAATGCCATAAGAGTTCTTAAGGAGTTTAAAGAGGTGTTCAAAAGATGGTTACTCTGATGGATATTCAGCTTGAAATTGTAAAGAGGTTTAGAGAGCTGAGGAGAGATTATGTGAAAAACGTTAAAAAAATCAAGGATCTGGCAAAGGAAATCTTTGGTGAAAGGTTGCTATCCGTTTACGTTTTCGGCAGTGTAGTTGAAGGTAAAGATCATCCAATGAGTGATATCGATGTTGCAATAGTATTATCCGGGGAAGCTTGTGAGGATGAGAGAATGAAACTCTACAGGAAGGTGAGAGAATCTTTTGGTTTGCATTCATTCGAAATTCACGTGGTGACCTCCAAGGAGTGGGAGAACTGGTATAAAAAGTTCGCGAGGCGCTTTGTGGAGATTTAAACTTTTGGGACTACGTTCATATTAAATTCACACAAGCAGCATTCTCATAGGCCTGAGCTCACGCTTGAATGGGTCAAATACCAAGCCAAGGATTTCAAGGGTTACAACGCCGAGCAAAGCCTCATCTCCTTCTTCCCCCAAGATAACTGGTGTGTGTGCTTCTCCTTGAGGAAGGATTATATAGCACTCAGAAACCTTTCGCTTTATCTCGCTGCCATCTGCAAGGACGAATGTATGTTCTCTCTTCGGTTTCAGCTCTATTGCTTGCCACACATCCTTAGGAAGTAGCGTGTAAGTAGCTCCGCTATCTATGAGAAAACGCACCTCTTTCTCCTTTCCTGTAGCCCCTCTAACTCTTCCTTCCACGTATGTTATGCCCATTTTTCCACCTCCATTTTTTAAAGTCTTCTTCAACTTAAGAATTTCCAAAGGCATAACCTTAGCATAGCAAGTTATCAGTTCGGCATCTCAATCTTGCTATACCTGGAAAAATTTTTATATCAGGAAATTCAATAAATTCTGATGGCTCGCGTGAATCTGACCATAACGAGTAGAGTTGGAAAGAAGTTTGCGCTGTACCTTCCGAAAAAAATAGTAGAGCTACTCGAAATAAAAGAGGGGGAAAAGGTAAAGATGTCTGTCGAAAAAGGAAAAATAGTCGTTGAAATAGTCAGAAATCCTCTTGACCTTGCTTTGCACGGGAAAAAATTCGCCAGAATTTCAGCCAGGGAAGTTGAGCAGATAAGCCTTGAGGAGCAGGAAAAACATGAAGGTTTTGCTTGACACCTCGCTACTTCTTCCTACTCTTGGAATTGAAGTTGAGAGAGCTGAAAAGATTTTGGAGAAGCTGGCCAACCATGAGCTCTACTACTCTGACTTCAGCATCCTTGAATGTCTCTGGGTAGCGAATTCGTTAAAAAAGAAGGGAAGGTTTGAGCAGGAAATTTTCGAAGCTGGAATGCGGAGCATATTTGAAGGTTACACGAAAGCTGAAGTTAACGCAGAAATCGCTCTTAAAGCTCTTGAACTTTACGAAATGGGACATAAAGATCTCATAGACTGTACACTTTATTCAACTGCCTTACACAACAACATGAAGTTTGCCACCCTCGACGAAGATTTAAAAAGGTTTGTGAGAAATTGTGGACTGAAGCACATCTTTTTTGAGGGCTGAAGTGATAATTTTGCTTAAAAACCGGAAGATTGGTACCAGTTGACAGTCTTTTTCAGTCCATCTTCAAGCCCAATCTTTGGTACCCAGTCTAAGATCTCTCTAGCCTTGCTTATGTCAGGACACCTTCGCCTTGGATCATCAGGCGGCAATGGATGAAACTCCAGCGGGGAGTTTGAATTTGTTATCTTCTTAACAATTTCAGCTAGCTCCAAAATCGTTATCTCGTTCGGGTTGCCGATATTAACGACCTCACCCTTTGCGGAATCAAACCAGGCTAAGCGAAGCAACCCCTCAATCTGGTCGGTTACATAGCAGAAACTCCTCGTTTGCTTGCCGTCACCAAAAATTGTCAGTGGTTCGTTATTCAAAGCCTGTTTAATAAATCTTGGAATCACTCTACCATAGACACCATCGGCTCTCATTCTTGGGCCATACGTGTTGAAAATCCTAGCAATTCTCACGTCAAGCCCATGTTGTCTCATGTATGCCATGCACATCGCCTCTCCAGCTCTTTTCGATTCGTCGTAGCAGCCTCTCACTCCAATGGGGTTCACGTTCCCGTTGTACGTTTCGGGAGTCGGAACCACTTCGGGATTACCGTAAACTTCGCTGGTTGATGTAAAAAGGAATCTTGCCTTATGTTTCTTCGCTATGCCTAAAGCAATCCACGTACCAAGCGTATTTGCCTTTAAAATCTGTATAGGAAACTTGTCAAATTCCAGCGGAGAAGCTCTCGAAGCTAGATGCATGACAACGTCAATTTTCTCGTCAAAGTATATAGGCTGGGAAATATCGTGTTTAACGAACTTGAAGTTCTCTTGATCCAATAAATGGGTGATGTTGCTCTCCAAGCCACTTGCAAGGTTATCCAAGCATATCACTCTGGCGCTCTGACTAACAAGCACGTCGCAAAGCCATGAGCCTAGGAAGCCCGCACCTCCAGTAACGAGTACGGTTTGGTCTTCAAAGCTCACATCTCCAAGATTCTTTAGAATCTCATTCATCCCCTCTTGAATCACGTTCTCTTTCATCTTAACACCTGGCGGAGTTGGATTTGTAATTCCTGTAGTTTCAATTTTTAAAGCATGCTCTCATCTCTATCTTTTCCAGACTCGAACAACACACTCTATTCCATCGACCTTATGAACTCCCTTATTTCTCCTCCCACTTCTTCATCTTCCACTGCAAGTTCAATGTTCGCCTTCAGCCAGTCCACCTTATTTCCTATGTCGTACCTCCTGCCCTTAAACAAATAGGCGTACATTCTCTCCCTGGTGTTCAAAATTCTCATCGCATCCGTAAGCTGTATCTCTCCTCCTTTTCCGGGCTTTGTTTCCTTGATACATTCAAAAATTTCCGGTGTTAAGATGTACCTGCCCAGAATTGCGAGGTTTGAAGGAGCTTCATCGACGCTCGGTTTCTCAACTAAATCCTCTATCAGATAAACGGAATCTTCAAGCTCCTTGCATGCTACGACGCCGTAGAGGCTGACTTTTTCTATGGGCACCTCCTCAACCGCAACAATCGATGTTTTGTATCTACTGTATATCTGGATTAGTTCTCTCGTGCAGGGGGGGAAGGTAATGGTATCTCCAAGCAGCAGAGCGAAGGGCTCATCATCAACAAAGGATTCGGCATACCTAACAGCATCACCCAATCCTTTCTGCTCCTTCTGCCTGACAAAAAATATGTCCACCTCCTCCAAAATTCTGTCGAGTTCGCTTACGTAGTGATTTGGTTTTGGCACGTCGCTTCTATCAAAATGGTCCTCTATTGCCCTCTTACCCTTTCCAGTTATGATTAGGATATCCTTAATCCCGGAATGGTAAGCTTCCTCTACAACGTACTGAATTACGGGCTTATGCACCACAGGCACCATTTCCTTAGGCTGCGCTTTGGTTATGGGAAGCATCCTCGTTCCATAGCCCGCTGCAGGAATTACGGCCTTCTTAACTTTCACTAATCTCACCTCTACCTAACCATACTCTTTTTATCCACTCAACTCTATCGAAATCAGTTCTGACACGATAAACTTTATGTCAGGTGTAACTTTGTATAACCAAAAATATAACACTTTTTACCAGCATACTCCTTCATATATCGCTGCTTCTCTTGCTTTTTCCACCCTTCTGCCATCTATCACGATCTTGCCTTTGTAATCTAGCTGTTCGAATTCTTTCCACTCGGTAACGATTAACACAGCATCGGCATTGAGAACCTCATTTGGCGTTTCGGCGTATCTAATCTGGGGGAAAAGTTGCTTAAAGTTGTCCATAGCTTTAGGATCGTAGGCCAGTATTTCTGCTTGCTCTTTCAGCAACTCCTCAACTATTGGGATCGCTCTGCTTTCCCTTATGTCATCGGTATCCGGCTTGAAGGCTAAGCCTAAAACACCGACTTTTTTACCCCTTAGGTTAGGGATGTGCTTTTTCAAAAGCTCTATCAACCTCATAGGCTGCCCCTCGTTCACGTCCATCACGGCTTTCAGCAGTTTTGGTTCTTCGCCCACATCTCTGGCCTTTGCAATCAAAGCTTTGACATCTTTAGGAAAACAAGAACCACCAAATCCTATGCCAGCTCTGAAAAATGCTGGATTTATCCTGTGATCCAGCCCAACTCCCTTAAACACCTCGTAAGCATCTATACCAAGTTTTTTGCAGATGTTACCTATTTCGTTTGCAAAGCTAATCTTTGTAGCAAGGAAGGCGTTGCTTGCGTATTTGATCATTTCAGCCGTTTTTATGTCGGTAACAAGCTTGGGGCAATTGAATGGAGAGTAAAGCATCTCAAGGACTTCTCTCGTTTTGTCATCCTTTACACCGATTACTATCCTGTCTGGATTGAAGAAGTCATCTACTGCACTACCCTCCCTTAAAAATTCAGGGTTCATTGCTAGACCAAAATCTTCAAATGCTCTTTTACCGGATTCCTTCTCGATAAGCGGTTTTACAACTTCTTCTGTCGTTCCTGGTACGACTGTACTCTTAACGACGACCGTGTGGAAGCCATCCTTTCTCTTTAGCATTTTTCCGATCTCCCTGGCTGCGGACTCAACAAAGCTAAGATCGATAGATCCGTCATCCTTCGACGGCGTCCCGACGCAGATAAAAGTGATATCCGTGTCTAGAATACTCTCGTAGTTGTTTGTGGCCTTGTATTTGTCCCTATTTTTGTTCATCAGTTCTTCAAGTCCTTTTTCGAATATAGGGGGTTTTGCAGAGTTTATCGCCTTGATTTTGTTCTCGTCGACATCAATAAAGGTGACATCATTGCCCAGTTCAGCGAAACCAACGCCAGTGGTTATGCCAACGTAACCTGAGCCAACTATGGATATTTTCATTGTGGGCTGGAAGAAGTAGCTTTATAAATTAATTTCGATGATTTGTTCACTTTTTGCATGGAAAGAACCAACAAAATTTGCGTTGCAATTTCACACAACTTTTCACAAAAAGAATTATAAGTTTTGGAGAAAACAAATTAGCGTGCAAGGTGTCGTACTTGCAGCCGGTGAAGGCACAAGAATGCGCCCGCTGACCTATACAAGGCCAAAGGTCATGCTGCCGGTGGCGAACAAACCGATTCTCGAACACCTCATAATCGAATTGAAGAAAGCTGGCTTGGAAGAGGTCGTGCTGGTGGTTGGATACAGGGATGAGACGATAAGGCAACATTTTGGCGATGGAAATAGCTTGGGTATCGATATTAAGTACGTCACCCAGAGAAAGCAGCTTGGGACAGCAAATGCGCTTAAATCAGCCTCACATCTGCTTGAAGATGAGTTCTTAATGCTGAACGGAGATGCAATAGTAAACAGTGAGGATATAAAAAAGGTTATCTCGGGCAAATCGATGGTTTTGGCTGTTAAAGAGGTAGAAAACCCACAGGATTTTGGAGTCGTAGAAATCAAGGACGGCAGAGTTGTAAGAATCGTTGAAAAACCAGAGAAACCACCAACGAATTTAATCAACGCGGGAGTTTACCGCTTTACAAAGGATATACTCGAATTCGTCGAAAAAACGCCTATATCGAGAAGGGGGGAGTACGAAATAACGGACTCGATTCAGCTTGCAATTAATGCGGGCCTCGAGTTTAAGGCTGTAAAAATAGACGAATGGATTGATGTGGGCTATCCATGGGATTTGCTGAAGGCCAATAAGGAGATGCTGACTAAAATTGGAGAAGGCAGAATAGAAGGGGAAGTTGAAGAGGGGGCCGTGATAAAGGGAAACGTTGTGGTTGGCGAGGGAAGCGTTGTCAGGGCTGGCTCTTACATCATCGGGCCGACAATAATAGGCAAAAACTGCGTAATAGGGCCAAACTGCTTTATAAGGCCGTACACGTCCATAGGCGACAACTGCCATGTCGGTAATGCTGTTGAAATAAAGAACTCCATAATCATGTCGAACACAAAAGTTCCACATCTCAACTACGTTGGCGATTCAATCGTTGGCGAGAACTGCAACTTCGGGGCGGGAACAAAAATTGCAAATCTGAGGCTCGATGGCAAGGAAATCTATGTAAGCGTTAAAGGAAAGAAGATTCCGACTGGAAGGCGTAAGTTTGGGGCTGTAGTTGGAGACAACGTGAAGACGGGAATAAACGTTTCGATTAACGTTGGCACGCTTATAGGGAACGACGTGTTTATAGCTCCACACGTAAAGGTTGAGGGTTGTATTGAGCCTTTTACGAGGGTGTTTTGAAATGATAGGACAGGCAGTAATACTCGCAGCGGGTGAAGGGCAAAGGCTTCGTCCATTTACAGCAACAAAGCCTAAAGTGATGATAAAAGTGGCCAATAAACCGATTCTGGAGTACGTTGTAAACGCTTTGAGAGAAGCAGGCATCCTTGACATCGTAATGGTAGTTGGCTATAGAAAGGAAAGGGTAATCGATTACTTCGGCGATGGCTCAAAGTTTGGCGTTAAGATACATTATGCGATTCAGGAACAACAGCTCGGAACAGCTCATGCGTTGAAGCAGGCAAAAGATTTCGTTAGCGATTCGTTCATAGTTCTTCCCGGAGATAACATCGTGGATGCAAAAACAATCAAATGCGCACTCAAACCCTGGACTCTCGTGTACAAGAGAGTTCGGGAGATCTCTAAGTATGGAGCTGTTGTAATTGAAAATGGAAGGGTAAGTAGCATAGTGGAAAAGCCCAAAGATGAGGTAAGCAACCTCGCAAATACTGGAATCTACTCCTTCACGCAAGAGATTTTCGAGAGAATAGGTGAAGAAACGAGTCTCGTTGCAGTTGTAAATTCCATTGCCGAGGAAGTGGAGGTTAAGGGGGTGGAGAGCGACGGAATATGGATGGATGTCGTTTATCCATGGGATATTCTGAGGGTTAACGACTTGGCAATGACCTTTTCAGGAAAGAAGATCGCTGGTAAGGTTGAGCAGAACGCGACGATCATTGGCGACGTTCAAATAGGCAGGAACACTGTTATAAGGGGCAATACGTACATCAGAGGCCCTGCTATTATAGGTGAAGGCTGTGAGATAGGCCCCAATGCCGTAATAATGCCCTCAACATCCATAGGGGACAACGTAACAATCGGAGCGAACTCTTTTATTGCAAATTCTGTAATCAATGATGGCGTTGTTTTGTCTGCCGGCTGTTTCGTTGAAAACTCGGTCATCGATAGAGGCTGCGTTATAGCGGCGAAATTCACAGCAAGCAGCGGTGTCTGTGACATCAAGGTTGGCAACGAACTGCACAGCGTTGAAGCAGGCGTTTTTATCGGAGAAAATTGCAAAATAGATGCGAATGTTGTGGCCGAACCTGGAACGATTGTTGGCAATGAGTCTTCAATTGCCGCTTTGAAGTTACTTCGAGGGGTGCTGCCGGACAAAGCTACGGTGGTGTAGTATGTGTGGAATCGTTGGTTATATCGGATACAGAAAAGCTGACAATGTAATAATTTCATCCCTTAAGAGACTGGAGTACAGGGGCTACGACTCATGGGGAGTTGCCATTAGCGAAGGGGGAAGGCTAAACGTCTACAAGCAAGTTGGGGCAATAGGCGAGGTAGAAAGCTACGAGTTGGGCGATAGCACGATTGGAATTGGACATACCCGCTGGGCAACCCACGGCAAGCCATCCGAGGTTAATGCACATCCTCATCTGGATTGTAACAAGCGGATAGCCATCGTTCACAACGGAATAATCGAGAACTTTCTATCTTTGAAAGAAAGGTTGATTAAGGAAGGTCATAGATTTGTCTCGGAAACCGATACTGAAGTAATAGCCCATCTTATAGAGAAAAACTACAAAGGTGATTTGGAAAAAGCGGTTGTTGCAGCCCTGCCAGAGCTGAAGGGCTCCTACGCCATTGTAGCGATGAGCTCCAAAGAAAGAAAGCTTGTTGCTTGTAGGTACAAAAGTCCTTTAATTCTCGGAGTTGGCGATGGGGAGTACTTCATCGCTTCTGACGTGCCAGCAGTTTTGGAGTACACGAACAGGGTCGTATATTTGGAAGACGGCGACGTTGTAACGATAACGGATTCCGGTTACGAAATAAAGAACAACGGAGTTGAAGTGAGCAGAAAAGTTGAACTCGTTTCATGGAGTATCGAGGATGCTGAAAAGGGTGGTTACGAGCATTTCATGCTTAAAGAAATTCACGAAACGCCAAGGGTTATCGAAGATACGCTTCTAGGCTACGTGTCCGAAACGATCGACCTCGACGTCAGCTTCGCTGCTGGCACTTCTGAAATAGTATTCGTTGCATGTGGAACTTCGTACCATGCGGCTTTGGTAGGCAAGTACGTTATTGAGGAGATGTCGGGAATACCCGTTAGAGTTGAGTACGCTTCCGAGTTCAACTATCACTCCACGCCTCTCAGCAGATCGCTCGTTGTTGGCATTACGCAATCGGGTGAGACTGCCGACACGCTCGAGGCCTTAAGGAAAGCAAAAAGGGCTGGAGCGAGAGTTCTTGCAATAACAAACGTGCTAGGCAGCAGTGTTACAAGAATTGCCGACTACGTCATTTACACAAGAGCTGGGCCAGAAATAGGCGTTGCGGCAACGAAGACTTTCATCGCTCAGCTTGTAGTAATATATCTGATGGCTGCAAAGCTCTCAATGCTCACGAGGAGCGAGGTTGAGAAGCTCGTTCTCGAACTGAAGCTGTTGCCTGAGAGAGTTAGGAGAATTCTCGACAAAGAGGATAAAATAAGGGAGATAGGGGAATTCCTTGCGGATTATGAAAACATGATGTACATAGGAAGGGGCTTGGGTTATCCCGTTGCCCTCGAAGGTGCGTTAAAGATGAAGGAAATTTCCTACATACACGCTGAAGGTTATCCTGCGGGAGAGCTCAAGCACGGCCCCTTCGCCTTACTTGGCAAAGAAACTCCAGTTGTTGCATGTGTTATAAGGGATAACACCTACGACATCACGCTAAACAACATAAAAGAGGTTAAGGCGAGGGATTCGCCCGTTATAGCAATAGCCGATGAGAAAGACGAGGAAGTTGAGAAGTACGTCGATTTTGTTGTAAGAACGCCTGAAGTAGACAGAATTTTCACTCCAGTTACTTACTCCGTTGCTCTGCAGCTCCTTGCATACTATACCGCAAAGAAGAGGGGCTGTGAGATAGACAAGCCTAGACATCTGGCTAAGAGTGTGACTGTTGAATAATTGAAATTATATTTTTAGCATAATCGTAAAGACATCAAAAGCTAAACTGACTCGAATAGCTCTATCAGAAATCCCGGAATTTCTTCCTCGTCAAGAACTACAATACCCTTTGGATATTTTCTGTGTGGTTTTCCCGTTTTTACCTCAACCTTCAAGTTATCTGCTATGCAATCTATCTCGTAGGCATTCTTGTAGTAGTATATCTCGCCAAACCTCCTGTACATGTGCTCCTGAACAACGTTTTCAACCAGAGCTGAGTAAAGGAACTGGGTATTGCTCCAAGCAGAAAATATGCTCAGAAGCAGTGGGTCCCTGAAAAAGATTTTCTTTTCCTTCCTGTAAAGGACCCTGCCACCCTCTTTCAGATATGCGAAGTCCAAGATGTACAGGTTTTTAAAGAATTCAAGATACTCCTGTATCGTCTTGTAAGAGTATCCAGATGTACCGCTGGCCACAGCTCTGAAACTGAGAGCAGAGGGTATTTTCGAGATCAGGGATGAGAACGTTTCCTTGGATATCTCAAGACTCTTGCCGAATCTCACGAATTCTCCCACTAGTGCATTGAGTATGTGGCTTGAGGAGAAGCCGTTGACCGTCAGTGGAAAGCCACCGATCTCGAGATATTTTTTAAACAGCTCCATAACCCTGTCATATTCAAGCTTATAATTTCTGACACCGAAAACAGCTACAAATTCTCTGAAGTTCAGTGGTAAAACCTCTATTACCTTGCCATATCCTGTCCTACCTGGAAAGAGCTCCAGGTCTCTTCTCACTTTCAGAGAACTTGAGCCAGTAACGGTTAGGGCGCAGTTCTCAAGTTTTCCTATATCAATCAGGTACTTTACAGCTTTCCACCACTCGGCTATACTAGTAACTTCATCAAGAAAAATGTACTTCGTCTCTTCAGACATTGTAGCCTCTAGGTAGCTGTTTATAGCTTCTCTTAAGCTAATGAAATCTGGAAAAGCATCGCAATCAATGTAAACGATGTTTTCAGCGTTAACGTTTCTAACTAACCTTTTTATCAGAAGTTTCAAACCTGTCGTTTTTCCAACTTGTCTTAGACCCAGAACGAAGTTTAAGCTGAATGGTTCCAGGGATACATCATCAATCCACTCAGGAACCCATCTTATCTTCAGAGCGCTGTATTCCACTAGGTTTTTGTCCTTACTTTCCCATTCCTCATAACTCCACCAAGGATTCATTTCTCTCAACACTTTTAGATACATGAGAAGACAAAATTCTCAAACTTTATAAACTTTTGTGAGAATGATCTTACCATTTCACCAACAGTCGACGACTTCCCACACCGAGAGGTGGCTGCGCAGCGTCTGGAATGGGCGATATATCTACATCTTCAGAGGTGGGGAGAGTGCTTACACCAACGAAAGTACGATTACAAAAAAGATGGAGCAATAAATTTAGAATGGAAAAAATTAAGAATAATATGGAATTTTTCAAAGAAGACGGATCGTACGTTTTCGAAGGAGAATCAGGATTTATCTCGACTGCGAATGCAAATGTGGCGATGCCATTGTGGGCATCAACCTGAGGACATTATGGTCATAAGCAACGAGAATTGCAGATACAGGAAACGGAAACACCTTCAGCGAAGGTTGTGGAAGTCTAACCCCCTAAGCCTATCGATCGTAAGAGTTATCCTGAGTGTGAACGAATCTCGTGTGCGATTCAAGTGGAGGCTATTAGCAAATCTTTAGCGATGGAAGTTTTTCCCTTTTTTCAAATCTCTGAAGATTTTACCTGCCATTTTTGCACTCTTTTCATCAAACTCAAGTTTGGAAGTTTTTCGAGAGCTAATAAAACAAACCCCAACAAAGTTCCGGATCTTGACGGATTATTTTTATTAAGCTTCCTATTCTTTTGGTCTGCGAATAACTCTGTATATATCGTCCTTAAGTTTCTTGCCTGTCTTCTTCTCCCACTCCTCGATGGGAATTCCATACTCTGCATGTATTTTGTCCCTGTACATCTCGGGCAACACGTTGAAAGCGCAGAACGGTATTATTCTACCATCAGGTGTTCCGTAGTGAATAACGCATCTCTTAACACGCTCTATATCGTAATTGTATAGATCTTGGAAGTGCATCATACCGATAAAGAGTGCCTTCATATGGAACTCACCAAGGCTCGTATAGTCGTGCTTGACAAGGACGTCGAAGAGTATTTTGCTTACGTCAAAGCCCTTCGGAGCTTTTGCGGTATCAACAAACTTTCTCACGTCGAGTATCCCCTTCAAAGCCCTTATTGTCTTTATCCTACTCTTTCTGAGCTCATCAGCCTTCTCGTTGAGGTATTCGAAGAAGCCCTCCACGTCGATAAACCTCGTTATGGGAACAAGCCTGCCATTTATCTTGAAAACGTATGTAGCCATTCCACAGGCAAAGTGCGAAGTTAGCTCGTACTGAGGTGCTCCCGTAAGGGCTTCAACGAAGTGGGATATGGGGGTAACGCTTGGAACCGGATAAAAGTCATCCCTCGAAATCTCACCATCAGTCTGCTCCTCAATCTTTATAATAACGTCCGGAATCGTTATTCTGTACTTTGTCCTCTCCTTCCTCGGCATGCTGCCTACGAGGCTGACGGGCTGTATGTTGACACCTCTCACAATGTCTATGTTTTTGGCTGCAAACCGTATCATGTCACCGAGCTGGTGGTCGTTTACCGTTCTGATTACCGTGGGAACTAATACGATGCCTAGCTGGGCCCTCCTGCAGTTCTCAAGTATGGTTGGAACTTCAGGCCAGTTCTTCGGATTCGTTTTCTCGTCAACACCGTCAAAGGAGAGATACACGGTATTTACTCCAGCCTCTCTAACTTTAAGAGCAAAATCAGGCTCTCTAGCGAGCCTTATACCGTTGGTGTTTAGCTGAACATGGTCGATTCCTTCAGCCTTTATTGCCTTTATTATCTCGACTAGGTCATCCCTCAGTGCCGGCTCTCCGCCAGTGAGCTGGACGGCATTGCAGCCTACTGGTTTCATGTTCTTTGCCGTCCTTACCATCTGAACGATTTGCTCTATGCTCGGCTCGTAAACGTAGCCTGCACGCCTTGCGTAGAAGAAGCAGTACCAGCAGGCAAGATCGCAGCGGTTCGTTAGGACGATGTTAAGCAGGGCTGTGTGGCTCTTATGCAGCGGGCATAGACCGCAGGAAAAAGGGCAACCGTTCTTTGCATCTGTAAGGGGAGTCTGAATGCCTAGCCCGTCGTGAGCAAAGCGGGCAGCCTTCTTGAAGAGTTCGACATCGCCCCAGTAAACTTCAACGAACTCACCGTGTTCGGGGCACTCCTTTCTTATCATTACCTTCCCGTTGTCCTCGTAAACTTCAGCGTTAAGAACTTTAAGACATTCAGGGCATAGGGAAAGAGTTTTGTACGGTAGTTTGATTTTCACCTCTATCCACCTCCAGAACAGGAAAAAAAATGGGAGGGGGATATATCAACATTTCGTTTAAAATACCTTTATCGCTCGCCGAAAGGAATATATAAGGAGGAGGAGCCAAGGGGCTATGCTTAAGCTCGTTGCCACAACGATCTGGCTTCTCCTTCCTGCTTACACTCCAAATAACTTTGCGGTAGTGTTTGGTGGAGGAGCACCGATAGATCTCGGTAGAAACTTTATAGATGGGAGGAGAATACTTGGTAACGGGAAAACGATTAGAGGTTTTATCGCTGGAGTGATTGGTGGGTTGATAGTTGCGCATATTCAGCTCTTCACCGAAAGTTTTGCAGGTTTTTCCCTCTTTTCATCGCTGGAGTATGAAACTTTCTTCTTGCTGTCATTTTCCCTTTCTTTTGGTTCGCTCTTTGGCGATGTTGTTGGCAGTTTCATAAAAAGGAGGTGTGGATTCGAGAGGGGGGCAAGCTTTCCGCTTCTCGATCAGCTCAGCTTTCTTTTCTTCGCTCTGCTTTTTGCCAGCAGAATTGAGGGATTCGAAAAGCTATATACTACGGAAGTGATTGTTGCTGCTGTAATCTTAACACCCTTGCTGCACGTACTAACGAACGTTATCGCTTATAAGCTCGGACTGAAGGAGGTTCCGTGGTGAACGCGAAGGAGAAACTACTCGAAATGTTAAAGGAAGTGGAAGCGATAAAATTCGGTGACTTTGTTCTTTCTTCGGGTAAAAGGAGCGGTGTTTACATCGATATAAAGCAAGCTTGTACACATCCAGACATTCTTGCAGCCATAGCTGAGCAAATGGCCAAATTGGCCAGGGATGTGGAGTTTGACAGAATTGCCTGCGTAGAACTCGGTGGTGTTGCCATAGCTGTTGCTCTGGCTCTAAAAACAGGAAAGACC
>Ga0190367_1001009_pt1 | contig 17689 bp, 35 predicted proteins | sample 4872181011_MG_FD_171838 | JGI IMG/M metagenome (GOLD analysis project Ga0190367, IMG submission 171838) | Hydrothermal vent microbial mat bacterial communities from Southern Trench, Guaymas Basin, Mexico - 4872-18-10-11_MG | ecosystem: Environmental > Aquatic > Marine > Hydrothermal vents >...
TAAATGTGTGCTTAACAATAGCATCTTCAGGTGGTAATATTACATCATCTGGAGTAAACTCAATTGTTCTAAATTTACCTGTTATAGTATTTTCTCCTACGTATGTATCCTGACAATAGTAAGTTATCTTATATTCTATATCATAGGTACCAGTTGGATAATTTGGTACTGCTGCTTCTGGCATTGTTAGGTCAAGTGCTGCAGTACAAAATCTCCTAGCACTGCAAGTACAACTACCACTTCCTGTTATATCTGGATGTAAACTCTCTATATCTACTCTTACCTTAAAGTTATTATAATTACGAACCCATATATTACTCCAAACTTCTATATCGCCTGTCTGTCCTGTCTTTACTATATATAAGTCATTTATTTGTACTTTTATTCTATTCTTACCTGGAAATTCAAATTCCTGTTCTACATATCCCATGCTATATACCTAGAGCTTCAGACTCATTTTCTAATACACTTATTGAATTAATAGTACCACTTACAGAATAACTTCCTAAAGCCTTATACTCCTCTTCTATCTTACTTATTGAGTTAATAGTACCAGCTGAGGAATAACTACCTAAAGCCTGATATTCGTATTCTATCTTACTTATTGAATTAATATTTCCAGATACAGTATAACTGCCTAAAGGTATTCCTCCAGCTAATTGATATCTTCTCTTTAGTATATACTGGAAATAGGTAATTGGTGGTCTTCTATAAATCATAGTAATAGTCCAATTACTAGAGTCTTTAGAGTAACAGATGTACCAGATACAGTACTCCAAGCCTTAACTGTCAATTCTGTAAGCCTATGATCAGATGTAATAGTTATAGCTTCTTTCCATGTAATATCATAAGCATAGTCTCCAGTAGTAGTAGCTGTATGCTTAGCAATAGGACCATGCATATAGCCAGTTTCATCTCTAATATAGAGCTCTGCAGTTACTTCTTCTCCTGAAGCGAATGTACCTTCAAATCTAAATACTGCAGCTAGAGGAAGTATACATGTCCAACCAGAAGGTAGAGAATATATATCTGTTAATTCTTCAGATCCCTCTGTTCCTATACCACATTCTACCCAGTCAGTAGCAAAAGTATTAGCTGATAAATGAGCTAATCTCCTACTATTCTCATCTTGATCTACTAACCATAGAAAATTATTCGCATTTCTTAGCTTCATTGTAACATTTGTTTTTGTATCCTTTAGTTGCAATTCTGGTTCTGCTTCTTCTACGTATATTCTATTTGAATAAATTCTAGTTACCATATTACTAATTCACCATCTTCATCTATAATTACTTGAGTTGTAACCGTAAGGCTACTTATCACAGCATAGTAAGTACTACCTCCTATAACCCAATACTCATCAGTAGCTTGAGTGTAATCTTTAGGAGCAATTGGTTTAGCATATACTTCTGCAGTAACAGGCTTAAGTATCTCATCTACATCTAAAGGAGTATCTACTCCAGTTACTCCTACTTTACATCCTTCAGCTATACTCTTTACATCAGTAGGTAAATTAATAGAAGTACTAGCTATATTAACATCAGGCTTCTTTTCTATTTCAGTTACTTTTACCTTAGGATATATCTCTGCCATTGGCTATTCACTTTGCTTTTTCACTAACTATTCCGTATTTCCTTACCTTATTACCAATTGCAATAAATGCCTTATATGGCTCCTTATTCTCTATTAATTTTATAGCTTTACTAACATCCAATTTTATTAATCTAGGGTATTTAGTACGCTTCTCCATAGGTCTATATTCTGCTATTCCATTCAAATAATGAGTTATATATATAGGAACAGTGTTTGGATTATATACTTCTACCCACCAGAAATAAGGCTCAGCTTCATCATACCATACCATTAAGCCAGCTCCTAATCTACCATCTATTTCTCCATAGCCATATTCTCTTACTTCACCAGTCATCCATAATTCTCCATCAATTAGCTTACCTACTCCATGGGATACCTTTATTAGGGAATTATTATCTGCAGTTACTTTAGAATCTGTTATTAACCATGACCAATTAGGAACACCTACAGCTACTCCAGGTTGTCCTTCAGGTACTTCTTCAGCATTCCAGTAAATAAATATTATACTACTATCAGCTTCTATAGATAACTCAAAATAACCCCATAATCTTTCCTGATATGGAGAAATAGTTTGAACTGGTCTATACTTAGCTATCCACCAATCAGGTAGTGTCTTAACCATATTAGCCTAAATATTCCTTAGCTAATTTTCCTATATAATATAATTTCTTAATCTCTAGTGGAGTTAAGGCTCTGTTGTATACTCTTGCTTCATCAATTATACCTCTAAACCATCTGTCTCTAGGTGAACATCCAACCCCTAACCATTCTGTAGTTGTTAATAAAGTTCCCTCAACTGATAAAGGTGTTCCATCTTCTTCTCCATCAACATAAAATCTGACTGTTTGTTCCTCTGCATTATATACCATAACAAAGTGATGCCATTTTCCATCTAGTATATCCTTTTCAGTAACTTTGAAAAAATTACCTACATCTGTCTTAACTCCTCCTCTTCCCTTTGCAGTATAACCATAGATCCAAATTCCATAGTAAGCTCTTCCCTTTTCTACTAAAGTAGGATATGGGTTAGGTTGTGGTGTTTTACCTTTAACCCATGCCATTACAGTTAAGCTTCCTTTTATATTCAAGCTAGTAGAATGTTCTACTCTTACATAATCATCTATACCATCAAATTTTAGTGCATATCCAAATCTCCCTTTTATCCATTTAGCTCCATATATAGTTCCATCATTCTTATATTCACTTTGATCATATGCCTTATTCCCTCTTCCTTCATCAAATGGTAAATATAATACTGGTTTACTTGGGTAAATATATCCCATAATTATATCTCCTTTAACTTACAAGGTTTAGGTGGTATCTCATCATTATAGCAATAGTGAATATAGAACTTATCAAACTGATCCTTAAACTTCTCTTTTAATTCATAAGCTTCTTCTTCTGATTTTATTTCTATTCTTAGCATGGGTTGAGGAATTCCTCTCTCTATTTCTTCCTCACTTTGTTCCTTATAAGCTTCAAAGTATAGCCTCATATTATATTCTCTCTATATTTTCTTCTAATTCCTTAATAATATCACCTATAGATATTACATTTCCTGTCTGTATTTCTGTTACTGTTCTTATTATAATACCCAAATAGTAAAGTAACCTAGCTATATTTTTAATTAACTCATCTATATCACTCATTCTAATTCTCCTTCAAAATGATAGAATACCCACTTAGTCTCATTAGGATTGGTATTCTCATATACTAATACTATTTCTGTATTAGCTGGATATTTATCATCTGTTTCTGCTATTACCCAATTCCCATCTCCTGAATAAAATCCTTCAGTAGGTCTTATAGTTATATTTCCCCATCTTACCTTAATCCTTAAGTCAAATCCAGTTCCTACTGGAAAGTATAATTTTACTTTACTGCAAGTAAGTGTTCTAAGTTCTTGAACTTTATAAATAGTATATTCTCCACTCGCTCCAGGACTTACTTCTAAAACATTAGCTATATCAACTTTCTTTCCCATAATAATAACTAAAAAACAAAAAGAAAATTAAGCTATACCTAGTTTGAGAATTAGTTTAGCTGATATAAAATCTGCAGTAGCTCCTGAAGTAGCACTAGCAGTAGTTACATTAACCCTTATTCTAACTTCTTTACCTGCTAATCCAATAATTGTACTTCCTATATCACTAGTCCTACTTCTATAGCTATCTGAAGATAGAGAAATAGAAGTAACTACACTATCATCAGTTGCATTATATAATTCTATATTTACTGTAGAATCTGTAGCTCCAAAATTAACTATACCTCCTTCTAAGTATGCTTCCTTTACATGCTTTACTAATTCCTCACTAATTAAGTAGTTACCAGTTTCATGCTTTACTCCTGTAGAATCTATAGCTATACTTACTTTTCCCTCAAAGAAAGAAATAGGTACCTCTATCTCTATTTCATTAGTCTTTAAGTGTTCTTTTATTAGTGAGCCCTTTAGTATGTGGGTAGTTTCTATTGCCATAGGCTATTACTCAACACAAACTATATCCACATATAGATCTATTGTCTCTCCTTCTAGATTCTTGAATCCTATCTTAAGTTCCTTTGCCTTAGGCCAGTCCCAATCTAATTCTAGAGCATTAAGTTTATCACTTCCAAATATAGCAGCAGTAGCTACTTCCTTTGTCTTTGCTACACCATCAATCTCAATAGTAACTGTAGATCCTGTTAATGGTTTACCATCCTTCCTTCTGAATAAGATATGTTTTATGTGATAAGTTTCTTCTGCTTTTTCCTTAACTACATCCTTTAATTCACCAGCTGCAAATGTTTCCTCATAGTGTATTATCTTATATACAGCCATAGGCTACTATCACCTCCTTTACCTTCTTACGAACTCAATTATTGTTTTCATTGTAAATGACCAAGCTGATCCAGTAGCTGGTGCTTTATCAGCTCCAGATATGTTCCTTATCTTGAAAGTAACCACATGATCATGCTTAGCAGTAAATGGCCAATCTGCAAATGTGAAGTATAGTTCGTCATAAGTAGCGTTTGGTGGTAATGGCATAGACTTAATGTCTATACCTGGTCCTATGTTTGGAGTCCATAGATATTCAACTCTCTTACCTGCTTCAAATATTACTAGAGCAAAGTCTCCATAGTCTATAGTATCTCCTGATGCAGTTATACCAGCAAAGTTATTAAATCTCCATTCTTCTTCTTCTGGAGGTCTTACTTCAGCTAGTGTCTTTTCCTCATTTGCTTTAAATACTTCATCTGTTCCTAAAGTTAGGGTAAATGTCTTTAGAGTTAAGTAGTGATCCCATTGTCTATCATATCTAGTTATATATGGAGCTCCTAATTTCTCTCCAGGTTCTAGTATTAATGTCTTACCTATAATTCTTAAGTGAGATCCACTTGCTCCAGTAAATTTGAATTTAGTTTCTGGAGGTATTACATAATACAAATCTCCTAAATTAAGTGGACCTAAGTGATTATCACTAGTTTTATGCATTGGAGCAATTGTAGAATCTATTTCTCCAGTAGGCTTTCTATCTATTTCTAAGTATCCTGCATCTGTAGAATCAGTTCCATATCTCTCAATAATGTAAGCTACTCTAGAGTCAGTCTCATATTCTGTTCCTGCTACTATATACTTATCTAATTTAACTGCTCTTGCCATAGGCTATCCTATCTCTATTCCTAGCTTATCTAGATCTTTATTGCTCTTATTTTCTCTACTCTAGATTTTAATTCCTCTGCAGTCATTGGAGTAGGTTCATAAGTCCATCCATAGAGTCCTCTAATTAAGGTAGCAACTCTCTCTATAGAGTCTTCTACAGTAACTCTTGGTTTGCTATATACTTCACTTAGTACTTCTTTTAATTTAGGAGCAAATTTGTCATAGAAGTCTGCCCATCTAGCAGCTCCAATAGTTACTCCTGGTACATATCTATCTTTACCTTTTACCATTATTCCTGCTAGCCATCCTTCATCTCCTGCTGCTCTTCTTCTTCTTTCCCATTTATCCCATGTTTCATCTCTCTTCATTTTCTCCTTGAGTGTCTCTTTCATCTCTAGAGCTGCAGCTGTAGGACTTCTCTTTGGATTCTTAACTCCTGCTAGATAGTAAGGTAGTGCTGTAGTAGCTCTGTCATAATACCTCTTAACAGCCACCTCAGTAGGCTTCAGACTTACCTCCGCCATAGTACTCTTTAGTATTAGCTGTATATTTAAAAATAATGGTAATTCTTTCCGATTTACTAACTTAGAAGTATATCCTTATATATATGGGATTCTAGAGTAAGTATATGGGTGAAGAAAAGGTAATTAGACCTACTATATGGTTAGGTAGTGAATATGAGGATATAAAGGCAGAATTAAGTAAGCTACCTAGAGAGAAAATAATAGAAGAATTTGCATTCCTAATTTATATCCTAAGGAAATACAGTCCAGTAGTATTAGAAGCAGTATTCAAGGTAGGACAGTATTTTGCTGCAGTAAATAGAAGGTATGATCGTATGTTTGGAGTATTAGTAGGAGTAGTATTTGAACCTACTATGTTTATTATAGCTCAAGAGACCAGTCATGAATTCTTTACTAAAAAGCTAATTATACATGAGAAGAAGTTAGTACAGATACCAGTTAAGTCCCTATTATGGTGGGAATTTATTCCAGAGTATAGAGAAATACCTAAGGAACCAGAGAAGCCTAGTGAATCTACTTCCTCAGTATAATTATCCTACAGTCCTAGTTAGTACTTTCTTACTTTCTATTATCTTTATTTCATAACCATTTATTACTTTTAATGTATGTTCCTTTCCCTCTACTTTAGCTGTTAATTCACATGAATAGCAGTATGGACAGTACCATCCTACTTTTACCCATTTGAATTTCTTCCCCTTCTGTGTAGGAGCATATAATGCTTTCCTATAGTTTCCACATATATCGCATTTCATATTATAAACATACCCCAAATTTATAAATAATTAAGGCCATACCCTATACCGTAACTTTCGAAATTCTTTAGAAATTTCAACATTGTTTATATACAACTATTAGCCCTATTTAGCTACTAATTGCTTTACTAATTCTACAGTCCTACGCTCTCTATGTTTTATCCTATATAGAATTACAGTCCTACAGTCCCCTATTGGTCTTATTACTATTAGCTTCCCTTCTGAATTATAGAATACTTCTACTTCCCTATCTATTAATCCTAATTTATATGCATAGAAAATTATATCCCTTAATTCACTCCCTCTTATAGTATATCCATACTTCTGTTTTATTTTCCCTTTTATCTCTCCTATTCGCATTGTTAATTGTTGCTTATTATTTATTACTACAGTCTCTTTATCCCATAACCATAGATTGAAGTAAGAACTACAGTCCTCCTTTGTTATTAGAGCTACAGTCCCTTCCCTTGCTTTTATTCCTTTTTTTATTATATCTTCATAATTTGACATAATCCGTATTTCCTGTTAATTCACTCATTACTATCCTTTTCATTTCTTCATTATTCCAATACTTCCAATATCTTTTTTTCTTTCTTCTTTTTAGTTTTATCTTAACTCCACATAGCTTCTCTATCCATTTTATTGTTCTTTTGTTAAGTAAATCAACACAATAAAAAATAAATAACAAATAAAAAGCAAAAGCTTTCTTTAAATAAGTTGTAATTTTCCTTTCCATATTGTTATCGTCACTCCATTTTTACTAAACTCTGCTCTTATTTTACTTTCTAATGCCCATAATACTAAAACACCCAATTCTTTCTCATACATTTGTCTTATTTTTTTAGCTAACCATACATGCTTGCATTTTTTGTTATAAAGAAAAGCTTTACATGTACATCCATAATTCTTATCATTTTCGTAAATAGTACTATAGATTTTTCCCTTCTCTTTACTACTCTCTATATCTAAGATAACCCTATGCTCATCAACTCTTATATATTTTACATTACTCCACATTTAGCTCACCACTCTCTCTTTTTGCTTTATTAAAATAAAAAAGAAATAAGCGATATGCATGTTTCTTACATAGTTCTGTATTGTCTTTTAAGTAATACCATATACGCTCAAATATTTCTTTATTGTCTAGCTTTTGCTTTTTCTTTCTTTCCATACTTCTCCCTTAAGTATAGATGTATGTCATCCAATAACTCAAATAAGAATTTTTGTATATGGCAACCATCCTTAAACTCTGGTTTTACATATAGCCATATTGCTTCCCATAGTTTCCCTCTAAATATTTCTTTCCATGCTTTATGAATGAAATCGTACTTTTCTATTCTTATATGCCATTCTTCTCCATCTTCATACAATGTATATTTATATTCTAAGTCTCCATGCCAACAATCCAAGGAACAAACCCCATAGCCACCCTTGTAGAAGACTGGTTTCTCATCTCTGGTTATCATTTCAAAGAATAGTTCATGTAACTTTGCTAAGAATATTAGATTTGCTAGAAAATATTCTGGGTCTCCTATTCCATGGTCATTTTCTAACATCATTTTGATATCTGCTAAAACTCCTTCTGGATATCCATCATGGTGTCTGTAAATCTTATATGTTCCATATTCTGTTCTTATTGTTATACTACATCTCGTCGCCATCTTCCATCACCTCCACCTCCGTCATGCTTAGGTAAGTACCTATGGATGTTTATAAAGGTTTCGATCGATCATATTTAAATATTATATATACCTTCGATCGAAAGGTTTATAAAGATCCATAGGCCTTTGGTATCTATGATGCCGGAGGAAGGAATTGGAATAAAATGGATAGGGCCAAGGAAAAGGCCATTCATAGAACCAGAAACATTTATAGGAAAAGCAAAGGAAGGTAACTTCGATATATATATACCAAACTATGTAGTAATTCAAGCAATAAAGAAAGAAGAGAAATGGAAAGTGTACTATAAGCATAGATTGGTAATTAAGAATGAGGAAATACTGAAAAGTGCTGTATTTTATGCAAAAGGTAATAGAGAAACTACAATACTTAAAGAAAGAGATGGGTTTATTGTGTACAATGTCTATGATTGTGTAGAATTGGATGAATTAATCCCTGAAGAAGTAACGGCATATATGGAAGAAAGAATGTGGCAATTATTTGAGGATATAAAAAACTATGCATATCTATTTACAACTATCTTCAATATTACTCAAGTGTAGGTTATTTTTCCTTTTTTCTTTCTTTTTGCTTTTCCCTATTCCCTATATTTGCTATATTATATAATATAGGAATTAGGCATCCCTAGTATTCGCTCTCTCTTTTCACTTATTCGCTTTTTATTTTTGCTTTTCTCAATTCTCTATTTTGCTTTTTTTCTCTTTATTTGCTTTTTAAAATTTGAGTTATTAGTTAAAAACTTAAGTCTCTATTTATTGCTCTATTATTAATATTCTATTAGTTACTATTCTTACAGTAATTATAGCAGTCTTATTTGCTATTTATTTTTCTTTTCTTTATTGTTTATACCTCTATTAGCTCTATATTTATTATTTTACTTATAAAAATATTGGCTCTATATATAAATAATAGTATTTAAATTTTTCACAAATTATTCTTTTTTTATTCACTATTCTTTTTCTATCTATTATTATAGCTACTTATTACTTCTATCCTTCTTATTATAGCTTTTTTCTTTCTATATATTATTTCTTATAATATTCCTAATCTTCTTCTTATTCTATCTATTGGTCTATTAGAGTGCCATTTTTCTTCTTCTCTAGTTCTTTCTATTCCTAAATATATTAATGCAGAATTAGGAGGTATATTATATTCTTTTGCTAATCGCTTTGCAAATTCTATTAACTCATTTTTCCTTTTCTTAGCTATTTCAATTACATCCTCTATTAATTTTATTTCTCTTGTAAATCTCATTATCTTAGAAGTATGAACAGCTATAGCTTTCTTCTTTTTCAGTATGTATGAATAGAGTTGAGCTATAATTCCCTCTATTGTCCTTACGTGTGTAGGTATAGTTACTCCTTTACCCCTTGCTATATCTTTTAGTTCCTCTACATACTCAACTTCCTGTTTAGCTACTCTTTCTATATATTCTAAAGGTGGAGTTACCACACCTTCTTCCTTTTCCATAATATATATAGGTATATGAAGGGATTATAATTATGGCAAAGGTTTCCTTCTATACTCGTGCCTTAGTAGGTTGCAAAGTTAGAGTATCCCTCAGAGATAAGACAGAAGTTATAGGAATTCTATCAGAGTTTTATGAAAAAACCAGAGTAATAGTAATTAAGGATGCTATTCATTTTATCCCTATAAAAAATGAAAATAAGCATATATCAGGTAATTGGTATAAGTTCTTCATTATTAATTCTACTGATTGGAAGTATTTGCAAGTATTAGAAGAATCAGTAGAAGTAACTCCTGCTATTAGTTCAGCCTATACTTAGTAAAATACTTCTTCTATTCTTTTTATTCCTTCTTCTAAACCATCTAAATCTTTAGCACTATTTATTATAGCTTTAAGACTCTCTATTATAGTAAGTAAGGAATTAGCTAATGGAGAGTCTTCCTTATACTTATCCTTCCACTCTTTAACTCTATGCTCTATTATACCTATTGTTTTAAGTAGTAAGTCTTTTATTATTAGCATTTCTAATTTTACCATTATTCGGTTACTTAAACGTTTCACTAATCTATCTATATATATTTTATTAGAATGAGTTATCTTAACTGGCATATAGTTACTCTCTCTTTCTAGAGCTAAATTTACTCTTCATATGATCTATAAGTACTTTTGATGAAGTAATAGCAGCTTCTATATTCTTCAAAGAATAATATAATGTATCCCACCATAATCGCTTAGTAGTATTTGGTCTATAGTTTTCCCTATTTCTTATAACTATTCCTATGGCTATTGATACTTGCCTATGTGCTTCTCTTATACATTCCTCTATTTCCTTAATTAAACTCATTACCTAAACACCTTAAATATATCAAAAGTCTCTTTCTTCTCTTCCTCTATTATTCGCTTAAACATATCAAATAGCTTCTTAGTATCCTTTGGTAAATACTTAGAATACTTATCACATCGCTTATATATCTCATCAGTTACCTGACTCATATTTTCTGTTATAGTCTTCTCTACACATAGAATTAGTGCCTTGGTAAAGTTAGATAGATCCTTATCTGGAGCACTAGATGATATTGGTTTTAGCTTCTGTAGTTTATTAAGTATTTCTAGAAATCCAGAGGCTATTGCTGTTCCCCATCCTAAGTATCTTTCTACTATTAATTTTGCCTCTTCTGGAGTGGGAATAGATTCCTTAGGTTTCTCTTCCCTATTCATTCCTCCTTACCCTCTATTAAATGTACTCCTTCATTCTTCTCCATATGTCTTCTCCGTATTCTTTTATTATCCTATCTGCTATTCCTGTGTATATAGCTATGTGTTTCTCAATTAGGAAGTAATAATCTAATAAGTCTTCTAATTCCATCTTAATCAAGTACCATTTTTTCCATTTATCCCTATTTTCCTCATACCTTACCATTTTAGCTCCTGCTAAACCTATTGCATCCTTTAGTAGTTTCTTTATTTCTCTTAAATAATGTATCAACATACTAAATTCTGTCATTCCTCCTCACCTTCTTTTTTATTCTCTTCTAATTCTCTGCATGTACTAAGTATTCTATCTGCAATGTAAATAATTAGCGATCCAATTGCAACTCTTATATCCTTTAGTACTCTTTGTCTCTCTTCTTCTATTTTTTCAAATCTATAAATAAGATCTGCTATTTGTCTTAACCCATTGGCAATACTTCTCAATGTATGTATATCCCATTTCTTAGATAGTATGTCTTTTATACTAGCTTTCATTCCTCCTCACCTTTCAGACCTAGCTTTCTTCCCTAGTTTAAGTAATTTCTTTTCCATTTTTATTGACTCATACATACCAATTACATCTTCACCTATTGACTCTATAACTGAATAGACTATAGAAGCAATTGTCTTATTGAATTCTGTATCTTTTTTGATATATTCCCAGATTTTTCTATAGGGAGAAAGTAACTCTTCAATCATTAGTTCAACACCCCTAGCTATACCCATTATGTATAGCTCAATTTCTCTATTCATTTCTCCTCACTCTCCTCTTTTTCTATAGATTTAAGTAGTTCCTTTGCTCTTGGTACATCATTAAGCACATAGGTTTTTGTTCTTCTGTTCTTTACTACTAATCCCAATTCTGAATATAGAGATAGGGTCTTAGATATGGTTTCTGGTGTTCTACCTAAGGCTGTAGCTAATTCAATTAATGTGGCTGTGGGATTCTCTTCTCTTTCTGCCTTCTTCACTAAGTATCCCAGTATCTCACCAAAGGCCTTAGATATCTTTAGGCCCACCATGAGTAGTAGTAGTAGTAAGGGGTATATAAAGGTTGTAGTAACAGTAGTATAAAGGATAGAATAATACTCGGTAGTAGTAGAATAACGCAACATCTTTCTGGAGTGGCCATTGGTCTGTATTAACAAATATCCATCCGCATATATATTAAGGGAATTTTACTTCTATTAAGTAAAAGAAATAATAAATATATATATTTACATATATCCCTATCCTTAATTCTATTTCTTTTGTATATCAATCATCGGTTGTTTGTATGCTAATCAAGTAAGGATTCCCACTCTCAAAGTGTTATGAAATTCTACTACTACTTATACTACTACTCTACCTCCTACGCTTCTTCTTCCTATTATTCAATAACGAATCTACCTTAGTCTCTAATATAGTTAACCTATGGTTAAGATAGAATAGCTTTCCAATAATAAAAACAAGCAAACAAGAAATAATTGGGTCAGGCATATTACTCTTTCTTTTCCTCTTCCTCTTCTTTTCTCTCTTCCTCTTCAGGTTTCTCTTCTATTCTTAGCTCCATAACTCTCACCTCAATTATTCAGAAGATGCTATATCAGCACTTAATTCTGCTCCTATAGCACATGATAATATAAACCCTAGAGTTAGTACTGCAATACCTGCAGGATTAATCATTGTTACTCCTGTCATTACATTTATTGCATTAGCCATTAGGTAGTTTCCTATTGCTCCAGTTGTTCCTATACCCATTCCTATGAAGAATGCTCTGGTTATCCTTCTAGCTACAGATACCTTCGCCATGCATAATTACATCTTTGATGGAATAAATACATGAATACCAAATCTATCAAAAATATACTTCATAGAAGGATCTACATTATAACAAACTACTGCTAATTTTATTGGTTTCATAGGATTAAATTGTTTCCTATACCATTCTCCATAAGAAAGTAATTGTCCTAATGCAGATCTACCAGCTCTAGGCTTTACTTCAAATATCCATATTTCATTTTCAGTTTCTCCTACTGCATCTATCCTTAATTTTGTTAATGCAGTAAAGCATTCTATAGTAGCTTCTAATATCTTAAGTTCTCTATATTCATGTGGAGTTAGTTTTTCCTTAGACTTAAGATAAGCATAGGTCTCTAAGTATCTTCTAGGAATTATAGGAATGCCTACTCTTATGTCATACTTTATGTCTATAAATCTAAGTTTTGTCTTTCTAAGGAAATCAGTCCATAAGGCTGACTCTATTTTACCCATATGTGGATATCTTAAGCGTATAAATGCATAACCTGGTCTTGGTTCCTTATTAACCATAATATAATATTATTAGGAAGTAAGACTATCCTTTATCTCTAGTAAGTCTAGCTTTCCCTCCAGTTACATAATCCACCATCCATTCTTCTAGTTTTACCTCTAAAGTAGTACACCAGAATATTAGAATATACTTCTTAGTCCAAATATCTACCTCTAAGTTCTTTAACCATTCTAGAAATTCCTTAAGCTTCTTAGGATGCATTAAATTATCTGGAATAATATCGAAATAACCTACCATTTACATCGCATAGTATTGCTTAATTAATTCCTCTACTGCTTCTAATTCATTCCTAGCTAATTCTAATGCAATTCCTAATTTCTCTATTCTAGCATCATATCTTTTCAAAGTAAGCTCCATTTGTTCCTCTATTACTCTTCTCCTAGCTAAGTAAGTAGCTACCTTATCTTCTACCAATTTATCTAAATATTCTATCCTTGCTTCCTTAATAGCTCTATATCTAGCTTCTCTAGCTGGTATAGCTACTGCAGCTATTTGAGTTAACATATCTATTTTAGCTGATATTTCCTCTTGCTCTCTAGTAATTAGTTCCTCTACTCTAGCTCTACGCTCTTCTAGTCTTAATTCCTCCATTGCTACCATTACTTCTATCTTAACCATTCTATCTTCTATCCTATCAATTAGCTTTCTTATAGTCTTAGATACTTCTATACCTGTTACAAAGAATAGTTCTGCTATTCTATCAAGTGTCTTATCTATTAACTCTGGATCAAAGTAATACTCACACTTAGTGATTAATTCAATAACTTCTCTATATAGCTCTAGGAATTCCTTAGGTATTTTAGGCTTTAGTTTCTCTAAATTAAGTCTAAGTTCAGTAAATGAATCTTTAATCTCCTCTACTTGCAATCTTATTCGCTGTTCTAATTCTCCTTTCCTAAGAGTAATATATCTCTCTAATGCATCCTTCTTACTCTTTATTCTTATATCTAATCTACGCTTTAGATAATCTACTCTAGCTCTTAATACTCCAACTGTTTTAGTCTTCCAATATTCGAATTCTGCATCTAATCGCTTTATTATATAATTCTTCATTGCTTCATATCTCTCTCTAATAGATTCTATTAGCTGATCATAGTATCTCAATCTAGCTAAATATACGTCATAGTGTTGTTTTCTTTGTGCTATTAATGAATTAATTTGTGCTTCTAATGACCTTACTTTAGTCTGGAGCCTTAATCTTTTCATTCTTAATGTTTCATATGGAGGTACTCTAAGCCTAGGATCTCTCTTAGCTATCCAATAATTGATATAAGCATTAATTAAGTCAGGATCTACAATATAATTAGAAAGCAAGTCTCTAGCTGTATCTTCATCTATAGTCCTATCTAAGAATTTTTCTTGGATTGTCTTAATATGTAAGTCTATTATTTCCTCTTCTAGTTCCCATCTAGCAGCTTCTAATGCCCATGCTGCTCTAGCTTCACTCATACCAGACTTAACTAGTAAATCAAATGCCTCATCATAGGTTATCCTACCTCTAGCAAATCTCTTTATTACTCTAGATCTATACTTCCTAGCATACTCATCTAATAGCCTTCTCTGTAAGAAATAAGTAAGAGCTGAAGTCCATTCTGGAGGATATCCTAATTTCTCTACATAAGTAGGTAGTTCATCCCATTTAATTATTCCATAATCTACCATATCGATAAGCATAGAGATAGTTGGATATCTCCATGCAGTATGATAACTAGCTTGAATTAGCTCATCATGGTATCCTAATATAGCCATCCAGTAGTAATATTTTTCCCAATCTATTACCTTAAGTCTTAATGCTTCATCTAATAATCCTCTAGTAGGATTCCTAGTTCTATACTTAGCTTGGTAATACTGTCTTAATGGATCTCCTACTGTAGCAGTAATTATAGGAGAAAGAGTTAACCATGAAACCCATCCTAATCCTATAGCCCAATAGAATTGTCTAAATAGCATAGATAGACCTAATTCTCCTCCTCCTCCACCTTTACCTAATCCAGTTCCTAATATACTAATTCCAGAAATAAGATCAACTATTTCCTCAAAGAATCTAGCCATGGCAGGTAACATAGAGAAGAAGAAGCATAGAGATACAAATCTAGCATGTGCTAAGAATGCTTTTTCAAAAGTAACTGGAGGAGGTAACTCAAATATACTTCTTAATACTGAAGCTAGTCTTAATCCTATAGCAGCTGAAGCACTCATTATATCTCTTAATGGACCTACTGGAGGAGTAACTCCACCAAACATTTCTAAAGCTGGAATTAGTATTCCTTCAGCTATAGTTACTCCAGTAGATCCAAATAAAGCCATTAATGGTATTCCATAGGCTTTCATTTGCATTCCTAATAGCTCTCCTAATCCTAATGCAAAGTACATAAAACCCTGTTCTACACTTCTTACTACTGTAGTAAATATAGTAGGAGCAATTCCTATTATCCTTCTAAATACATCTATTATTTTCCTAGGTAATTGTAAGTAAAAGTCTACAATTGTTCTTATTCCATTTGCTATTATAGTAGGTATTTGCTTAATAGTATCCCATACTTTCTTTAATACAAATATTACTGGAGCAAATCCTTCTCTAATTCTTTCCCATAGGCTTCTAGATACTTCTATTATCGTATCTCTTAAGGTAGAGAATATTCTTCCGTAAAATGATTCTATCCTACTCCAAATATTATACAATGTATTATATATATTAGATCCAAGTGTTCTAATAGAGTTCCATATATGGCTTCCTAATTCTCTTAATCCAGAAGAAATATAGCTAATTAGCCTAGAGAATGAACTAGCTATAGTAGAGATAATATTCCCTAATACGCTTCTTATTTTATCTATAAATCCTTCTATTCTGGTAGCTAATCCACTTATAGCACTAATAAATGCACTTCTTAATAAATCAATTGAAGATACAATTCTATCCTTTAACCAGGTAATTGCATTAGATATATGCTCTAATATATTTCTAAAATAGGAATAAATAGCTCCAGGTAAATGAGATATCTTTTCCCAAATATAGGATATTGCACTTCTTATAGCTGATAAAGGATAGCTAAATATATCCCTTAATACTGATTTTAACCTTTCTACTATACCTTCTACTACTCCTGATACTGCTCCTTTTATTGTTTCTGATATACTTCTTCCTATATCCCAAAGTGCTGGATCATATGCTCCTGCTTGAATTAGTTGCTTAACTATTTCCCTTCTTTGTGCAATTATTGCATCATTCATTTATATCCTTATTTTAGCTCCTAGGAATCTTCTACGCTTCTTTTCAGCTTCTCTAATGTATTTCTTAATAGTTTCTAAATCTTCTACCTTACCAGGAATAGTAACTGTATATACTTGCATTGGTCCTATTTCATAGGTAACTATTGTATCTATTTCACCAATCCTATTTGGATCTAAAGTAGGAACATACCTTATATCTTTAATAGATACTTCTATTCCTAATTCCTCTTCTTTTTTCTCTTCTGGAGTAGGAGTAGCACCTACTTCTGGAGCAGGATTAGTAGTTTCTATTCTACCTTCTTCAGCCATAAGAATTAGAAGCCTAATAATGCTTTTATTCTTTCAGCTACTCCTCTAATCCACCATTCTATACGCTCAAATATTTCTGTAGGAAGTTCTTTCTTAACATGGAACCTAATTGTGATAGTATGAGGATAATCTTCTGCTTCTGACCAAGCCTGTATAGTTACTGTTGTTCTAGAGTAAGGTAGTTTCCACTCTATTTCATCAGTAACTTTCTCATCCTCTCCATCTACCCATTTGTAAGGCCCTTTAGGACTTAATACCAAATTACCGTAAGTAACCCTACATTTGACTGATTCAAATACTCCAGCTGGAAATCTATACTCAATCTTACTTAATTGCTTTCCTCTTAATTGTACTTTTTTCTCTATAGGATAATTTTCAGGAGTATTAGGAGGTACTTCTACTTTTGCTATATAGAGTGCCATAATTTATTAGATGGTAGAATTATAGAGGAACATAACCCCAATAGTATGCTCTACCCCAACGATAAAGTATAGCAGCATTCCTTAGAGCACCGTAAAATTTATACTTTGTATCTTGAGACCGCCTATCTACAGGTGTAGAAAACAATTTATCACAATAAGTAGCACTACTAAAGCTTCTAGTAATTGTTCTATCACTACCTTCAATATAACAAATTTGTCCTGGTATTATGTACATTTTTTCATGGCAAGTCTCGAATATTCCTTCAAAAAGATGTATTGCAGGTACATCTAAAGCAATAACAAAGTATGCATAAAATGTATCAGCACGATCTCGATAAAATTCATAATGTGGTCTTGGAGTTTCCTTATAAGTAACTTCTGTAAATGTGTGCTTAACAATAGCATCTTCAGGTGGTAATATTACATCATCTGGAGTAAACTCAATTGTTCTAAATTTACCTGTTATAGTATTTTCTCCTACGTATGTATCCTGACAATAGTAAGTTAT
>Ga0190367_1001012_pt1 | contig 17667 bp, 20 predicted proteins | sample 4872181011_MG_FD_171838 | JGI IMG/M metagenome (GOLD analysis project Ga0190367, IMG submission 171838) | Hydrothermal vent microbial mat bacterial communities from Southern Trench, Guaymas Basin, Mexico - 4872-18-10-11_MG | ecosystem: Environmental > Aquatic > Marine > Hydrothermal vents >...
AGCAGGCCATAAAAATCGCAATAATTAAAAAGGATGAAATTGGAGCGAAAACTTTAAAGGGAGCTTTAAAAAGCGTTCTTGGGACTGCTCTGAGCATGGGAGTTACCGTAAACTCGAAAGATCCTCGAATCGTGCAACGGGAGCTTGATGAAGGCAAGTACGATGATATATTGGCTAAGTACGAGAAAGAGTCTGGGTGATATTAGATGAGCTTTAGCCTAGATAAGGTTATCGAGGCTCTGGAGGAGGCTAAGAAAAGGGCTAAGAAGAGGAAGTTTATTCAAAGCGTAGAATTAATTGTCAAATTAAGAGATGTAGATGTTAAGAAGCCAGAGAATAGGATAAATATGGAAGTCCCCCTCCCTCATCCCCCTCCAAATAAGCCAGCAAAAGTTGCTGTTATAGCTACGGGAGATCTAGCGCTTAAAGCCAAACAGGCTAAAGCTGACCTCGTAGTATCAAGGGAAGATTTGGAGAAGATAGCTGCAAACAAGAAGACGGCAAAAGAGCTAGCTAAATCCTACGATTTCTTCCTGGCACAACCAGATTTAATGCCGTTAATAGGCAGGTATCTCGGTAGGTATTTAGGCCCGAGGGGGAAGATGCCCAAGCCCGTGCCGCCTAGCGCCGATATAGAGGCTTTACTAGCTAGGTATAGGAGGTCTATTAGAATCAGGATTAAAGATCAGCCTCAGGTTATGTGCCGCGTAGGCGCGGAGAATCAAGATTCGAAGGAAATAGCCGAGAACATCAACGCGGTTATCGAAGCTTTAAAAACCAAGTTTAGGATTCCTCAGAATATAGAGCGTGTTTACGTGAAATTGACGATGGGTCCTGCTGTAGAAATTAAAACTAAGTAGGTGTAAGTCATGTACGTGAGACAGAAAGCTATACCCTTAAAAAAGGTTAAGAGAGTTGAAGAGCTAGTTAAGCTCTTCGAAAGCTACGACTCGGCGCTTATCGTTAATATTACAGGAGTTACAGCTCCTGTTCTACATGAGGTAAGGGCAAAGCTCAGAAGGAGAGGATCGGTAGTTAAGGTTGTTAAAAATACGCTAGCTAGGTTAGCTATTGAGAAAGTATCGAAGAAAAAGAAGGGACTAGAGAAGCTTAAAGAGTACCTAAATGGTCAAAACGCCGTGATCTTTACAAACGAGAACGTCTTTGCGCTCAAACTGTTTTTAGATAAGAATAAGATCCCGAGAGAGGCTAGAGCCGGAGATATAGCTCAAGACGACATAGTAATTCCCTCTGGAAATACGAACTTTGCCCCCGGCCCCATCCTTTCCCTTTTTAGCAAGCTAAAAATACCCACCAGTATCAAAGAAGGCAGCGTATGGGTTACAAAAGACACAGTAGTGGCAAAAGCTGGCGAGGAAATACCCGCTGAGCTAGCCGATTTACTGAAAAAGCTCGGGATTAAACCGATAAAAGTTGGGTTAGACTGTAAAGCGGCTTACACCGACGGAGTCGTAATTCCGAAAGATATCCTAGAAATCGACCTGGAAGAGTTTAGGAAAGAATTCGAGGAAGCGGCTGCTGCTGCTTTTAATCTAGCTTTTAACGCGGTTTTCCCGACGCCCGAGACTATAGATCTTATCGTGAAAAAGGCTCACATCGAGGCGCTTAACCTCTCGGTAAACGCCGCGATCCCCGTGGGGGAAGCATTGCCGTTAATCATCGCGAAAGCTCACGTTCAGGCTTCAATATTAAAGAGAATGATAGACGAGAAATCTGGCTAACTCGGCTAAACTTATATCACCGTAGTTATTTAAATTACATACGAGTGTGGACTCATGGATGAGAACTTAGTAGATCTTCCTTTCTTTATAGAAAACGGCTTCTATAAGAGAAAATGCAGAGCTTGCGGTAAGGTATTCTGGACTCTTAACGAGGAACAAGAATACTGTGGAGATCAACCTTGTGTAGACTATAGTTTCATAGGCAAACCAGTAAGTTCTCCTCTCGCTACAGTGTCTGAGGTAAGGAAGGCTTTTATAAAATTCTTTGAGGAGAACGGTCACACATTTGTCAAAAGATATCCTGTAGTCGCAAGGTGGCGAGAGGACGTATACCTCGTAGGAGCTTCTATTTACGATTTCCAACCCTGGGTAACTCAGGGAATAATACCTCCCCCAGCTAACCCCCTGGTTATCTCACAGCCAAGTATAAGACTGACCGATGTCGATAACGTAGGCAAGACGGGGCGTCACCTAACAGGTTTTGAAATGATGGCTCACCATGCTTTCAATATTGGAGATTTAAAGGCGTATTGGGCCAATGAAACAGTTGAATACGCTTTCCGCGTCCTCACGGAAGCCTATAAAATACCCGCAGAAGAGATAAGCTTTAAATTTGACTGGTGGAGTGGTGGCGGAAATGCGGGAGAGGACTATGAAGTTTTGGTTAGAGGCTTGGAAGTGGCGACCTTGGTCTTTATGCATTACCGGGTAGAAGGCGACAAAGTAATACCTATGCCTAACAAAATTGTTGATACGGGTTACGGCCTGGAGAGGTTAACGTGGCTCTTCAAGGGTAGCCCCACGGTTTACGACGCGATCTTCCCTGGCATAATAAAATATTTAAAAAGAGAGGCCGGAGTGGGAGAATTACCTGGGAAAATTTCTATGATTTTAGCTTCTAAATTGGGTCGTATAGACTATAAAGAACCTGAGAAGGCTATCGCTGTTAAAAAGAAGATAGCTTCAGAGCTAGGAATGGAACCGAGTTATCTCGAAGAAATATTAGAGCCTCACGAAAACATATACGCTCTAGCGGACCACACAAGAACTCTAGTTTGGATGCTCGGAGATGGCGTTGTACCATCTAATACGGGCGCCGGCTACCTGGCTAGGCTCTTAATACGTAGATCGCTGCGTTACCTAGCTAAGTTAAATCTAGAAATTCCGCTTAGTGAGCTTGTGGCTAAGCAAATAAGCTCTTGGTCGAAGGATTTCCCCGAGTATTTAGAACTTGAAGATACTATTAGGGATATGATAGAGCACGAAGAGCGTCGTTATAAGGAGACTGTAGCTCGAGGGCGTAGAATGCTCACAAATAGATTGAAGAAAATGAAACAGAAAGGGCTTAAAGAAATATCAGTTGATGATTTAATACTCTTCTACGATTCCCACGGGTTACCTCCAGACCTAGTTTCGGAAATTTCTAAAGAATATGGAATCTCAGTATCAGTGCCCGCCGATTTCTTCTCCAGAGTCGCCGCTAGGCATGAAAAGCCTCACGCTTTTAAAAAGGAAGGCGAGCTTCCAGTGTCTGTTGAGGATGTCCAAGGCCTACAGCCTACACGACTCCTATACTATGAAGATCCAGAGATTTACGAATTCAGCGCAGAAGTTCTGGCAATTATTAAAAGTCGATACCTTGTCTTAGATCAGACGGGCTTTTACCCTATCGGTGGAGGACAGCCCTACGATACCGGCGTATTAGAGGGAAACGGTAAAAAGTGTAGGGTGCTACGTGTTTTTAAAGTTGGAAATTTGGTTCTCCATGAATGTGATAAAATACCGTTCAGAAAAGGCGATAAGGTAAAGGGAATTGTGGATGAAGAGCGTAGACTAGCGCTGAGACGTAATCACACAGCGACTCATATAATCCTAGGGGCGGCTCGCCGTGTACTTGGACCACAGGTGTGGCAGGCGGGAGCAGAGAAGGGGGTTGAGAAAAGTAGACTAGACATAACGTATCACAGACCGATAAGCGAGGAGGAACTCGGGAAGATAGAGACTCTTGCTAATAAAATAGTTATGGAGAATAGAATTGTTAGAGTAAGGTGGATGAATCGAAATGAGGCAGAAGCCAAGTATGGTTTTACCATATATCAAGGCGGGGTTGTCCCTTCGGCTAAACTTAGGATAGTTGAAGTAGAAGGTTGGGATGTAGAAGCTTGTGGGGGGCTTCACTGTAATAGCACCGGAGAGATAGGATTGATCAAGATAGTAAGCTCTGAGAGAATACAGGACGGAGTTAGCCGGCTCATATATAAAGTTGGACTGGCAGCCATAGAATATATTCAAGAATCGGAAAGTATTTTGAAATCTCTAACTGGAGTATTGGGTACTCAGCGAGAAAACTTGCTGAAAAAAGTCGAGGAATTAGTCTCCGAGAACGCTCGGCTAAGAAAAGCCCTAGAAGAATACGAGAAAAAGGAAATTTCTAAGTTGAGCAGAGAGCTATTAAAGGGAGCCCGGAAGCTCGATGATCTAATCCTAGTAATCTCAGAGATTGAAATGCCGCTAGATAGAGTGCTTAGGCTCGCAATAGAAATAATTAAAACTTCGCCGAGCTCGATAGCTCTATTATTCCCGCCCAAAGGCAAAGAGGGACCATATGTTATAATGCTTGGAAAGCATGCAGTTGAGAAAGGCTTTGACGCTAGAAAAATAAACTCACTACTACTAGAAAGCAAAATCTTAGAGGGTAAGGGAGGAGGAAAGGAAGATTTGGTCAGAGGCTATGGAAAAATCACGGCGGAAGCAAGCGAGGTTTTGAAAATATTCAAAAGAGAATGATAGAAAATTTCCTTTCACAACGTTTTATAGATGCCTGTATAGATTATAAATATCTCTTAGATAGAGGCTACCATCGGGAGTCCGCTTTAAATTTTGTAGTTTCACGTTACAGGCTAAATAAAAAACAGAGAGTTATAATGCTAAGGACTATATTCTCAGACCGGGAGATAAAATCGCGTCTGGCTAAGAAGGTCGAGTTAAAAGACTTAGCGCACACGAAGTTAATAGTCGACGGGTATAATGTCTTAGCGACCATATCCACTGCCCTTCTAAACTTCCCCCTATTTGTAGGCCTCGACTGTTTTTTGAGAGATGTCACTTCTCTCTATAAACGCGTCGTAAAAGGATACGTAATTTATACATCTCTGCTCGTGCTCCTCCTTTACCTATCCAAAATTGGATATGACCAAGAAGTTGTGTTTCTATACGATGCACAGGTTAGCGGAAGCGGAAATCTAGCCTTATACACACGAGTATTAATGAAGAGGTTTAACCTAAAAGGTAAAGCCCATATAGTTAAGCGAGCAGATAAAACTTCCGCATTTTTCCGCAGGTCAGTAGTTGCCTCCAGTGATTCAGTCGTCATAAAACTCTCGGAGAAAGTCGTAGACTTGGCGAGCGCGGTTATAAACGATGTATTGCTATCAGATAAAATATTTGATTTAAGGAAGATAATAGGACTATACTATTAAATAGTCAGTTGTACTTATATTACAAACTAAGCGGTGTTCGTATATGAGGAGGCTGTCTCCACGCGAATTTCGTAGACTCGCAGAGAGAATGGGGCTGCAGATAGGAGAGCTGGAGGATGTCGAGGAAGTCGTGATAAAACTCCGCGACAAGGAACTCGTCTTCGAAAATCCTAGAGTTACAGTTATGCAGGTCCAAAACGAAACTTTATACCAGATTATCGGTGTTCCAGTCGAGCGGCCGTTTGGGAAAGAGGAAAAAGTGGAATTAGAGATATCAGAGGAAGATGTCCAATTAGTTGCATTACAAGCCGGAGTTTCTGAAGAAGAAGCTAGAAAGGCGTTAGAGGAGGCCGGCGGCGATTTAGCCAAAGCTATTCTACTCCTTACCTCACGTAAAAAGTAGGGTTGAAAAATGGCATACCAGCGTTTAGTCAAAAAAATGACAATCGAGAATCTATGGATGTATATCCTGAGACTCTTAGTCGAGAAACCCATGTATGGCAGGGAGATTATTCAAGCATTAAGAGAGAGATTTGGCATAAAATCGGCGTCTGTAACCATATACGTTGTATTGTATAGAATGGAGAGAGAGGGTCTTATAGAGAAAGTAAAAAAAAGCAGGAGAGTGAGGAATAAGAACGGGAGGTCATACTATAGACCCACTAAGAAAGGTATTGAAACCCTTGAGAAAGGGTTAGACTTCATAAAATCCACGTACTTAAAGTTGCAGATAGGTAGAGAAAATGTTGACGAAGTTTAAAGATAAATTCGATAAAGTATTGATTCTCTTTGCTAAGCCTTTAATCGAGTTAGGAGTACCGCCCAACGCCGTAACAATTCTGGGATTGTCTACAGCATGGATTTACCTAATAGTGGCTCTGACGAAACCCCATTTATTCGACTTTGCATTACCAGTACTCTTTATCTTATCGGCTCTCATGGATGGGATTGATGGAGTTATAGCTAGAGTTGAGAAAAAGGAATCAAGAAGGGGGGCTTTTCTAGACTCGGTTATTGATAGAGTTGTTGACAGTATTTACGTTATTTCCCTATACTTTTTAGAAATTTTAACTGTTGAAGAATCATTTATACTGTTAGTCGGCAATTTAATGATAAGCTATACGAGAGCTAAAGCAGAGTCGTTAGATTTGTCTCTAGTGGCTATAGGTTTTGCTGAGAGAGCTGAGAGAACTATAATTACGCTCGTGATTTTAATCGCCTACGTTTTAAAACTACCATCTTTTATATTACTCTCCTTGAAGATGGTATACATTGCGGCGGTTTGCATAACATTTCTTTACCGGGTATATTATGCCTATGCTCATTTGAGGTGAAAAAATGATAGAGATAGACGGTAGCATAGGCGAAGGGGGAGGGCAGCTCCTTAGGTATAGCGTAGCTCTCTCAGTTCTCCTAGGCAAAGATCTTAAAGTGTACAATATTAGGGCTAAACGTTCCAATCCGGGATTACGCCCCCAACATTTAACCGCCGTAAGGACCATAGCCTCTCTAGCCGACGCCGAAGTAGAAGGTCTCAAAATAGGTTCTCGAACAGTAATTATAAAACCCAGGCGTAAGCCTACGGGAGGGAAATTATCTATTGATATAGGCACCGCTGGGAGTATATCCTTACTCTTACAAGCTACTCTGCCAGTATTATTATTCGCCGAAAGAGATAGTGAAGTCGTAATTAAGGGAGGCACCACGGTCAAATGGGCGCCTCCTATACCTTACATGCAGCACGTGTTAGCTAAGCTCCTCAGATTTTTCGGAGCTAACGTTGAAATAGAGCTTGTAAGGAGAGGCTTCTATCCGCGGGGAGGAGGTATAGTTAGGGTGAAAGTTAACAGAATTGAATCCCTGAAAAAGGTAGACATGGATAAATTCAGGCAGGTTAAGGAGATAAGAGGCATATCCTATGTAGCTAATTTGCCGGTACACATAGCGGAGAGACAAGCCTCATCTGCTGAGAGAATATTGAAAAAGAGCGCGTTTTCTAACACCCTCTTAGAAATAGCTATAGACTACCGAACCCCCGCTATCGGAAAGGGCACAGGCATAGTTTTATGGGCCATAACCGATCAAGGAATACTAGGAGCTGACTCTATAGGCGAAATAGGGAAGAGGGCGGAGACTGTAGGCGAAGAGGCCGCTAAAAAGCTCATAAGAGAACTTGAAGCAAGAGCCGCAGTTGACGAGCACGCACTGGACAATTTAATCATTTATATGTCGCTAGCTAAAGGAGTTTCGAGAATCTACGCCCGCAAGCTTACATCTCACGCGGAAACTGCTTTAATGTTATGTAAAATCATAGCAGGCTCTGACTATAGTGTAAAGAAATCGGATAGTGGAGTCATTGTTGAGGTTAAAGGCATAGGGTTAAGAGTCTAGCTCGATTCTAATGCGATCGCCTATTTTCACGTTTAAACGCTTGGAAGCATTTCCCATATTGACGCTTATCTCTAACAGATCCTCGCTATCAATTATAAGCACGATTTCTCCCTTTCTGGCATAGCCAAAGGACTTGACCAAGCGTAAACTCCTCCTTTTCCCTCCTATTTCCACTAGTGCCTTTCCTTCTATACCTAAACCTAATCGTTTCAAATCTTTAGCCGTAATGTTCGTTATTATATTTCCAAAATCATCTATATGGACGACTTCTCCATCTATAGCTCCTTCCTCCATTTTTGCTTTCGAAAAAGAAGGTACTAGAAAGTCTTCTATCCGTCTCCCTACATCGTCTATCTTAAAACCGCAAGCCAAATAAGCAGCGGTGGGGGCGAAAATGTCTCTTCCGTGGAAGGTATGCGATATGTATCTCCTCATAACTTTGGGATTCTCTATAACGTAAACTCCCTTAACTCCGTCCTCCTGAGCTGCCATCATTAAAACTCCATTATCCGGTCCTACGAAGATATAATTTGAGCTTTTTACAGCTATAGGACGGCGCGCTGTTCCAACGCCTGGATCCACGACTGCTACGTGTATCGTGCCCCTGGGGAAGTATTTGTACACACACTTTAGGAGAAAAGCGGCGGTTCTTACCGAATATTTAGGGACCTCATGTGAAATATCCACTATTGTCGCTGTAGGACAAATACTCAATATGACGCCTTTCATAGAAGCTACATAGTGATCTTTAACGCCAAAATCTGTGAGAAGTGTAATTACTCTATACATACATTAACTAAACCAACATTTAAATTTTAATTTAAGCCTAATAGCGACAATAAATAAATAAAAGGCGAGCCTAATAGATAGCCCGGCGGAGTATGAAGTGTGCATGTTCTTTTCTATCCACGTCCGGCTTAATAATCGCGCTTATGCAGGTTCTATCTTCAGTATTTAACGCTCGGGGTATAGACGTGTTTATCGGCGTGTCTTCAGGATGCCTAGACGCTTTTCCTGGAATATCGTTTAATATTTTTATTGCGGAGGGGTTAAGCGGTGTATGATTTCAGTATTAAGGTAGGACGAAAAGAGGTCAATGCAAACGTTTTTCTTCTTAAAAAATGTTCGAGTCTAGATTATCTCCTAGAAAGCATAGCTATGCTTGAAAAAACTTTAAACACAACTCTAGTTATTGTACGGAAAGAATTAGCACCTTTTAAACGCTTCCTACAGATAGCCTGTACAAATGCTCTAACTAGTTTTGCTGAGAAAAAAGGGATAGCGAAAAAGCTCTCAATCGAGATACTACTCAATATGGCAGGAATCAGACAGATAAGAGATGCCATAAAGATTCTCGTACCTCTCAACGAGCCTGAAGCCTTGCTTATAGTACTCTCCGAAGATAGAAACGAAATTTTAAAGGCTGTAGAGCGCGTAAAGGAACTCGCAGAGTGTGCCGAGATAGACGGAGAGGCGCCCGCTAGCCAGGCCTTGCTTAAAAAGATAATCGAGCTCTATAGCATACCCGAGGCTGAGATACAGGCCACTTATGCTAAGGATGTCCTTGAGGCATTAGAGAAGTGTCTAATTTCTAGGTCAGCGATGCTCTACATAACTAAGTAGCTAAGAGGAACGTCTCATTTTTTGCGGAGAGAATATGTGTTTTTCCTCAAGCACCGATACTCCTGCATAATCCCCGATTATCTCCACCACTACTATTTTATCGGGAGTGGTCAGGTTCACCTTCCTGTTCAGCTTCGTGGCTATGCTCTCTATGATTTCTTCTCTTCTTAAATCGGTAAGCCTTTTTCTGACGACGATTTTATAAGTCTCATTTTCTTTAATTTTTTCCTCAGCTAGACTCAGAGCAGTCTTTGAAATCTCTTCGAGAATAGCCTTTACTACCGCTTCTATGGGAACCACCTTTAATATGAATCTAAACTCCCAGGGCCTCTCTTTAAAAATATCACTAAACTTCTCTACAACTTCTAGAGGGTTGAGAGAAGTTTTAGCAACAATAAGCCCAGGTAGCCCTGTCCTGCTAGCCTCAACTCGTGGGTCGCCTAAATCTCTAAGAAAATACCAGAGTTCAGATATGCAGTCATTTTCTCTTCCTCGATATGTCGATATGACCAAGTTGAATTCCTTGAGCAAGTTCTCCCCCGCGTATTTAAGCCGGAGTGTCATATTACTGTTTCTATACTTCTGAAGTACTTCAGAATCCAAAGCAAGTGGAGGTATATAAGAAGCTACTTTTATAATTCTAACGATGTTCAAAACTGGGAAAAATAGAGATTAAAATAGAGTATGCACATGGATGCTATGTCTCTGAAATACCCGGTTTAAGATATTTCATAATCGTTCACAGCGATCTTCCTTCCGCGTTAAAAGCTTCCGCCGAAAATATGTAATATATAATCTGCATCCAGTAGATACTCGAAGACTCTCCTACCAGCATCCGTCAGCTCGACCTCCCTACCCTCGGAAAATATGCACACTAGGCCATATAGAAAGAGCTGGGAAACAGTCCTGTACGTGGCTAAATAGCTTAATTCAGCGTATTCTTCAATCTCTTTAAACCTCAGCCTTTTATTTTTATACAGTATACTCAATACTCTAAAGCCTGTTTTTCTCAAGTTTTCAATCAATTTCTTCACGCTAAATAGTGCCCACATATATAAATGGGCTGCCGCTACCTCTAGTATAACGTTGAATTTTACTCCCTGTAAGCCGCAGTAGGTTAAGCGCCGTGTTCAGGTAAAAATTAGTAATTAAGGAATTTGAGAACAGCCTTTCCCGTCTTTAAGGGTCGAAAATCTTTGAGAGGCAACTCCTGTGAATTGTTTTTATCTTTTGGATCGGCGCCTCCGTCCCCCGAATTCTTAAATCCAGATACAAGAAATTTCCTTTTATCTTCTTGCCTTTATTCTATGCGAAGATTTTGCTAATCTCCAGCAACAGATCATATAGTGAATTATAAATTCTATCATCAATATCTTTAAGCAGTTTTGACAATCTAACTCTCTCGCTTTCAGAGATATCAACTACTTTCCACCCGTGAAGCCTAATCAGCTCTCGTTTAGTTGCCGGGAATTTCGGGTTTTCCAAGATAGTTATTCTCACAGCTGCGAGACCTTTAACAGGATAGATTGGCAACAAGTAGTTATCTTCAATATAGACTTTAATTTTTATAGCGTCGTCGTACATTCTACAACCATGCCTCAATAAGAACACCAAATTTTCTTCCGCATACCTCCTCGCTAAATCAGCTATTTGCTTTACCTCTTTAATCCCTTCAAATGTCCTGCTACTTTTCTTATCAAATTCTTGTATAAACGACGCCTATTAGGGAATATATAAGGCATAGCCCTCTCGCCGTTCCAAGCGAACCACGTATAAAAATTTAAGAATTCAGTTTTAATATAATCGCTTAAAAATGGAAAATATCTCAATAATTTTTCTAAATTATTTAACAATGGTTAATGGTAAAATTCATAGCCTAGCTCTTCATTACAGGCGCGCCGCTATTTGGGCATCTTGTAGCATTTTTAGGAAGTCTTGCTTCACAATAAGCACAACAACTTACCTCCTTTCTCATCTTCTCCAACTCTATTTTTATCCTCTCCTTCCTTACCCAGTCAATAAATCTATCCCATTCTTCTTCTATTTCCATTCTCTTTCTTTCGAGCTCTTCCTCTATTTTTGATTCTTCATATTCCTTTTTAGCTTCAAGAACAGATTGTAAAATCAAACCTCCCACCAATACAAAAAATAGCCCTGTAAAACTCACAACAATCCTTTGCGGAGAATAAACCACCAACCACAAATGCGCATATGAATATTAGAAACACTGACATCACCAACGGCTATTGATTCATTTTCTTTTAGAAATATATCTTCTGCTTCTGAAAGCAGATTTAAAATCTCTTCTATGTCTTCTTCTTTTGCTTTACCCTAATAATGGCTATTATTTTAGCAAGGGACTTAGCCTCCTTGTGCCAGCCCGTGTTAAAATAATCGTGATACTCGAGCTTTGCTATAATTTTTTAACTAATTTCCTGATTTTGTCGAAATTTCTAGTCATTAAATAGCATAAGATAGCGTCAAAAATTCTATCAATGACTAAATTTTAGATCGGCTACTCTCTCCCCGTATCATATCCTATTTAATTCATTCACTTTATAAGATAAAGCCATTATATTATGCTAGCCCCTCTCCTAATCACAATTTAAGAAAGGGCTAACAGTTGATAAGGGGATCATTTAAAATAGCTATAGCCTGTACGTCTTCAAACCCATTTGTGCGAAATCTCTCTTGTAGCCGTAAACCGTGTATACTTTAAAGGTACAAGTAAACGTTGCCACCTTTGTGGTGGAAGACTAAAACAAATTTCAAATAAGGTAGATATAGGATAATGAAGTGCAATAAATGTGCTACGCTTGTTGAGAGAGATTACAACGCCTCCTTAAGTATATCATTGAAAGCCGTACAAGTGATAAAGAGAGCGAAATCACCTTATAAACCTCTTCTAAGATAGCGACGGGAGGATGAGCTGGCGGTTTTCGCTCCCCGCTAGAGGTTGGGCGAAGGAGTGACAGGGATGATGGAGCCTCTGCCCGGAATGAGGTCAATGAAACAATGAACTACTGGAGGTTAAGGCTGATAGGGCAAGCCCAACCCCGCACGAGGAGCGTTGTTTCTATTTCCACAAAAGGCTAGTTGAAAGTCCCTCAAACTTCAAGAAATCTCATTGTAGATTTTTCGCCGATTTTTGCTCGGCTTAAGTAACCGCAAAGGATAAATAGATGCGATCATGCTTCATTAATCGCCAGGTGTCCTCTATGGCTTTTGAAGAGGAAGAATGGGAGGAATTTGAAGAAGAGGAATGGGAAGAAGAAGAGGAATGGGAAGAAGAAGAAGAGGAATGGTAGAGGTCTATAGAAATGGTAGAGTTCTGTCCTAAGTGTGGTACTATGCTGGTACCTAAAAGAGAAAATGGAAAAATAGTGCTCTTGTGCAACAAGTGTAGATACTCTAAAGAATTAAAATCAGATAAAGGGTACAAGAGCCGGCATAAAGTAAAGGAAGATAAAAAAATCAAAATCTTGGTGATGGAGCCCACTACCAGGGATAAGGAGAAGATAACAGCTCATAAAGAATTACTACAGGAGTATTATGAAGTTTTATTAGAAACTATGGAGCAAGAAGAAATAGAACAGGAAGAAGTATAGCCTGCCTTTCTTTTCCAGGCTCTCTTTATTTCAACTAGGTGTTAAATATGAGAATCGCGGTAATTGACGCCGCACTATGTAAGCCGAGAAAATGTAACCACGAATGCGTTAGGTTATGCCCCCTGAACAGGACGGGGACTAAAACTATCTGGGTGGATGAAGAATCGAACAAGGTAGTAATCGAGGAAAACCTATGTACGGGATGCGGAATATGTGTTAAAAAATGTCCATATAAAGCTATAAAAATCGTCAATCTCCCGGAAGAGCTCGAAGAAGACTTGGTGTACAGGTATGGACCTAATTCATTTAAGCTCTATAGACTCCCTATACCTAAACAGGGTATGGTCGTGGGAATTATAGGGCAAAATGGCGTTGGAAAAAGCACGGCGCTTAAAATTCTAGCGGGCGAGTTTCTCCCTAACTTAGGAGATTACGAGAAAAAACCAGACTGGAAAACTATAATCAGATTTTTTAGAGGATCGGAGCTTCAACCTTACTTTGAAAGGCTTTCGCAGGGGAAGCTCAGGGCGGTTCATAAAATCCAGTCCATAGATAAAATACCCAGGTATGTAAAGGGAGTTGTTGGCGAGATTTTAGAGAGAATAGATGAACGCGGGCGTGTTGAAAAAATAAAGAAAGAGCTAAATTTAGAGAAAATTTGGAGCAGGAAGATGAACCAATTAAGCGGAGGCGAGCTTCAGAAGGTAGCGATTGCCGCGATGGCGCTTAGAGATGCCGACATATACCTCATCGACGAGCCAGCCAGTTATTTAGATGTTAAAGAAAGGCTTAGAGTTGCCAAACTTATAAGAAGCTTGGCTAGTGAGGAGAAGTATGTGGTAATAGTTGAGCATGACTTAGCCGTGCTCGACTATACATCCGACCTAATTCATATCATCTATGGAGAACCAGGAGTTTACGGAATAGTTAGCTTACCGAGAGGAGTGAGAGCCGGGATAAACACCTATCTCAAGGGTTTCCTTAGAGAGGAGAACATACGTATTCGCGGTGAACCGATAATTTTCCACTTAAGACCTGCGCCTACCGAATGGAGACCGGAGACTACGCTAATTTCCTGGTCTTATTTAGTCAAAAAGTTTAACGGTTTTACGCTAGAGGTTGAACCTGGGGAAGTTCACGCAGGAGAAGTCGTGGGTATACTTGGCCCTAACGGAATAGGTAAAACCACCTTCGTAAAGATAATCGCGGGAATCTTGCAGCCAGAAGAGGGGTATGTCCAGGCGAGTAGGCCGTTATCTGTTAGCTATAAACCTCAATTCTTATCGGAAATGAAGTATAAAGGCACTTTGAGGAGCTTTTTCATTGAAGAGACGAACAAAGACCCGGAAGATCCCTATCTGAAAGCTGAGATAATAAGGCCTTTAAGTCTAGAGTCTCTTCTCGATAGAGAGTTCTCGGAGATGAGTGGCGGAGAGTTACAGAGAGCGCTTATAGCCGTAGCCCTTAGCAAAGAAGCTGATGTGTACCTTCTTGACGAACCTATGGCGTATTTAGACGTAGAACAACGATTCAGCGTTGCAAAAATAATCAGAAGGGTGACTGAGGAGAGGCAAGCGGCGACGTTTGTGGTAGAGCACGATATTATAGCTCAAGATTTTCTCTCGATGAGTATAATGGTTTTCTCGGGCACTCCTGGTAAAGCGGGGCATGCATTTCCTCCTCAGGGCTTAAGGAAGGGAATGAATACTTTCCTGAGAGAAATAGGGGTTACCTTTAGGAGGGATCCCGATACTAGGAGACCAAGGATAAACAAGGAGGGTTCATGGCTCGACAGGTATCAGCGTGAGATAAACGAGTACTATTACATACCTTCTCCTGGGGAGCTTGAAGAGAGCTAGCATTCCTTATCGCTTATGAAGTCGAAAAACCTGTCTTCGTCGAAGAAGATCTTAGTCGAAAAGTACTCAAAGAATGGGCTTATTCTGCTCGAAGGAGTGAATATTATGTACACATCCTTGTTATTAGTGAAGGAGTATATCACCTCGGATAGGACGCCGGGGGATAAAGTTGGCAATGTATAATAGACAACTACCGCGTCGCTCTGGTCTATCAACATGAAATCTCTCCGGACTGTTTGATCCCTCAAATCCTTTTCAACTTCTAAAACTTCTTTAAGAGGTATCTCCCAACCGTCTATCTCTACGGTCTTCCTCTTCTCGCTGATGGCTTTATAAGCTTCCACCAGGAGCTCGTAGTCATCTATATATCCTGGATCAAACACTACAAAAAACTTAGATAGCTTTTCCTTAAACTCGTTCACTCTCCTTACGTAGCTCTCATAATCCTCTACGTGAGTCATTGGATAGCTTAAGTAGACTTTTTCCATCTTTTTATTAAACATTATATTATACAACGTGGAAGGGGGTTGTTTTCTAGGGATGATATAAAAGGGTTTACGCTGATATTCGGCTAGTATCTTCGTTATAAACACTTCTTCGTCCTGCCACGTAATTATATCGCGTAAAGTCAACCTCCCCCTCCACTGGCCAGTCTCCTCCAGTCTCCTTTTTATGTCAACAATGCTATCTATTACAGTGATAAAGAGGTCAGGCGAAAGCCTATTGAGGTAAAAGAAGTCAAAAGCAGGAAGCAAGTATCTCCGCCACCGAAAACTGGCATGAGTACTTACTATGTATACGCCGGGCTCCTTCTCAACTTCACCGATTATCTGTTCAAAAACCACTGCCCTAAGCCATTTAAGCGTTAGCTCCGAAAGATCCAGTATTTTTTCCTCTTTAATATTCTGCCCGAGCTTTTTGGCAATTTCGAACATGCGGTCGCCGACGTTAATTAGCTTTATCGACTTTGAATGATTCTCTTCGCTCCACTTGACGAAAGTCCTAATATACTCTGTTCGCCCGCTCCCGCTTATACCAGTGCAGAAGACTTTCATGACGATCCCTCGTAGAATGTCTAAGTGCTGTTATTAAGTTAACGTTATGAAATTGGCTTGTATACTATTTTTAACTTGTCGGCTATTTCGTAAGCTTTTTTAATCTCTTCTAGGGTTAGCCGGCGGGCTATATCCTTGTACCTATCGGGATACTTTAAAACTAGGTGTTCAGGGCGGTACTGGTCCATGATATTTACTAGAGCGTTAGGGCAGTTCTTAGCTATCCATTCTAGAACGGGCTTTGTACAGCAATCTACATGGTTGGGTAATACCAGGTGCCTTATGATCATGTCACCTGATTCACATGCTATTTTGTGGTTTCGAGCTACTATTTTAAAATAGTTCTTAACTTTGGACAGTCTAAGTGCGCACTCGTCATTTCCATACTTAAAGTCGGGTAGCCAGATATCGATAATATCTTTTAAAATCTCCATAGATTCGACCGTTAAGTACATGTTGCTGTTCCAGAGCAGGGGGACGTTTGTCGTCATGTACTTTAGAGATCTAATAATAGTGTATAGTTGCTGGTCAGGATTTCCTCCTACGTAGTTTACGTTCCTAGCTCCTCTCGCCCGTAGACCCTCAGCTATAACCGCTAGCTCTTTGGGTGAGACGAGGCGGCCATTATCGGGTTTTGTCGAAATATCCCAGTTCTGGCAAAAAACACATTTAAAACTACAGCTAGTGAAGAAAATGGTGCCAGAGGGAACTAGGGGGGCTTCTTCACCTATGTGGAGAAATGCTGACGCTACACGCGCGTTAGAGTCAAGCCTACAGACTCCTTTCTCCCCCTTTAACCTGTTAACCCCACATCTCCACTCGCATAAACAACACTTCGATATCATTCTCCTAACTAACTCTATCTTTACATCTAGAAAGCTATGCTCCGGCTCGGGCATTTCGTCTAATTCCTCTTTTCCCTCAACGATTTTAGAGTAAATCGACTTAAATAACTCGGATAATTTTCTATGCAATCTCCAAAGCTCTTTTGTCTCAAAATTAGCCGGATCTTCCTCGGCATCTACTTTTTTAACGACTAAGTACTTTGCTGGCCTATAGTTTTTCATCACTGCATAGTAATGGCTGAGTCTTCTCTTTACTTCAGGATCACCCCAAACATTTAATGCGTCTGGCCGGACAAGTATCCACATATCCTCTCCTTTACTTATGAGAGCTACACAAATATGTATTTCCTCGAAGCCGTTTTTCTCCTAAAAGTTTATTAAAGAGGGGCATTCTCTCATCACGCGGTGGAACTATGATCAAATACCCTCTAATTTTAATAAACTTTAAAGCCTACCGACAATCCAGCGGCAAAAAATCCATAGAGCTAGCGAAGGTAGCTGAGAAAGTATGGAAAGAAACAGGCGTAACTATAGGCGTAGCGCCGCAGTTGACTGATTTAGCAGTGGTAGCTCAAGAAGTAGAAATCCCCGTTTTTTCCCAACACGCCGATGCCGTAGAGCCAGGCTCCGCCACAGGCCACGTTACTCTAGAGGCTATAAAAGACGCCGGCGCCATAGGCACTCTACTCAATCACTCAGAGCGAAGAATAAGAGCTGACCAAGTAGATTTTCTGGTAAAAAAGGCTAAGAAGCTCGGCTTAATAACCGTAGTGTGTACGAATACCCCGGAGGTCACAGCCGCTATGGCGGCTCTCTCACCCGATATAGTCGCTATAGAACCGCCTGAGCTTATAGGAACAGGAATACCGGTCTCTAAGGCTAAGCCGGAAGTAGTCCTAAACTCAGTCAAGCTCGTGGAAAAAATCAATCCTAAAGTAAAAGTTTTATGCGGAGCAGGGATAACCACAGGAGACGACGTTGAAGCTGCTATAAAACTGGGCACGGTCGGAGTCCTCCTAGCCTCTGGCGTAGTAAAAGCTAAGGACTGGTATAGCGCTATAATGG
>Ga0190367_1001013_pt1 | contig 17663 bp, 21 predicted proteins | sample 4872181011_MG_FD_171838 | JGI IMG/M metagenome (GOLD analysis project Ga0190367, IMG submission 171838) | Hydrothermal vent microbial mat bacterial communities from Southern Trench, Guaymas Basin, Mexico - 4872-18-10-11_MG | ecosystem: Environmental > Aquatic > Marine > Hydrothermal vents >...
GACTGGCTGAACAATCAAATAACTGATGAACAACTAATAAACGTCATACTCAAATGGCTTGAGTAATCAAAACCCTTATCTCAGTGTTAGGACTTAAGATGATAAGTTTAATTTTTATAATTTTTATAAACAATCAATCAAAAATCTTTGAGTAAATAGTTAAGCTTAAGTTGGCTTTTTAGGTTATCCCATTAGGGACTTCAAAATCTCCATGTTCTTCTCTATGTAAATCCTGGCTTCCCCTTCCACAATATCATCATGTCCAGGATACAAACTTTCAACGTTCAATCTCCTTAAGATTTCAAGAGACTTCAAAAGATCGTATGGATTTCCGCTTGGGAAGTCGTATCTTCCAAAACCAAACTTGAAGACTGTATCACCACTGAACAACCATTTCCTCTTAGGTTCGTAGTAGCAGACACTACCAGATGTGTGTCCAGGTGTATGTATAACTTCAAGTTTGAGTTCTCCAAGTTCAAAAGTTTCCCCACCAAATACTAAGATGTCGGGCTTAAAGTGATAGACGTAACCCAGTTTCGTCAAACCCCTGTTGAGGAGATCCAACTCCATGGAGTGCATGACAACCTTGCAACCAAACCTCTTAATCTCTGGCACAGCCATTGCGTGATCGAAGTGTGAGTGAGTTAGGAAAAGATATTCAATCTCCTTTGGATTTACATATCTTTGAAGGGCTTTAATTAGGAATCCCGCATCACCACCCGCATCTATCAAAGCAACTCTCTCATCAATTATAAGATAGACGTTTGCACCCAGTGGAGGTGTCACAATTCTAATTGGTTTCATTTTGGTCACCTAAATTCTCACAAACTTTGGATACCTCGTCAAAACCTCACATCCATCCCTCCTAACAACAACAACATCCTCAACCCTTACACCTCCAACATCCTTGTAATACAAACCAGGTTCAACCGTGAATACCATGCCAGTCCTTAGGGTGTCATCGTTTTCAAATATCCTAGGTTCCTCATGAATCTCCAATCCAACACCATGCCCCGTTGAATGTATGAATCCCTCCTTAGACTTCCTCCTCAACGTCCCGTAACCGTAGCTTTCAAGGACATCGCAAACTATGTTGTGAACATCCTTAGCTTTGACACCATCCCTGATGATTGATATAGCCTTCTCCTGAGCCTCTATGACAGCATTTAGCATCTCCTCAATTTTTTCATTCCTCCTTACAATCACAGTCCTAGTAAAGTCTGAGTAGTATCTATGTCTCCTACTCCTTGGAAATACATCTACAACAACGTGATCCTCAACAAAACCACCACTACCGTGAGGAATTGCAGAAACCTCTCCAGAGGAGACTATCGTTCCAGTGATGTATCCCTTTAGATAGAGGTAGTTTTCAATCCTCTCCCTAACCCTATCACAACTCCTCTCCCTTCTCAAAACCTTCAATGCAAATTCAAATGCCAATATGGCGGCTTTGCTTGAATCCCTTATAAATTCTATCTCCCTCTCACTCTTTATTGCTCTCATCTTAATGAATGGGTTTGTTATCTCAACATCGAAGTGATTTGAAAGTTTCAATGCCAAGTATGCTGGGAAATTTTCAGGAATTCCAACCTTTTTAACTCCATGAGACTTCAAAAACCCTATCAGCATCTCAGCCAACGCATCCCTCGAATCCATCTTCCTCCTCAACTTATGATAACCCAAATCACCAAATGATTTAACTTCAACCTTGCTTTCCTTCAAAGCCCTCTCCTTTTCCATGTCTGGAACGATCAAGATGTTCATTTCAGTGACGTAAAAAGCCAAATCGACTGCATTAAAATTCGTTGCATAGTATAGATTTACATCGTTGTGCTGAATGTAAACATCCATGTCCTTTGTTGAGCTCAGGGTTTTAATGTGCATCGCTTATGTGAACGTGTTCCTCAAGCTTTACGGCAGATTCACCGTAAACCTCACCAAGTATCTCAAGTGTCAAAATCTCCTCTGGCTTTCCAACCCTGTAAAATGTTCTGTTTAGGACGACTATCTCCTTCGTGTAATCCAAAAATAGTATTGGATCGTGAGAGGTAACCAAGATCGTTTTATCCCTTGAGAGCTTACCAATCATCTCAACAAACTCAACCTTTCCTAAGGGATCTATGGAGGAGAGGGGTTCATCCAAGAGCAAGACTTCTGGATCGTAAACCAAAGCTCTAGCGAGAAGAACCCTCTGCCTCTCACCACCACTCAACTCACCAAACATCTTTTTCCATCTATCCTCGGGAAGGTGAACACTTTTTAAGGTCTCCATAGCCTTCTCAAAATCTCTCCTCCTTGCAAATCTTGGAAACCTCTTCCTGTGTAGTAGTAGTGAATCCAGGACTATCTCAAATGCTGTCAGTGGAATTTCGTTTGAGAGTTGGGGCATGTATCCAATCTTATTTGCCTTCTCAGGCTTTCCAGTTATATCTTCACCATCTAAAATTATCTTACCCCTTGAAGGTTTTATCAATCCCAATATAGTTCTGAGTAGTGTTGTCTTTCCAGATCCGTTTGGACCTATTATCTGATAGAGTCCCCTTTCAAACGACAGATTCAAGTCCTTCAGTATAACCTCACCATTCAAAACAACCTCCAAATCTCTGATGTCAATTGTGCACGCCATATAAAAAGTTATATTTAGATTGTGCACATAAGGCTTACCATGAGAATGTTGATAATAATCCTACTGATTTCAAATGCAAATGCACTAACGATAGTAACTACACTTCCAAGCTTGAAGGAAGATGTTAGAATGATAGCCGTTAACGATACGATTTACTCAATCCCAGCTCACTCACACGATTACGAACTGACTCCAAGGGATGTTGAAATGCTCAAGAATGCAGATTTGATAGTCTCAACTTCACACACACACTTCGAAGAGAGGATTTCGGAGATGAAGGTTAGAGGGGAGTTGAAGGGGATTCTTATTGAGATTCCAAAGATAGAGGGTATGAAGTTTCTAAAGTATCCAAATACTGAGAGGATTAATCCTCACATGCCCATATACGATCCTGGCAACTACAAGGTCTTCATTTTGCATTTGGCAGATGTCTTGCAGAGTTTGAATCCAAGTGAGAGGTATGTTGATAGGGCTGAGGAGGTTTGCAGGGAGGTTGATGAGATTGAGATTAGTTTGAATGGAACAGCTCTTGTGGACTATCCTTTTGCCCAGTATGCTGTAAATTGGCTTGGTTTGAGGGTTGTGGATGTTGCATTCAACTCACCAACCACACCAGGTAAGCTCAAATCCGTAGATTATCTAGTCTTGACAAAGCCCCTCTCTTTAAGATCCAAGGCTTTGATGGAGAATGTTGAGCATAAGGCAATAGTTTACGTAGAATCTCCATTCACAAACAAGAGCATAATTCAGAAGTTGAGGGAGATTGAGGTTGTGAGTGAAGAAACTCCAGGTTACTCAGTAATAATTGTTTTGTTCTCTATTGGTGTCGTTTTATGGTTGAGAAGTGGTTTTTAACCGTAGCACTTGCATCTCTCATGTATGGTATCTTGAGTCCAATAGTCTATGCTAGGAAACTTCAGTTCCTCTCCGCAGCGTCATCCCACACAGCCCTCTTGGCAGTTCTCATATCCATACCCCTCTCCCCCTACATACCAACATATCTTACCGCTACGATTGTTGGACTGATTTTGATTTATGGAGTTGGATTTGCAATAAGCAGGGGAATCGATCCAGACACTGCAACTTCAATTTTGATATCTTTCACAGCTTCCTCAAGTGTCCTTGCAATGTATTACGTCATAACGAACTACGAGGTTGGTATGGATGTTTGGGCTTTGATACTTGGAGATCCACTACTTACAACTTGGGGTGATATCATTATTCTTTCAGCAGTCACCTTACTAGTTTTAACAGTTACAGTTTTAACATACAGGGAGCAGTTTCACATAGGTCTCGATAGGGACTGTGCAACCCTGTGCATAAATGTCAAAGCTTACGATTTGGCATTCTACACAACACTTGCAGTTTCAACTGTTGTTATGATAAGGGTTGTTGGATTTGTTCTGCAGCACGTCCTAATCTTGCTACCGTGTGCAATTGCAAACAGGTTTGCTAGAGGATCAAAAAGCTTAATTTTATCAAGCTTATCTGTAAGTCTATGTGCATCAATCTTTGGGTTAGCATTGGCTTTAAAGTTGAACCTATCCCCATCTGGCTTGATAGGTCTCGTCATGTTTGCATTCTATGCGTTGAGGTGGTTTAGATGAGGAGATTTGGAATTTCAATTCCAGAGGATTTGGCTGAAGTTTTGGATACGTTGGCTGAGAGGCTTGGTGTTCCAAGATCTGAGATTGTTAGGGAGGCATTGAGGATGTATTTCAGAGATCATGCACATTACATGACTAGACACAGATGTTACGGTATAATAACTGTTGTTTCTGAGGGTTTCAAGCATCTAAGCACAGTTGAAGAATTTAAGGAGATTGTAAACACTTTCTCCCACATTCACATTGATGAATACTGTATAAACAGCTTTGTTGTCTCTGGAGATTCCAATAGGATTGCTGAGCTTCACAGGGAGCTTTTAAAGGTTTGTAGGGATGTGAGATACATACCTCTAGAATGCAAGTTATGAGGTTTGTAGAGAGATACAACGGTTCGGGTCTCATATTGGATGTTGAGAGGTTGATATACGAGTTCAGGGGTATTCAGAACATTCAGATATTTGAGACAAAGAGCTTTGGAAAGATGCTAGTTATAGATGGTAAGGTTCAATTTACGGAGAGGGATGAAGCATTCTATCATGAGATGTTGGTTCATCCCGTGATGATGGTGCATGAGAATCCAAGGAGGGTTTTGGTTATAGGTGGTGGTGACGGTGGGGCTGTTAGAGAGATTTTGAAGCACAATCCAAGTGAGGTTGTTGTTGTTGAGATTGATGAGAATGTTGTTAGGGCTTGCAGGAGATACGTTGGAATTGACAGGGGTGCATTGGATGATGAGAGGGTTGGAATAAAATTTGAGGATGGTTTTAAGTTTGTGAGGTATTGTAATACTCATTTCGATGTTATAATTGTCGATGGAACTGATCCAAATCCCATAAGTCAAGTTTTAACTTCAAGGGAGTTTTACGATTGTTGTGCAAGGATCTGTGAATACTTCGTAACCCAATCCCAGTCACCGTTTGTTCAATCTGAATACTTCAAGTCTATATATCGAAATGCCAAATTTAAAAACAAGGCTGTTTATCTTGGTTTTGTCCCAAGCTATCCCCATGGACTTTGGAGCTATCTGATTGGATCTGATGTGAGAGATATATTTATCGATCTTGAAGTCTTGAGGGAGAGGTTTGAGGAGAGGGGAATTAAGACTGTTTACTATACACCAGAGGTTCATGTCTCAGCATTTGCATTACCAAGGTGGGTGAAGGATGTTTTGTCGAAATGAATTTAAATTTTGAATTTAACTTTCTGATATGAGGTTGAGGATAGAATTTGATGTTGTTGGGAATGTAATCGACATAAACTACAACTATCAGGTTGCAAGCTTCATTTACAGATACATTGAGCGTGCAAATCCAAGTTTATCACTGGATCTCCACAAGCCAAACGTCTTTAAGTTCTTCACGTTTAGCAGGATAGATATTCCAAACAAGAGGTTTGAGATTGTTGGTGACAAACTTGTGATTAAAAGTGATAAGGTCAACCTATACTTCTCTACTCCAAAGATTGAAATTGCTGAGAGTTTTGTTGAGGGATTGCTAAGAAAGCCTGAGGTTAAGGTGGGAGGTGCCGAGTTTGTTGTGTCAAGTGTTAAGGTTCTGAGGGAGCATGAGATTGGTGATAAGGTTAGATTTGCTACCTTATCACCCATAAGCGTTACAACTTTAAGAGATGGGAGGCAGTATGACCTCTATCCAAAGGATGCAAAGTTCTATGAAAATCTGAGGACGAATTTAATTAAGAAGTTTGTAGTTCTATATGGAAGGTATCCTGAAGGTGACGATCTAAAGGTTAGACCTCTGAAGGTTAAACCAAAGCGTATAAAGGTGAAGAACACCCATCACAGGTGTGTGGAGATGGTCTTCGATGCTGAAGGTAGTAAGGAGTTGCTTGAGTTGGGTTACAAGGCTGGGTTTGGTGAGAGGAACAGTATGGGGTTTGGAATGGTGAAGGTTGTTGGATAAGTAATATATAGTCTTGATTGGTAGTAATTTATCATGGTTTGGTGAGACTCACATGAGCGAAGAATTAACACAGTTAATACTAAAGAGAATTCGTTGGGTTGGTTGGAAAAAAGATAGTGGCAAAGATCGAAAAATACCAATAGATTTTGATGGATTACTAAATGCCGTTTTATCAGGTGCAATACCTAACATTTCTAAACGGTTTGAAGGTGCAAACGATATAGAAAAATGTGCAGAAACAGTCTTGGATTATCTAATGAATACACAAGATATAAGTTCATCCCATTTTCCAACAATTTTACAAAAGAAAGAAGCACCAAATTATCATTTTTCGGATTATAAAATGGACACAGGTGTAAAATCTAAAGAGGAGATATTAAATTGGTTGTTATCTTTTTATTATATTGATTTAATTAGACTTGAAGGTAAAAAATTAAAACAAAGGACAATCATTGGAATTAGAAGTGAAAATAAAGATATAGAAAGATTAATAAATAATTATACTGAAAAAGGTATTGAGTATCACTTTAAAATAAAAGTTGGTGAGATTATAAGGCAATACGTAGATAAATCAATTACATATTATCTACCAATGTATCCATCTTCTGCCTATTTTACTCTTTTATTCTTACTTTGTCTTATCATAGAGGACTTAAAATTTAGAGGAAACCCTGTCCAAAATTTAAACTTTGAAACTCTTATACTAAACAATAGTGGTGGAAATAAGTGGACATCAGTCTATCATCCAATTGTGAATCTCAAAAGACTATATAATTTATTTTTTAACGATGACGATTTAACTGATCTATTAAAATTCAAATTCGTCATATTTTTGGAATCATTAAAACCGCCCAGATTACAAAATCAAAACATAATAGAGTCTTATTACTCGTTACTTTCATCTTTAGCCTTTTCAATCTTAATTGAAGGCTATTTGAATGTTCAAAAGTTATCACAGGTTATAAGTGAAAAAATCTCACTTGAATTTAGAGCTAAAAGAGAAAGACCAGATTATAATTTTAGTAAAATCTACTATGTAAATTACGTTCAATCAAAGTTTTTCGGAGGTGGTGTTGTGGAGAATCTCGAAAATTTACGAAAACAGATAGAAGCCATAGCTTATAAAATTGGAGAACTTGCTAAGAAGGGAGATACACAAAAGAGCTTGTTGAAAAGGATAATTTTAGACTTGAAAAGCGAAGAAACACCTATAACTTTCGTAGAAAAGCTAGTTTCGTATCTACCAAGATTAGAGAGAGAAGACATTAGAGTGTCAATACCTCAAAACTTAGTAACACTGCCGATTAGAGATTTCTTCATAGTGAAAAACGAATTCATTGTAATTCTTTGGAATAGTTATATAAGTTATGCAGGAGGTGAAAAACAATGAGGAAGATTATTATTGGAATTTTAACACACGTTTCGGGGAATGTAAACGCAAACGAAGTTGAAGGCGATAGAATTAGGATTAAGAAACTCGTTTCGGCAAGTGGAGAAACACATCCATTTGTTTCTGCCAGAGCGGTGAAAAGGGGGATTAGAGAAAAGCTTAAGGAATTTGGGTTTGAAGTCGATCCTTTTAGGATTGGTGAAGGAAACAAGTTAGCAGACAGCGGAGACCCGATAGAATACGTTGATAACGATCTGTTTGGATATCTCTACATTAGAGGAAATCAGCAAAAAGCGAGAGTTTCACCGATTTCGATGTCTCCAATCGTGGCAGTTGAACACACACCAATACAAATCGATTTTGGAGGTAGATTTCCGAGAGAATTGGGTGAGGCAAACCCAACACCATTTGAAATTGAAGTTGCAGACTTTATAGGATTGATGAAAGTTGTGATTACTGAGAGATGTGGTATATTTGCTGAAAGTGAGAAAACCGATAAGCTAAAAGAATGGAAAGAATACGTAAAAGATGGAAAGCTTAAAAAGATCGATAAAGGTTACAAACTAAGCGACGATGAAAGAATAAACAGAGTAAAAGCTTTCTTGGAGATACTACTCAATGAAGGTTGGGCGTATCCGAGAAGGGCTAACTTCTTCACAATGGCTGAGCATGTTTCTGCGATAGTTTACTGTGGTGAAAAGCTATATCCGATTTGGAAAAACATTGATGTTAAAAATAGCACATTCACAGAACCAGATTTAAGTAAAGACAACAGCAAAAAATTATTGAAAGTCTATGACTTAAAGTTGGGTAGTGTTCCGAGTGAAATTATAGAGAAGATAGCAAAATGGTTGGTGAGAGATGAATGGAAAGGGGATTGACAGTTGATGTTCTCTTCGACTTAGCACATTTTAGAGTTCATACAACAATGAAAAGTAGGTCATCCTATATTATACCTTTACCAACTACAGTAATAGGCTTTTTCTTTGCAATTTTAGGAAAGAGTCGGGATGGATACATTAAAGAAAGAACTAAGTTTAAAGCTGGTGCAAAGTTGCTCGAAATTAAGGGGATTTGCAGAGAAAACGCACAACTGTTAAAGCTAAAAAGAGGTAAGGAAGAGCAGACTACTGAAGAGCTAATAATATTGTTTAAACCAAAATATAGATTTGCTATATGGGGTAACAATGAGACAATTGACGAATTGTATGAAAGAATTAACGAATTTAATTTTGAATTTGTTCCTTATGCTGGAATTAATGACTTTATCTTTTTCGATGTTGAAAATCCAAAGCTTTACGACAAATATGAAGAAACAGATGAAATCGAGGACACATATCTTCCACAAAATCTTTTTAGTTCTTTAGAGATGTCAGAAAACAGTATCGTTTACAATTTACCTTATGTGTATTCAGGATTACCAAAAACAGTCATAATGGGACTAAATGTTAAGTTTAAACTGAAGGAGAAGGTTAATGTAATCGGTGAAGTTCCACTTTATGATTGTTTTTTGAGGTTATGATTATGGATTTTGCATCTTTAGGATTAGATAGCCTATCAAAGGCATCTCATAAGAGAGATGGAATAATAAAGCCACTTTATGAACACATTGAAGAAATTAAGCAAATATCTTATTTACTAGCTGAAAAACATGATTTACTAAAATTTAGGAATATAATCGATGTTCTTGCGGATTGGCATGACATAGGTAAGTTAAATCCTAAGTGGAGTATAGATAACGATAAAAATCCACCACATTCTGCATTGTCAGCGTATATATATCTTAATCACTCTGAGAATTTTGATCCAATGCTATTTTATCTAATTTTGAAACATCACTCTCATTTGAATTCACACGATGCTTATCCTACTCCCTCAAAATGTCGAGAAATATTGGGAAAATATATAATATCGGCTGTAAAAGGAACAGAACTAAAGACGGAGATTAGTAAAAAGAACTTAAACACAATAATAAAGCAGATTTACTCTGTATTAATGCGATTACAGGAAAAACTAAAGGATTTTAATCTTAACGTTGTTTATGCGGATTTGTTTGGTATATTCAAAACTGCAGACATAATTTCTGCCATGTTTGAAAAAGATAATGTAATCTTCGAAGAAATCGCAACTTTTAACAAAAGCCAACTAGAATCTAGTATCAAAGAGTATGTAAAATCAAAAGGTCTTAAATTTGATCAAAATCGATGGAAAATCTTTTGTGATATGGCTAATACGAATAGAGACGTATTGTTTACAGCACCAACTGGATGGGGTAAAACTTTTGCATCTCTAACTGTTGCACTAAATAGACATCCAAGACACATAATTTACGTTCTACCAACAATAACATCAATTAGAAAAATGAAAAATACGCTTAGCAAGGTTTTTAACTGCAGAGTTGAGGAAAACTATTACTTTGCAGATGTTGAAAAACTACGTGAGGGAAAAGAATTGACTGCGGATTTTGATATGTTTGTTTCAAAATCTTTTGTAAGTCCGATAACTATAACAACTTTGGATCAAATTGTTTTAAGCTTTTTGCATGTTGGTAAATACTTTTTAAAGAGATTTCATTTTAGAAATTCGGTATTCGTATTCGATGAATTCCATGCTTATCCAATTAACGGATTATACATACTACTAAACTTTATAAAAAAGTTTAATGAAAACTTTAGATATAACATTAAATCTATTTTTATGTCTGCTACATCTCATCCCGATTTAGAAAAATTAATTGAAGAATATATAAATTTAGCAAAGTTTGAATTTATCAAAGAATATGAAAAAAAGAGAAGATACCTTTACAACGTTGAATCGTTGGATATAACGGATGACGAATCATTGAGTGCTGTTGTTAAAAAAGCTGAAAATAGTAACGTTTTAGTTCTGTGTAATACCGTTGAAAAGGCTATTAGAACATATTTACTATTGAAAAACGAATACAACCTTAAAAGATTACTTCTACTACACTCTCGGTTTACCTATCGAGATAGAAAAGATAAAGAAAGTTACTTAGATAAGCTATCAAGACAATCAAAAGGATTTGTGCTGGTTTCTACCCAAGTTGCGGAGGTGAGTCTTGATATGTCTTTTGATTATTTATTTACAGAAATTGCACCGATTTCATCGTTAATCCAGAGATTTGGCAGAGTGAATAGATACACTAATTATACGAACCGTGTAAACGTTAGTATATTTTATCCCAGAGAGATTGAAAATAGTAAAAGGTATCCTTACAAAAAGGATGAAATAAAATCAACGTTTAATGAACTAATACATCTAGAAGATAAGATTAAAAATGAATTAATTTTAATAGAACGTTTTAGGGAACTCCCTTTAGGTTTAGATCAAATCGAATTGAGGGAAATCAACAGGTATATCGAAAAGTGGGAAAACGACACTAAATACTTCTTTTCAATCGATTTAACAGATGACGAATTAAATAAACTCTTAAAGTTTAGAGATACTAACACAGCCTTAATAATTCCTAAATGTTTCAGAACGACAATAGAGAATATTCTTCATAGCGATGAAAAGTATAAGCTACAAAGGATAAAAGAATATTTTACCCCCGTTCCGATTTGGTGGATTATCGATAGTTTAAATCAAGGTTTAATCGGCGAAATAGGTAATATTCCAATTCTACTAAATCCAAGATTCCAATACTCTCATGAAATTGGTTATTTTGATACTGAGAAACTACAGGAATTTTTAGATCAGATAGAGATTTGCCAAGAGGAGGCATCGATATTATGAGATGAAATTTTTATCAACTTTTGAACGTATAATATAAATCATGAAAACGTTAGAGGAAATTAAGGAAACCCTAAAGAAACACAAAGAAGAATTAAAGGAAAAGTTTGGGGTTAAAGAGATTGGTATATTCGGTTCTTACGTTCGAAACGAACAGACTGAAGTCAGTGATGTTGACATTTTGGTCGATTTTGAAAGACCGATTGGTTGGGAAATTGTAGATCTTAAAGAATACCTTGAAAGGTTATTGGGTATAAAAGTAGATTTAGTCCCGAAAGGTGGAGTAGTTAGAAAGCCCTTACTCTGGAAATACATAAAAGAGGAAGTTGTTTATGTCTAGGAGAGATGTTAAGTTATTCCTTTACGACATCTTGGAATGGATTGAAAAGATTGAAAGATATACGAAGGAAATGGATTTTAATGATTTCGTTAAAAACGAATTGGTGGTCGATGCAGTGATTAGAAACCTTGAAATAATAGGTGAAGCGGTAAAGAACATTCCCGATGATATTCGCTCAAAATACGAATTCTTTGGAAGAAAATTGTTAGATTTAACATAGTTATACGGTTATTTTGGCTTTGATTTAAAAATAGTTTGGACAGTTGTTAGAAAACATCTAAAAGAGCTAAAGCCAAAGATTGAGAGAGTTCTGAAAGAATTAGATATGTTTCATGGATTGCAAAACCTTTAAATGATTTTAGCATCTTAAAAGTTTTGTAATGACTAAAACTGTCACAATTGAGATACCAGACTGGATGGACGAAACGCTTGTAAGGAAGATCGTAGAAGAGTATCTAAAAAATTATGGTAACTTAAATCTAATTTTATCTCTTAAAGGATCAAAGATAAATGAAAAAGCTTTAAAAGAGATAGACGATTTGTTTGAAGAATGGAAGCAATCATTGACACATCTGTGATTATAGAAATTGCAAAAGATAACGTGAACGTAATCGAACAACTTTCGAGGGTGGAAGTTCTACATCACTACTATAACCAACTTTGAGCTAAAGGTTGGTGTGCTGTCAGAAAAGGAAAGAGTTATAATCGATGCTTTACCAAAACTATCATTTGATGAAAGATCATCTAATATTGCATCTGAATTATTTAAAGATTTAAAAGCTGGTGGTAAAACTCCCAGGCTAAAGGATTTATTTATAGCATCCATAGCCCTCGCAAACAACATGCCTTTAATCACATGTGACAAAGATTTTCTAATTTTTAAGGAAAAAGGATTAACCATACACTATTTAGATGTTTAAGCATCAACCGCAATTTTAACAGTAATCAGCTACCACTTTCTCCATATCTCCTTTCCCTCCACTCTCGAATTATCTTTGTCGTGTCTGTTGTAGATTTTCTCCTCAAATTCTCATTTAATAGCAAAGTTTCTGTAAGATACCTATCTTCAAGTCTCATAACCTTTGCAATCTCCGTCCTTATATTACTCTTTCCAAGATCAAATGATCTCGTCGATTTGGCTCTTATCGACACCAATAATTTCCCTCTTCACAGCCTTCTCAGTCCTGAGCTTGTAAATGACAATCATATCTTCTTCCCTGTTTATAATTTTGTTCAAACCCAACTTGACCTCCTCCAAATCAGCCTCACTGAGTTCACCTTCAAAAAGGGAGTTCTGAATCCAATTCAAATACCTCCTCAGAAACTTCTTGACCTTGTTAACCCTTTCAACATTCACGTCGTAGGCTATGATTACATACATGCTACCACCATATCACCAAAGGTTTGAACTTCTCAACACCTAGCAAATGTTTTATCAGCTTGTAGCACTCAAGTCTTATAAGTCTCTGATACGAAACGTTTCTCTTTAACTGTCTATGCTTAATAGTCGATTCAAGCTTTTCATTGTATGCTTTTATAAATTTTCTGTAACCTCTTTCGTTCAACAAAACACAATCCAAATCCCTGTTAAAATCCTCAGCCTTAATAATCCTCTTGTTGATAAGATAAAATATAAGCCTGTCAACTATAAAAGGCTTGAATATTTCAGCCATATCCAAAGCCAAGCTAAAACGTCTCTCAAAAGGCTCATGCAGATAGCTAATTGTTGGATTGAGTTGTGTGTGATAAAGCTCGGAGATTATCGTAGAATAAAGCAGGGAATTTCCAAAGCTTATCATGGCGTTGATTTCATTTTTGGGAGGTCTTCTACTCCTCCCTCCAAATTCAAAATCCTTTAATATCTCTTCAAAAAGACTGTAATAATTCTGTCTCGCCAAAGCTTCAAAACCCATGAGTTCTTGAATGCTTTTAACCTCATCCAAATTAACATCAAAATCCAAGCTCAAACCGTAAGGTGTCAAGACCTTCTGCATGTTTCTTACAGCTCCCTCAACAAAGCACCTTGCAAGGAACAACCTCTTATCCCTATCTAAGTAGTGTTCAACTTGCCTAACAATCAAATCGCCTGATATGAGAGTTTCCCTCGGATAAAAGCTACCTACGTAATAACCGTATCTGTTAAAGAAGTGTATGCAAACACCCTCCTTTGCTAGAAGGGATATTGCTTTTGATGTTATGCTCAAGGAACCCAAAGCATAGATTGCATAGACGGCATTTATTGGAATTGGCTTTTTACCATCTTCGTTTTCAAAGTAGAGTGTATTCTCCCTCCTTATCAACTTTCCATCCGACAATATATAATAATTCTTTTTCTTCATAGACATCACCTACGAGAAGCAGAATTCGAAGTAGGCACATTTTCTACATTGACCCCTGTAATTGGGCTTGGGCATGTCACCTTTGATCAACCTTTCAATATCTTCAAGCACATCCATCAAAACCTTCTCATCTTCCTCATTTAACTCAAGTTCTAACTTCTTCTTAAGCCTTGGGTAAGTTAGAATGGCTTTAGCCTTAATTCCAAGTCTCTTAAGGTAATAGATGTAGTAGAGTGTTTGAAACACATGGGCTTTTTCAAGTTTATCCGATTTCTTAATTTCCCTTATCTCTAAAACATCCCCTCTCTTAACAACATCTATGGCAATGGAACCTATCTGAACTTCTTTATCATACCTATCGTAAAAGTTTAGATGTAGTATCTTACCAAGCTTAACCAAATCACTTTCATGCTCCATTCCAACGTTGTGACTAAAGAGCCAGAGTTTTGTCTTGCACACAAAGTAGTAGTTGACCTGAACACCTTTTATATACATCTCCTCAAGCAACATTAAAATTTACTGTGTTCTTAGACAAACAAAAACGTTTCGATGTATTCTGACATTAAAAAATTTTGATTTTTGATTAATTAAGATTATATTTTTTATTTGGGTTGATAGTGGAGTGGGGTATGGGAGTAAATATTTAAGGGGTTTAGCATGTGGAGGGTTTTTAGATTTTGGATTGAGGTTGTTGTAGGGGAGTATATTTGGAGGGATGTAGAGGATAAAAGTCTGGAATCTTTTTAAATGATTTACATCATTCCACTTGTCAGACTATATTTAAACACAATCTCAAATCAGAAACGTTTTTATTCCAATTCTTGCTTAATTACTATATCGATAAAATCAGACTAATTTAGGATTGAAAGAAACCATGTCATCCATTCTTTCAGCCATGACCACACCTTTCAATCCTAGATAAAATCAGACTAATTTAGGATTGAAAGATTGCTGGCTTATACAAACTGTAATTAGGTGTATATTCACCCGATAAAATCAGACTAATTTAGGATTGAAAGTATTTCTACAAACACTAATGTGTTTTTATATACAAAGATAAAATCAGACTAATTTAGGATTGAAAGATACTGACGGATATTAGAAAACAAATAGGGAAGTCAATTGATAAAATCAGACTAATTTAGGATTGAAAGCGCACATCAGCACAGCAAAATGTAAGAAAAGCGTATGGGATAAAATCAGACTAATTTAGGATTGAAAGCACCATGTAACTTAATCTTACTGATGTCTTTATAACTGATAAAATCAGACTAATTTAGGATTGAAAGATTCCAACACAAAGCCAGCCACAGCAAATTGTTTACCCAGATAAAATCAGACTAATTTAGGATTGAAAGATCACTTCTTCACACTCTTCTGTTAGCTCAGGGATTGATAAAATCAGACTAATTTAGGATTGAAAGATTCTTTTGCTTAACAAGGTCCACAAGCAATTGAATTGGATAAAATCAGACTAATTTAGGATTGAAAGTTCAATTGAGGGATAAAATAAGCATGGCTATATTTAGAATTAGATAAAATCAGACTAATTTAGGATTGAAAGCAAACTCTTCAATGTCAGGAATATCCCATTCGAAAGGATAAAATCAGACTAATTTAGGATTGAAAGCTAAGAATGAACTCACAATCTGCACTACTTCATCTTTTTTGGATAAAATCAGACTAATTTAGGATTGAAAGTAGTTTACTTTCACTACTTATTACATATATACTTTTCGCAAGGATAAAATCAGACTAATTTAGGATTGAAAGTTGTATAACTCAAGAAGAATATGAAAAATACTTTGCAAATCGATAAAATCAGACTAATTTAGGATTGAAAGTAGAAGTGATAAATCTATAGAATGGCTGTCAAACATCGATAAAATCAGACTAATTTAGGATTGAAAGACGATCATGGCGATCTCTACCGCTCTTCTTACCACATCGAGATAAAATCAGACTAATTTAGGATTGAAAGTTGGAAATACTTCTTAACTCCCTGTTCAGTAATGTTCATTGATAAAATCAGACTAATTTAGGATTGAAAGTCAATTCAAGCAAATTCGACAAAGAAGATTTATTTAAGAGATAAAATCAGACTAATTTAGGATTGAAAGTTGTTTATGTTTATGCTGTATTTGACCGTCTTGTTAGCCCAAGATAAAATCAGACTAATTTAGGATTGAAAGTATAGATTTAATTTACATGTAAAGAATGATTAAAAATGATAAAATCAGACTAATTTAGGATTGAAAGAAGGCAAAATATATATTAAGAGGAAAGAAATCTCTCTTTGATGCGATAAAATCAGACTAATTTAGGATTGAAAGTTTGAAAATCCTGATCTACTTGTTTCTATTGAAAAACCGAAAGGATAAAATCAGACTAATTTAGGATTGAAAGTTTTTATTTACATTTATAATTATCAACACTGTTATCAAGATAAAATCAGACTAATTTAGGATTGAAAGCTTGATGATGTTAGTTTTAGTATTGAGTTTTCAACTATTGGATAAAATCAGACTAATTTAGGATTGAAAGGATATATGGGATGATAAAATCAAGAAAGCGTGTGAAATTGAAGGGATAAAATCAGACTAATTTAGGATTGAAAGCCCTCACTCTTCAATAACCTCACCTCCTGCCTTTTCCTGATAAAATCAGACTAATTTAGGATTGAAAGGAATTTCTCGATTTCATTGGATTTCTGCCAAGTGGAGTTGTGATAAAATCAGACTAATTTAGGATTGAAAGCAATCTGTTCTTGAAGTTGATAAATTAGAGGGTATTGTTCTCGAGATAAAATCAGACTAATTTAGGATTGAAAGGTAGTTTACAATATTAACTATGTAAATGATAGTATAGTGATAAAATCAGACTAATTTAGGATTGAAAGTGCAACAATTCATCTCTCAAAAACGGCTCAAGGCAGATAACGGATAAAATCAGACTAATTTAGGATTGAAAGGTAGATTACGATGCTGTTTATAGTTTAGATGGCATAGGATAAAATCAGACTAATTTAGGATTGAAAGAAGTGCTTGGAGCATTGAATCGGGAACGGATTTAGCTTGATAAAATCAGACTAATTTAGGATTGAAAGTTTTCATCATGCACGACAAGTCTAAGCCCCCATCCTCTTGGATAAAATCAGACTAATTTAGGATTGAAAGAATGCCATGATTCATGTTTATAACACATCAATTTTTGAGATAAAATCAGACTAATTTAGGATTGAAAGTAATCAAATCGATCAGATAAAAAAGGAGATACTCACTATGGCTTTAAAGATAAAATCAGACTAATTTAGGATTGAAAGCTTTTAGATGATGAAACTTATAATTCAATGCTAATAAAAATGATAAAATCAGACTAATTTAGGATTGAAAGCACTGGATGCATTGCAACTTGAAGATGCATATAGAAAACAGCAAACAGTAGTATTCAAGGATAAAATCAGACTAATTTAGGATTGAAAGTTGACTTTACATGCTGGTTTAATGTGGTCTATGTTACTATCGATAAAATCAGACTAATTTAGGATTGAAAGATCTTGACGGATATTCGAAAACAAATAGGAAAGTCAATTGTGTTCGATAAAATCAGACTAATTTAGGATTGAAAGGAATAGCCATAGAATTCGATGTTTAGAATATCAAGAGATAAAATCAGACATAAGCAAGTCC
>Ga0190367_1001014_pt1 | contig 17637 bp, 19 predicted proteins | sample 4872181011_MG_FD_171838 | JGI IMG/M metagenome (GOLD analysis project Ga0190367, IMG submission 171838) | Hydrothermal vent microbial mat bacterial communities from Southern Trench, Guaymas Basin, Mexico - 4872-18-10-11_MG | ecosystem: Environmental > Aquatic > Marine > Hydrothermal vents >...
GGGTTGCCGCATTCTTGGCAAGATTTGGTCAATTCTTCCTTGAAAAACCGCAGGACATCGAAACGCTCGATCAGTTTGCTACACCAAGGGCTTGGACGGCTTTGGCTGACGTAAGTCAGAAAATCGATATCGAGGAGCTGGAATCCCTGGCAAGCGCTACGGTTGGAGCTAGGGCTGGGCAGCACTTCGTTACATTCTGCAAGCTTGACGTTCCAAATCCAGACGAGTTCATAAAGGATCCATCAAGGCTGTCTGAGCTCGACGTCGATCGTAGATATCTTGCAACGCTCCAGCTATCCACAATGCTCGACCAAAAGCTTCAGAAAGATGTAAGCAGTGCACTTGAAACGTTTAGAAACTTGTTGCTTTATCTAAATTCGAACGACAGGGAATTTCTAACGCTTTTGATACTCATGCTACCCCCAAACAGTGCAAAGAAGATATTCATGAGGATGATTAATTCGGAGGAGTTTAAGGGCATAGCAAAGCACTTCATAAACGTCTTTATGAAGGTGAAGAAGCTTGAAGGCCGATGAAATGTTCAAAGAATGCTTGTTAATCCTTGCCCGCAGATTTCCAACGCTTTACTTTCTTTCAAAGCAGCTTAGAGTAGTTTACGCAAACGTTGAAAAAGTCGTAAACGTTCATGGAAGTTCGATCAGGGTTCTTGCGGAAACGGATGGGAGATCGATGTACTTGTATAAGGACTGGGCGATGCAGGATGAAATCGGCAGGGTTGTAACGGTCATTCACGAACTCCTTCATGTGCTGCTCGAACACCCGTTCAGAAAGGTTGAGATGGTTAGAGAAAAATCTGCAAGCCATCCGATTGAGATCCTCGATGCATACGCAAACACCGCAATTGATGCAAAAGTGAACTTCTATATAAAATCCTTAGGTGTGAGCTCGGATTTAACCTTCTACGGCTTTCGGCAGGATGAGGTTGAAAAGCTTTCAGCGGAGGAGCTCTTTGAGAAACTGCTTGAAAAAGAGGCAAAAACTGTGGCTGTGGCATGCGATTTGGCAAATCCCGGAAGCTTGGGCAATGAAGTTTTAAATGGACAAGTCCTAAACGAGGGGAAGCAGGAGCTTGTGAAAGCTCCTCAGGAAGAGCTTAAAGGAAGGATCGAGAAGGTCATAGTTGAATCCCTGATAGCCGCAAAAGCAGCAGGATACAGGCTAACAAACTTAGAAGAGTGGATTCTAAACAGCTTACTGGAGTCCAAGGTCTCATGGAGAAGTTTGTTGCGCCAGGCGATAACTAACGGGATAGCAAAAACGTTCATGCAGACGTGGTTGAGGGTCAGCCGTAAAATTGCAGATTTTCCCGGCTATAAGCAGATTTCAAAACCGCACGTTTGGTGTTTTGTCGACGTTAGCGGTAGCATAAGCTACAAGGAATTCGAGCAGTTTATGTCGGAAGTTCTAAAAGCATCGAAAGAGTCGGCTGTTACACTCGTTACGTGGGATGTGGTTGTAAGAGACGTACGTAAGGTTAGAAGGTTGAAGGATGTTACTGGAGTTAAATTTAAGCATGGTGGAGGAACTGTATTCGCTCCAATAGTATCTCAGTTTAAGCAAAAGATAAAAGCAACCGATGTATTTGTTTGCCTAACGGATGGTTGCTGGGCTGATACGAAAAGAGCCGTATCGCTGATCAAACAACTAAAGGCCGTTAAAAAGATCCTTGTAACAACGCATACAGAAATTAAAGGCTTCGATACGGTCATCAAGCTGGAACATGAAGCGTGACATCGAAATAAAGATGCGCGCGGGAAGAAAGATGTACTACGTAAGGCCAGATGGTTATATCGATCCCGAAATCGAAGATTTCATCCTCAAATTCCTAGAGGGTTTTGAACTCATAATAGCGTTGCCGGAATCCATCAGATTCGATAAGTTTGAAATTGAGGTTGCAGATACTATTACCGCCAGAGAGCGCATAATAACACCGAGAAGTGGTGGCTACTGGGCTTTGTTTACTATCAAAAAGACAGATGATCGGTATACCGTTTACATCTACAGAGAATTCGACATTGAGATGTTCTATGATAGGTTATGCGAAACGATCCTAGGTAAAATTTGATTGGTTTTGTTACTGCTTACCCGCCCTCTTTGCAAGAATTCAAAACGATGACCACTGGATTTTCGGATCGTACTTTTCGTAGTGTTGCGGCGATATCGTTAGCGCTCAAGGGCCTAACCGAATAAGCCTCTCCTCGTAAACTCTCCTAATCTGGTGATATGTTATTCCAAATCATGTCGTCCAGTTTTCTTAAAGACCACTTGGAGCCCCGTAGTACTTAAGTGCTTTGTCCTACTCCCTCCACTTCTGATAAACCAACGTTGCAATAGCTCCATTCCGAAGCTCTAGCCTATTACGTCCATATCAATTCTGTAATTCTTCTAAAAAGAGGCTGTTATCAGCTCCACGTTCCTCTTCTCACCCGTATAGAGCATTATCGCCTCCATCACGAGCCTCTCCATGCTCTTACTTGAGCTTCCAAGCACTACATTTGGGCAATCCGTACACACGTAAACGTAGAATTCCTCGCCGTTGTGCTCGAAGAGAGCTCTCTCTTCTCCCTTCTTTCTGATAAGAAATGGATAGAGTTTACAGGCTAAAGGCTTCCTTTCGCCTTGGAGAGAGCAGAGTCTACCTACCTGGAAGGGGCAGCGGTTACCAATTTTCCTTATGTAGTACCTTCCTGTTTTCTCCTCAACGAATCCCGTGGGTTTAAGTTTTAAATATTCGTAAAACGTTAGCTTGACTTTATACTTGTAACAGCAAATGCCACAAGCTGTGCAGTGCCAGGAAGCTACTCGCCTCCATGGCACGTACATGGTCATGGTTTAAACGTATGAAAGCTTAAGTTTTACCTCTTTGGGTTTGATGTCTAATTTTACCCTTTAAAATCTCAGCTTTACTCTCATAACCCGCTATAACTCCATCTATCAGCTTCGAGCAGAATATTCCGCTTTCCACAACCCCAGGAATCTCATCAATTTCTCTTTCCAGCTCTTCAGGTTTTTTAATTTCTCCAAAATCGCAATCTATGATAAAGTTTCCGTTGTCTGTAACTACCGGCCCGAGTTTGCCGCTCCCCGTTCTAATAACAGGCTTTCCAATTTCGGCTAATTTCTTTTCCACAAACCCGCAGGCAAAAGGCAGGACTTCGATGGGAACCGGCATATTAAGTCTTTCAACGATCTTTGACGAATCGACGATTATGTACACCTTTTTTGATGCTGTAGCGACTATCTTTTCCCTTGTAAGAGCCGCTCCCCCACCTTTTATGCAGTTAAAATTCTCATCGACCTGATCGGCCCCGTCAAAGCATATGTCGAGCTCTGGATACTGAAAGAGATCGACAATCTTGACTCCGTTCTTCAACGCAGCTAGATGAGATTGATACGATGAAGGAACGCCGTAAACGGTCAGTTCTTCCTCCTTTATCCTTCTCCCAAGCTCCTCAAGGAAAATTTCTATAGTCGTGCCGCTTCCAATCCCTATTACCGAGCAATCTTCCACCATCCCAGCAGCCTTTTTTGCTGCGTTAACCTTCCCCCGCATCGAACCACCTTCTAAGCCTGTTGAAGTCGATTCTTGCGGTGGAATCGAGGGTTAGAGGAGTTATTGAAGTCCTTCCATTCCTTAACGCATGCAAGTCTGTTCCCTCTTCGGCATCCTCTATCTCTATACCGTCTATCCAGTAGTACTTCCTCCCTCTCGGATCTAGTCTTTCTTCAATCCTCGTAACGTAAAGCCTTCTCGCCAGCCTTGTAAATTCGATTTCTGCAGAAGGCTGGGATGGAACGTTTATGTTGAAAACATCGACACCTTCGGGCATTCCATCCGACAGGATTCGTTCTGCAACTTTTCTTAAAACAGACTTTGCTGCGGTAAAATCGCGAGGCTTGAACAGCTCGAATTTGTCCGTGTCCGGTACTTCGAGCGATATCGCTATGGCAGCGCTTCCCTGCGTTGCCGCTTCCAGTGCCGCTCCAACAGTCCCAGAAGTCGTTACCGCTTCGGTCGATATGTTTTCGCCCATGTTTATTCCTGAAACAACCAAATCTGGAAGCTCTCCAATTATTTCGTGGATTCCTATTATAACCGCATCCGTTGGTGTTCCGTCAACTGCATAACTCGTCATTCCATTCACATGTACCTTTGAAACCCTTATCGGCTCCATTATTGATATGCTCCTCCCAACACCGCTCTTCTGAACCGCTGGAGCAACAACAAAAACTTCGCCGAGCTCTTTAAGAACCTCGTAGCTAGCCTTTAAGCCCGCAGAATAAAGCCCGTCATCGTTTGTAATAAGGATTTTGGGTTTTCTGTTCATCCTCCATTAGCTCATCTTAGTTTTTGAAAAACTTTTTGTATTACAAGCTCTTGTGGAGAGCACTTAATAAGGTTAGTCTGATATTTTGCGCTATAGTTACGATTGGATAAAAGCCAAGAGTCGGATTTATCATTGCAGAACGAGATCAATTCAGTTAGAGAGGAAAATTGATCGCTAGCTGTGATTTTCTACGCCTTTAAAGCCTTTTAAAGACAGATGGAAAGGTATGAAAGAACTTAGTTAACATTCTAGTTTAGGAAGACGACTTCTTCAAAACCTATACTTTTCAGCATAGCAACAGCGTTTGCCAAATTTTCTTTTACGCTTTCAAACTCTTCAATTTCAACTACTGCTTTACTTCCGAACTTTCTTACCCTGACTCTTCTCTCTCCAACGAGTTTAAGCAAAATGTCTTCCGCAAGTTCCACCTTTTTTAGATCCTCCAGCCTTATTTTCTCACCATGTGGAATACGAGTAGCAAGGCAGGAGTTTGACGGTCTGTTGTAAAATGATAAACCCAAATCCTTTGCAATTCTCCTTATTTCCTCTTTCGTAAACCCAGCTGAAGCCCAGGGGCTGAGAATTCCTTCCTCCTCAAGTGCTCTGAGCCCTGGACGGCTTTCAAGCATGTCGTCTGCGTTGGTTCCGTCCGCAACAACTTCAAAACCTCTCTTCCTTGCCACCTCTTTTATCCTGCGCAGAATGGTCTTCTTGCAAAAGTAACATCTCAGAGGCGTGTTCTCGAAAACCTCTGGTGGAAGTTCGGCATCTACAACGATGTGAAAAACTCCAATTTCTTTCGCAGCTTTCTCTGCATTTTTAAGGTCTCTTTTGGAAATAAATGGAATCTTGGCGGTTATAGCGATTACGTCAACGTTCCAGGCTTTGCATAACGCTGCGAGCGTTGAGCTATCAACTCCGCCAGAGAACGCGATGGCTATGCGTTCGTCCAGAATTTTTCTAAGCACTTCAAACTTCGAGCGCATCCCCCATCACTGCTATATTCGTTGCGAACGAAACGGCTGAAAGTCCAGTCTGCTTGCACAGCTCTATTGCGGAGTCGAGGATCGCCGCTTTGGAAACTATGAGTGGAATACCCGCCCTTACACACTTCATCGCTATTCCCTTCGAAATTCTGCCTGAAAGTAGAAGAAACGTTTTGTTTAGGGCTATACCCTTCTTCACGCACATACCTACGGCTTTGTCCACTGCATTGTGTCTCCCTATGTCGTAGGCCCTCGCCTCTAGCCCCTTTTTGCTTACAACAGCGGCGATATGGTAGCCCCTCGTTCTCTTGTATTCCTCCGTTTCAAGGTATTGTAGAGAGGTTTGCAATTCCTCTATCCTGAACTTCTCTCCCGCCTTTACTCTTCCCACTTTTTCATTACTGACGCTAATACTCCCAGAGGAAGTGAGCGTCAACTCCGATACATTTGGCAGATCGACTTCTATCAAGTCATCGGAAATGTGAACATTGACGCTTTTATTGACATCCTCGTACTTTCCAATTCCCTCGGTAACGATGAAGCCGATAATTAGTTCTTCCACGTTTATAGGAGTACAAGCTATATTGAAGACCATTCCATTTATACTAACCTTTAGATGCCTTTCGGTTGCGAGTTCAAGCGTCTCGCCTATTTTCTTTATTTCCATCAAAACAGGATAGGCGGGTACTTATTAAGACTTATGGATAGTGATACGATAAAAAAAGATTAATCAGATTAAAAAACATAATTTTTCCAGATCTGAGTCTCGAAGTCATTAAAATTTGAAGTGCGGCACAAACCCATACTTTTCGTAAATTTTCTGTGCTTTTTCCGACTTAATGAATTCAAGAAACTTCTCCGCATTTGCTGGATTTGGACAGTTTTTGAGCTTAGTTATGTAGTAGTTTACCTTGTCCCTTTGATCGAGTTCTTCTCCCACTTCGACAGCTTCAACCCTCAAGCCCCTCATTCTTGCGTATGCAACCTCTGTAGCCCAAACCGGCCCAACATCTGCTTCACCGCTTAGAATTCTCTTGGGAGTTTCTCTGTGATGGACAAGGGTGAGAATTGTTGTGCCCTTCTCTCTTTTCTCCTCCATAACCTTCCTTACGAGTTCTTCTCCACCCGCTTTACTGTACATTTCGATTATGTACTTCGCTATGTCCTCGTTCTCCGGATTTGGCTGTGATATTCGTATCTCATCCTTTGCAAGATCGAGCACAGATTTAATGCCCGCAGGATTTCCCTCAGGTACCATCAGGACTATGCGGTTGTGGAGGTAGACAAAATAATCGTCTATAACTCCTTTCTCCTTCAAAACCCTCATTGCATCCTCGCTTACCGAAGAATAAACATCGGGCTTTCCAGGCAAAGTTCTTCCCTTAAAAATCGCGCCTCCAGCGAGTATCTGCTTGAGTAACAACCCTGGCGGTAGAGTCTCATAAAAAATTCGCTCTACACCGTATTCGCCCTGAAACGCTTTAATTAGCTCATCCATCACCATAAACTGGTTTCCAGCCATGAAAAGTACGAGTTCAGCATTGACGAATTCAATGTTGTGGATGTCGTCCTCTCTTTCAGGTGGTATTATCGGCATCTCCATGAGCCGAATTCTGAACTGCGAGGATTAAATTTTACCGATGCCGGTTGTTAATGGACGAGTCCGATCTGAGGCTGAGCCAATTGCATTTTTGGAATACGATGAGTTTGCAGGATTGGCAATTTATTATAAAACTTGGATGTTCAAAAGGTTTTAAAATTCTAATAGCTATTGCTTGAACATGCAAAATTGTGCAAAGCTAATTATTTTAATCATTCTAATTCTAGCTGTAGCAATAATTTGGGTAACTCCATATAAAGAAGCTAATAAACGAGCAGAGGTAGTTGAAGAGGAATTTCCAATAGCAATAATCTACGGAGAGCCAATTTACGAAAAAATGAAGGTCGTGATTGTAAACTCTTCTAAAGCGTGCTTGCCCCTCAGTAATGTTAGCGTTGCTAAAACGCTATGGCCAGGTTTTGGGATTAGAATAGAATATGAAGGGCAGGTTGAGGAGGGTAAACGCTTTGAGTTCAGGAGGATTTTAACAATAGATGCAAGCGAGAACATCACGAGTTTATCTATCGGAAGTGGAAAGATTCTCGGCTCCAGCAACTTTGCAGAATTGAATGTGAAGATCAATTTAGTTGGAGAAGGGCTTAGGGAGAGTGCCAAAATTTATAGTGAAAAGGGATACCCAATTGCCTTCTTCTGGAAAAATAATCTGGATGAGAGACTGAAGCTAAAGCCCGGAATCTACAGACTCGAGGTTACTGTGAGCGGAGTTCCCAAGTTTTCGACTTACTCAAGTCTTCAAATATTGTTAGATGCTCGCTTTTCAGTTACTCCAGACTTTCTCAAGAAGGACTCAGTTGTAGGAACACTCCAAGCTAACGGATATGGGGTGTCCTACAGAATTATTGGCAGTATTGGTGTAGATGATGCTTGCAGCGTAGCTCAGGGGGTTTACGTCGGCGGTTTTGTTCACACATCCAAGTTCAGGGATGCCATTATAATACGATTCAATAATACCGAAGTACTCTGGGCTAAAATCTGGGGGACTGATAAAGATGAGTGGGTCTGGGATGTAAGTGAGGGTGTTGGTTGCGTTTATTCTGCGGTTTCGACCTCCAAGAACGGTGTACTGCTGGAATTGAGCGATGAAGGTGAACTCTTATGGGCTAAAGAGTTGAAACTTGAAGATGTGTATGCTGATACAACAGCCGTTACGTATGGCGATGGATATTTGTTCGTTGGAGGTAACTTTTTAGCTAAGCTTGATCCGGATAAACCCAAAGTTCTCTGGTGCAGGTATCCGTTCGGACTTATTACGGATATGCGACTTTTTGGCGATTTCATCTACGTACTTGACAACGTATACCTTCTCAAGCTCGACTCGCAGGGAAATCTCGTGTGGGTTAAGAGAATCGTCAAAGACGGATATGTAGATTTGAAATCTATGTATGTTACTCCGAGCGGAATCTACGTGTTGGGCTGGATAAACTCTTCTACGGCGATACTCATGCTCGACCACGACGGGAATCTCCGCTGGGCAAAGCTTCTCGTTCAAGAGAGTCTCCCAAACAGTCTTTATGTTGACGGGGGGAATGTATACATTGTCGGAGGGCTTCCGAAGGGCAATAGCTTTCTTGCTATTTTCAATCCAGAGAGCGATGAAGCTCAGGGAATTGTTATGAGTGGGAGCGACTTACGGGATGTCGTGTCGTTTGGTGATGCTGTTTATTGCGTTGGAGCTACTCGGAACCAAAGCTTAGAAGTGCGCTCTGTGAACTACAAAGTATCAAACATAGACGTAACAGTCGAAAGTGTGAATCGGACGTTCAGGTCTTGCACCTTAGGCTTAAACGACGCCAAAGGCTCGCTTAAAGATTTTGCTGTAGGAAGAGGCGAAGGACAGGATATTTTGATTGTTAAGGTGAGTCTGAACTAACGTGTATTTTACAACGATGAGAAATGTCTTGGGGTAATAGAATCAGCAGAATGCTTTGTTTAAAAAATTGCTAACTAAGAGGAAGGAATATAGTTTTTTATTTTTGTTCGCTCACAAAAAAGGCATCACGGGTTGATCGTATTTATCTCAACTCAAGCTTTAAGAACTACTTGAAGTATCTATCTGCCCTTTCTAGGGCTCTGGCGACGAGCATGGCAGCATTTTTTAGATCTTCTAGGTCTATGACCTCTACAGGCGTATGTATGTATCTTGCGGGAACGCTGATAACTCCCGTAGGTATTCCAGCCTTCGTTAAGTGTATTGCAGTAGCATCAGTAGTGCCGCCTTCGGCTACTTCAAGCTGGTACGGAATTTCGTTCTTTTCGGCAGTTTCCGTAAGCCACTCCAGAACCTTTTTTGTCGCTATTAGCCCCCTTCCCGCCGCATCAGCAACCGTTATTGCCGGCCCTTTGCCAAGCTTTATGTCCGTGTGTGCAGATTCAGCTCCGGGAAAATCTGTAGCTACGCACACATCGAGGGCTATTGCAGCATTTGGCTCAATTGCGAAGGCTGAAGTTCTAGCACCTTTCAATCCTACCTCCTCCTGAACAGTTCCAACTGCGTATATCGTTGCATCGCTCTTCGTTTCCTTCATCGCAAGTATCATCGCAGCTACTCCAGCTCTGTTGTCGAAAGCCTTACCTGTAACTCTTTTACCGAGCTTGGCAAGCTGTCTATCGACTGTTACCGGTGTTCCTATGTTTATTCCCATATCAAGTACTTCCTCCTTACTCGATGCTCCAACGTCAACGAACATGTCTCTAATTTTGATGATCTTCTTTCTCTCCTCGTCCTTCATTATGTGGGGCGGCTTGCATCCAAAAACGCCGTAAACCTTTCCTTTTTTTCCGTGCAAAACCACGCGTTGGTTGAGAACTGTTTGATCAAACCAGCCGCCTATAGGCGTTACACGGATGAACCCCTTATCATCTATGTACTTTACCATAAAACCTATCTCGTCCATGTGCGCAGCGATCATGAGCTTTTTCTCACTTCCGTTCCTAACAGCTATCAGATTGCCGAGATTATCAACTTTTACTTCATCTACAACGCCTTCAAGCTCTGCCTTGATTATCTCCCTAACTTCATCCTCATATCCACTTGTACCATGGGCGTTGCTAAGTTTTTCGAGCAGCTCAAACACTTCCTGCATGCCTATCACTCAAGAACCGCATGCCTTTTCTCCAAATCCCTTTCTGTAAGGCTCTTTAATCCCATGAGTTCAGCTACAAGACCGTCGAGGAATATCAATGCCGTTAGCTCAAAGAGTGTTCCAAGGGGGGCTATATTCGATATGCTCTCGTCTCTTTGATTTTTGTTTTTAGCTTTCAGAACAACAACCACATCGCTAATTTCTGCAAGGGTTGAGCTCCTGTTTTGCGTTATTGCCACAAGTTTTGAGCCTATGAGCTCCTTAGCTTTCCTGCTTATGTTAACAACCGAAGTTGTCTCACCAGAACCAGATATGGATATCAAAACATCGTTTTTCGATATTCTTGGCGTTACGGTTTCGCCCACTACGTATACGTTGTAGCCGAGATGCATTAGGCGCATGGCAAAAGCTTTGGCAACGAATCCACTCCTGCCAGCACCCATTACAAATATCTTGTCCGCCTCTTCTATTGCTTTTATGAGTTCAGTAACTTGGGGAGGGTCTATTTCTTTCTTTAAAACACCTATGTGCTTTTCAAGAGTATCTAAAAACGCATAAAGCTTTCCACCAATAAGTTTACCTTCCATTGCCATTATCCCAGCCACCCCACCCCCCTTTCTTTGCTTGAATTTAAGCTTTTCTTAATTATTCCAATGTGCTAAGCTGAAAGAGTTTCGTGGATTTTGAGAAAATCTAAATACTGCCAGCCTTGATGGCTTTTTATGCAGAGGAAAACAGGTATTGTTGTAGCCTTAGATGTGGATGATACATCCATCGCTGCTAAAATTGCTGAATGGGTTGATGCGATCAAGGTGAACTATCCCCTCGTGCTATCAAAAGGGATTTCCGTGATAAGGGAGCTTGCAGCCTGCAAACCCGTTATTGCCGATTTCAAGATAGCGGACGTTCCCCATATTTCTGCAAAAATAGCAGAACTAGCATTTAAGAATGGAGCTAAAGCCGTCATAACCCACGGCTTTACAGGTAGCGATTCTGTAAAAGCGGTGCTTAAGGTTGCATCACAGTTCGATGGGGAAGTTTACGTAGTTTCGGAGCTTAGTAGCGAGGGTGGAGAGGAGTTCATGACAGGAGTTTCGGAGAAAATAGTAGAGATGGCAAAAAAGTTGGGTTGTAGCGGTATCATTGCTCCCGCCACCAGACCCGAGAGAATAAAGAAGCTGAGGGAAATTGCAGGCAATATGCAGATCCTTTCTCCGGGTGTTGGGGCACAGGGCGGGAAAGCAGTCGAAGCGATAAGGGCCGGAGCGGACTTTATAATCGTTGGGAGGAGCATATACGAGGGAGATGCTGTTAAGAACGCTAAAGCCCTCGCAGAACAGCTTAGGGAGGTGCTGAAATGAAGTTTACAGAAATCAGCTTTACCAAGATGCACGGCAACGGAAACGACTTTGTAATCTTCGACGAATTCAATGAAGAAGTCGTTGCAGAAAAAGAAAAACCTGCACTTGTAAGGGCAGTCTGCAACAGACGCTTTGGAGTTGGGGGTGATGGAGCTATATTCGTTCAGCGTTCCGATGTTGCAGATGTAAGGTTTCGCTACTTCAACAGCAATGGGAGTGAAGCAGCGATGTGTGGAAACGGCATTCGTTGTTTTGCGCGCTATGTTGTAGAAGAGGGCTACACCAGCAGAAAGCTTAAAGCTGAAACCCTAGCAGGCATAAAGGAGCTCGAGGTGAGCGTTGAAAATTGCGAGTACTGGGTAAGGGTGGACATGGGTACGCCTGTTTTCGAGCCGGAAAAAATTCCCGCTATCGGCGGAGTACTTGATGGGGTGTGGCACAAAAGCTTCGAAATATTTGGTAAGAAAATGGATGTTTATGCGGTAAATACCGGTGTGCCCCATGCTGTGGTATTCGTTGATTCGATGGATTTTGACATAGGAGAGGCGAAGAAGATACGGTACAGTGATGCGTTTCCTGAAGGAACAAACGTTAATTTTGCTAAAATTGTGTCGAGAAAGGAGGTTGAGGTGAGGACTTACGAAAGGGGTGTGGAAGGCGAAACCTTAAGTTGTGGAACCGGAAGTGTTGCTGTCATTGCTGTTGCAAGTAAGCTTGGCCTTGTGGAACCAAAGGCGATTGTGAAAACTAAGGGCGGCATCTTGAGGATAGAAATTGCCGAAACAGCCTTCATGACGGGCAAGGCCGTGAGGGTCTTCGATGGCGTTTTGAAAGAGGTTAAAAAAGTATGAGAATCTCCAACAGGCTTGTTTTATCTGCAATGGCCGGAATAAACAATGCCGAATTCTGCATGAGCTTCCCGGCTGGTCTTGTAATTCTTGGGGGGTTCAACGCCGATTTAATGGCTATGGAAGCTGCGAGAAAGGTTGTGGCGAGAGGAAGAAAAGAGTTCCTGTTTGATAGTCCCATTGAGGGCATAGAAAGCGAAGTGGCAAAGATTTCTGGAAGGAAAGTTTTTGCTGTGAACGTTAGATCTTCTTCCCTCAACGGTTTTCTTGATGTTGCAGACATAGTGAGACGTTACGGAGGAATATTAGAGATTAACGCACACTGCAGACAGCCCGAGCTTATAGAAGCTAAATGCGGAATGTGGCTCATGAAACATCCCAAAGATTTATTTACGATAGTAAAGGAAACATCAGCAATCGCACCAACAGGAGTAAAGCTCAGAAATAGTGAAAACTGCGTTGAGGTTGCTAAGCTCGCATTTGAGGCTGGGGCCGTATATGTCCATGTTGATGCGATGATTCCCGGCGGTTTGTGTGATTTTGAAGTAGTCAAAAGAATCTCCCGGTTTGGGATTACAATAGGCAACAACTCCGTAAACAGCCTCGAAATGGCTGAAAAAATGGCTGAAGTTGCACACCTCGTTTCTGCAGCAAGAGCCGTGCTAAAAGATAGATTCTTTTTCCATAAACTCCTAATCTCACCCAAGCTTGCCGAACCGTTCGAATTTTCTTTTGATCGTTGCAAAACTGATCAGATTTCTAAAGCCTAAGACAAGCCCAACTACGCGTTAACAAGGTAAAGCATAGCGACGCCAGCAACCATCGTGGCTATTAAGTTTCTTGTTCTCCAAGCAACCATAAATGCTGCTAATCCGGCAAGCGTCTTTCCACTGATAGCAATCTGCGAATCGACAACGAGTAAATCGGGAAAAACGAGCGAGGAGAATATCGCTACAGGCAAGTACTTCAAAAAGTGCAGAGACTCAAGCCTCTGATAGAGCATGGGTAGAGCCCTTGGAACGTACGTAACTGCAGCCATCCCCAAAATAATAAAAACTAGCTCTTCCATCTCTCGAACACACCTCCTAAAGCGCACGCTACGAGGGCAGCAATCATTACGTTCCACCCTACAGGCAGAAATCCCAGCAGTATCGACACAATGGCTGCAATTGCTGCAACAGCCACATCAACCCTGTTTTCAACGCTGAGGACAAGAAGAGTTATGAACAATGCCGTTAAAGCAAAGGGCAATGCATCTACAACGTTAAGGGGTATTACGTTTCCGAAAAGCAGTCCAACTGCTGTTCCTGTAATCCACGAAACGTAGCAGAGGAAGTTCAGGCCTAGATTGTAGTTCGCATCTGGCAACTCCTTCAACCTCTTCGATGCTATTGCAAAGGTCTCGTCTGTAATTCCAAATGAAACCAGTGCCCTCTTAATCCTCCCAGCGTTTATCCTGCTGTAAAGTGCAGACATGTAGCTACTCATAAGAACGTGCCTAAGATTTACTAGAAAAGTTGTGAGAACTATTAACAAAGCCGAACTCTTATGGATAAGCATTTGTAAAGCTACAAACTGGCTTGCCCCTGCAAAGACGAGAGCAGACATCATAACCGCATACATCCCCAAGTACTTCTGAGCAAGAACGCCGAAGGCTACTGAAATAGAAAAGTAACCGACGATTATCGGAAAGGCATCGCTAAAACACATCCTGATCTTTCTCATGCCCTGCATGGTCTGGCCTTGGACTAAGCTTTGCATGGGGTCAACCTCTCTGGAGTTATATACTTTCAGACAGTTCCATCTCTGTAAAACAGTAAACCTTTTCTTTTTGATAAGCAAGAAAACTTATGGACTTCATTATTATCAGCGTGGGAAACGAGCTTCTTTGCGGGGACACGCAAAATACAAACGCAACGTATATGGCAAAAAAGCTTACCCAGTTTGGCCATTACGTCAGGAGGGTTATAGTTGTGCCCGACGATGTTGACGAAATAGCCATGGAAGTTAGCAGAGCGAGAGAAATGGCCGATTTTGTTCTCGTAACTGGTGGGCTCGGCGTCACCCACGACGATGTGACAGCAGAAGGTGTTGCCAAAGCCTTCAGAAGAAAACTCGAGCTGAACGACGAGGCTGTGGAGACTATGAGGGGCAGAGTAACCAATGAAGAAGCAATAAGGAAGATGGCCATGCTACCAGAGGGTAGCGAAGTGATAAAAAATGATGTAGGCGCTGCCCCCGGCTTCATAGTTGAAAACGTGGCTGTGATGCCCGGCGTTCCAAAGGAAATGGAAAACATATTCGAAAAAATAGTACCTCGATTCGGCGTTACCAACTACTATGAGGAAAAGGTAAGAGTGGAGGGTTTTGAGGATAGAATTGCCGATAAGTTGGAAGTTGTCGTTTCTGAGTTTCCCGACGTAAGCGTTGGTTCGTATCCCAAGCCGGGATACATAATCGTGAAGTTTTCGGGTAAGAATAAGAAAAGTGTGATGTCTGCTAAAAGAAGATTTATGGAGCTGGCTGGACTTGCGTGATATGCGACCTTACGTCTTTATTAACGTCGCTGCAAGTGTAGACGGAAAAATTAGCGATGAAAAGCGAAGGCAGGTTAGAATATCTTGCAAGGAGGACATGGAGAGAGTTGATTTGCTAAGGGCAAACAGCGATGCGATTATGGTTGGTATTGGTACCGTTCTTTCCGACAATCCCCACCTTACGGTAAAAAGCCCGGCATTGAGAGAGATGAGAGTACAGAGAGGTTTAAGCCCCAATCCACTACGCGTGGTTGTAGACAGCAGAGCAAGAACGCCACTAAATTCAAGGGTTCTTGATAGCGAAGCGGAAACGCTAATAGCAGTTTCAGAGCTTGCAAGCGAGGATAGAATTGCCGCTCTGAGGAAAAAAGCCAGAGTTTTTGTTGAGGGGAAGGAGAAGGTAGACCTTGCAGCTTTAATGGAGTACCTTTACAGTATCGGAATCAGAAGGGTTATGGTTGAAGGCGGGGCTCGCCTCAATCACGCGCTTATTGCCAAAGGTCTCGTTGACGAAATAGTTGTTTACTACGGCAGCATTATCATAGGCAATGGCCCCACCATCGCCGATGGCCCGTCTTTTCAGCCACCCATACAACTTAAACTAGTGGAAGTAAGCAGACTTGGAAGCGGAGTTCTTGCTGTGTGGAAGCTAAGCTACGATTGAAGTCGGTATTTTACATAGTTAACGTTCACCTCACAATAAGCACGGGAACTCTTGCGTTCTCAATAACTTTTTCAGAAACGCTGCCAAGCAAAAGCCTCTTCCACTTGCTAGCGCCACGTACCCCAAGAACGATCATATCTACATTCTCCCTTTCTGCAACTTCTAGTATCTTTTCCGCAGGATCTCCAAATTCTATGCGGGTGGATACCTTAACCCCTGTTAAAGCTATTCGGTTGGATTCCTCTTCTAGTAAGGACTCCCCCGCAACTCTAAGCTTCTCTAAGTACTCCCTATCCCTTCGTTCCACTTCAGAAGTCGTCCAGATAGATGGAGGGATTTTAGGCTCTACGCCAATTACGTGAAGAAGCAAAACCTCCCCCTTATTTTGCATAGCTAAACCTGCCGCATATTCAACAGCCTTCTTTGCAAGTTCCGAACCGTCTGTTCCAACCAAGACTTTAAAAACTCTTTGCCTTTTTTTCGAAACTTGTTTCTCTAAGCTAAAAACATCAACGAATGGGATACTGGATGAATAAATGGCTGAAATAAAGAGCAAGGTGAGAATGATCAGTGCAAGTATGGCTCTTTCCATACCTCCTACGCACTCAATAATTAAAATACAAGCTATGGCTGAGATTGCCGCAAGTAGTATTGGCAGCGGAATTAGCTTTCTCACCTCTCTCAGCATTCTTTACTCAAACTTTTCGAGCGTTTTTTAAATTCTCCGCTCGATTTTTTGAGAATTTAAAATAAAATCAAATAATTTTAGTCAAGGTTCTATTTGTTTTCTTAGATTTTTTGATAGGCGCACTTTGCATTCAGAATGTCGTAGGCAGCCTCTCCAGCTTCTACTAGTTCTATAAATTTCAAAAAAGAAAAAAATTTCCTTTAAAGAAAAAGAAAATTAATTTTTTATTTTGATGCCGTTCTCACTTTTACGCTCGCAATCCATCTATCCAATCCAGGCATCCCCTCTCTGCTTATCGCCTCAGCAACGTCTTTCCTCAGTGCGGTTATCTTCACTAAGTCAAGGACGCAGTGAGCAAAGTTTCCATGGATCATTGACCAGTATATCGCTAGACCAACAACGCCTGTTGACAACGCTACTGCCATGAGTGGATCTACATGCGGTATTGTTGTTATGAACCTCGGCCATGCATCTGGATCTCTGAAAAGCAAGAAGTAGTTTGTCAGGGTAATTGCTCCGAACAGCAGGGTCTTCGGAATAAGCCTTCCCTTGTGGCCCGTGCTAACCATCGCCTCTCTGAGAACTCCCGCTTTTGCAAGTGTCCTTCTCACATTTATCATTGGAACTAATACGATCGGTGTTACCGATAAGAATGCAACTACCATTAACGGCATCACCAGCGAATCGAACAAAGCTCTTAATCCTGGATCGAGCGAGATCCATCCCAAATCAGTAAGATAGCCCGGAACGGCGCAGGCTCTGCTTACCGTAACTATGAGCATCACAACTGCCATTGCGAGCTTTATGTAGTACTGCCTGACGTACGTTGTACCAACAGCCCCAATCTGAACGCCTATGAGCGAGGCTGCGAGTATTAGGGTTGTAAGTCTGAAGTCAACGGCTCCAAGCAGGTACGCCCATGTCCACGTCCCTGTTGAGCCCATGACAAACGCAATTCCGAGTTCTGTTCCGCTTGCAACAAAGCTCGGTGCACCTATGATGTATATCATTGATGGAACTCCGATGAAGCCTCCAACTGCAATCGTTGCTGCAAGAAAACCAGTAGCAAAGCCCGTTGGAATTGTAACCCACAGAGACTGCGTTCTTCCTGCAACCTTGAAGTGTATCATTGGCGGCAATCTGAACTTTTGCTCAAGCTTTTTAGCAAATTCTGGTTCAGTGTCTTCAATTCCATATCTTCTCGCTTTCACCACGTCTCTTAGGCAAATCGCCGCAACAGTCGGGAGAACTACAAGAAATGCTATGCTGACGTACAGGTTCGTTCCCACTACACCCAGAGCTTGAAGAATCATGTTTTGTACCTGAATACCCACCTGAACTCCGGCAATTGCTGATAAAGCCATCAGAGCTGCAAGCTTAACGTCTAAATGCCCCACCTTTTTTCTTCTCCATGCCCCTATCATAGCCTTCGGGAACTTGTGGCACATGTTGCTCGCAACCGCAATAGGCCCTGGAACACCGATAGACATCATTCCCGGC
>Ga0190367_1001015_pt1 | contig 17636 bp, 11 predicted proteins | sample 4872181011_MG_FD_171838 | JGI IMG/M metagenome (GOLD analysis project Ga0190367, IMG submission 171838) | Hydrothermal vent microbial mat bacterial communities from Southern Trench, Guaymas Basin, Mexico - 4872-18-10-11_MG | ecosystem: Environmental > Aquatic > Marine > Hydrothermal vents >...
GATGTGATCTCGCTATGGAGGTAATATTAAGGACAATATGGTTACTACTACCAGCATACACACCAAACAACTTTGCTGTTATATTTGGTGGTGGAAAGCCATTGGATTTTGGAAGGAAATTTATTGATGGGAGGAGGATACTTGGAGATGGGAAGACTATAAGGGGATTCTTTGGTGGCTTCATTGGAGGGATTTTGATTGCTCACATTCAAATTTTAATTGAAAGATTTTTCAAATTCAGTATTTACTCATCTCTGGGTTATTCAGAATTCACAATCTTGATAATTCTACTCTCATTAGGATCGATGGTTGGAGATTCATTTGGGAGCTTTATAAAGAGGAGACTTGGATTTGAGAGGGGTAAAAGTCTTCCAGTTGTAGATCAGTTGACATTTCTGATGTTTGCATACGCCTTTGCAAGCCTATCTCCACAGTTCCCAAGACTGTTCACCTTCGATGTCATTGTCGTTGGAATTTTCATAACACCCATACTTCACATCCTCGTGAATGTGATGGCATACAAGCTCAATCTCAAGGATGTGTGGTGGTAAAGATTTAAATAACAGACTAAAATTTCGTTCATGATTTGGCAGGGAAGGAGCAGGAGGAAGTTGACGGGTGGACTTTACAGACCTCACAGAAAGAAGAGGAAGTATGAGATGGGAAGACCCCAAACCGAAACTCTGATTGGTGAAAGGAAGGTTAAGGTTGAGAGGGTTAGAGGTGGTAACTACAAGGTTAAACTTGTGAGGGACAGATTTGCAAACGTTTACGTTCCAAGTGAGGGTAAAGTTGTGAGAGCTGAGATAAGAAGGGTCGTTGAGAACCCAGCACACGTTCACTATGCAAGGAGAAACATCATAACGAAGGGTGCAGTGATTGAGACTGAAGTGGGTTTGGCTAGGGTTACAAACAGACCAAGTCAGGAGGGTTTGATAAATGCTGTTTTGATTGAGTAATGTGGTTGATTGTTGCTGAAAAGGATAAATCTGCAAGGAGAATTGCAAAGATACTTTTTAAGGATGTTGAAGTTTTAAAGAGGAACAGTGTAAAGTTATACTTCTCTCCATCAAATAAAGCGTTTGTTTTGGGTTTGAAGGGACATATAGTTGAATACGACTTCCCAGATGAGTTAAACGATTGGAGAAGGACAAGGCTTGAAGATCTGCTAAGGGCAAGATTTGTTGTTAAGGTTACTGAGAGGGATATTGTCAAGACACTGATTGAGATTGGTAGGGATGTTGATAGGGTTACGATTGCAACGGATTACGATAGGGAGGGTGAGTTTATAGGTTTTACAGCTTTGAAGGTTGTGAGGAAGGTAAATCCAAGCGTGAAGGTTGAGAGGGTTGTCTTCAGTGCCTTAACTCCAAGAGACATAAGGGATGCATTTAAAAATCCAAGAGATTTGGATTTAAACCTTGCAAAGTCTGCTGAGGTCAGGCACAAGGTTGATCTTCTATGGGGTGCAGTTTTAACGAGATTGCTATCAATTTCGGCAAACAGATTTGGGAGGGAGTTCTTGAGTGTTGGGAGGGTTCAGAGTCCAACTTTGAGGTTGATAGTTGAGAGAGAGGATCAGATAAGATCATTCAAGTCAAAATACTACTACAACGCCTTAATAAATGTTAAGGGGGTTTATGCAAAGAGGAGGTTTGAAGATGAGGATTCTGCAAGGTCACTGTTGAATTCCATTGAAAGTGTTAGGGTTTTGAGATTTGAGAGGGATGTAGTTGTGGAGAGGAAGCCAATACCCTTCAACACGACAGAATTTTTGAAGGAGGCATCGAAGTTCATGAAGCCTGATAAGGCTATGAGGATAGCTGAAAGTTTATACATGGATGGATACATATCCTATCCAAGAACAGACAACACAGCTTATCCAAAGACATTGAATTTGAAGAGGTTGGTTGAGATGTTTTTGGGGAGTGAGTTTGGGGAGTTTGCGGAGTTCGTCTTGAAGCATGGTGTTGAACCTTCGAGGGGGAAGGAAACGAAGGATCATCCTCCGATTCATCCAACATCTGTTGCAAGTAGAGATGACCTTAGCAAGGATGAGTGGAAGATTTACGAGCTTGTTGTAAAGAGGTTTTTGGCTACACTTTCACCAAATGCCAAATGGGAGGTTAAGAGAGTTGAGTTTGAGCATGGATTTAAGGCTTTTGGGAAGGTTTTGTTGTTTGAAGGTTGGAGATTTGTTTATGACTATTCAAAGACTGAGGAGATTCACATACCAGACTTCAAAGTTGGAGAGGTTGTTGTGGTGGAGGAGAAGGGAGTAAGGAGGGAGAAGACAAAGCCACCATCTCGATACACAACTGGGAAGCTGATAAAGGTTATGGAGAAGTTGGGGTTGGGGACGAAGTCAACGAGGCACGAGATAATCAAGAAGTTATACGATAGGAATTACATTAGAGGGGATCCAATAAAGCCAACAAACCTTGCTTTTGCAGTGATAAACGCTTTAAAGGATTGCGTTGAGGTTGTAACACTTCCAGACATGACTGCAAAGCTTGAGGAGGATATGAGTGCAATTGCTGAAGGTAGGATGAATGAGAGGGATGTTTTGATGGGGTCTGTGAGATTCTTGGGTAGGGTTTTGAAGAGTGTTGACATGGCTAAGTTGGGTGAGATTGTTAAGGAGGGGATTGAGAGGGATAGGGAGGAGATTGAAAAGAAATCTGTTGGTGTTTGTCCTGAGTGTGGTGGGGTTCTGTTGGTGAAGAGGGGTAAAAAGAGGTTTGTTGGATGTTCGAGCTATCCAAAGTGTAGATTTTCAGTCTCCCTACCTCAGAGGGGTAGGTTGATCGTTACCTCGAAGGTTTGTGATGTTCATGGTGTTAAGATTTTGAGAGTTGTTGAAAAGGGTAGGAAGTGGGAGTTTTGTCCAATCTGTAATTCAAAAATCTGATTTATTTAACTGTTCATATATCTTTCTTGCTTCTTCATCCAATTTGACAGCCTTTTCCAAATCTTCAACTGTTGCATAAAGCTTTTTATTGATGATTAGTTTAATTGTTACAAATAACATTATGATATGTTCCTCATTGATTTTTCTTTCTTTCCAAAGTTTGCAGATCTTTTTTATAAATGGATTGTCGGTGAGGATTATCTCACGAGGAGGAATTGACAGAAGTTTAATAATCATAACGTTACCAAAAATTCTTTCTAACACCATCTTAAACTCAGAATCTTTAATTTTATATGCTCCAAATGGTTTATATACTTTAAAAAAAGGAAATCCAAAAATACAGTTTTCACATTCGTTGCATTCTTCAAAGAACTTTAATGTGGTATTCTCAACATCAAAGAATTTATAATACATAGACGATAATGCATAATAACCCCCTCCTATCAAAAAGATCTCTAAATTTGTCAAAGTATCTTTCAGTAAATTCATCTACAACCAAGATACTCCTTTCTTTTTTGGTTTCCTCAAGTATTTTCCAGTTACCGTAAACATCTTCAAATTTCAATTGCTTTTTTACAAAATCTTCAGCACCAATTTTGACAAAGTCTTGATATTCATGTTTATACCCTAAAAAATCAAAGTAAATATCCAACTTACTCAGTTCTTTGAAGATCTTACCAACTACCTCATCCCTTATCGCAATTTCCTCCTTTTTAAGATCGGTGAAGTTTGGTAGTGGAGACTCAACTGTTAAAACGAACGACAGTTCTTTATCATCCACTCTACATACCTTGAAAATATCAAGAAGAGAGAATAAATCACAAGATAAACCGTTTACGCTTATGATTTTACATTTAAATAATGATTTCCAAATCTCAAACCTGTAAGTTTCACCATCATCTACAACCTCAACCTCTGTTAACTTCTCACCATCAATGAACATATCTGGTTTTATAGATTGATTCCAGATCTTACGACCTGCAACGCTCAAATCGATGCAGATCTCTAGAGGTTTACCCTTAATATTAAAAATCGAATTTACTATATTAAACTTTTCATAGATAACGTCTTTACCAGTGTAAGAACCTTCAACAACCTTTTCAAAAAATTCCCTGACATCCTTCCTTCTACACAGTATCTTAATTCTGGTTCCAACATCCTCCCTGTCTGACTTCATCCTTACTATCGGTAAGTTTGGATCCACAATCAGAATCTTAACTGGATCGTAACCTCTACGCTTAGTTTCAAGCTCTACCCTACCACCGTCCTTTAGAAGCATGAAGGTTGAGAGGAATCCAATGCCGTAGTAACCTGCTGGGCTTATAGCCTTAGCAATCTCAGGCTCCCTCTTTCTAAGCTCCTCGTAAAAGCTCTTACCAACCTTTAAGAGATAATCCTCAACATCCGTCCAATTCATACCTATTCCGTTATCTTCAACTGTTATCTCCATCCATTCTCCATTGAAATCTACTTCAACCTTAACCCTTGGATCAAATTCCTCCTCGTAAGCTCTCCTCTTTATGGCATCAAACGAATTCAATATAAGCTCCCTAAAAGTATACGTCCATTCTCCTCCATAAACCCTCTTACTCAAGAGATCTGTAAAAATTCTCTTGTCAACTTCAAACCTCCCACCCAACACATTGGCAATATCTCGACCAACCCTATAGTAAACATCGAATTTAACTTCGGGAATTTTATCCTTCCAACCTCCAAGGACGTCTCTACCGTAAATTTTAGCCCTATCTATTCTAACGTTTATCTTTTCATACCATCTGAGCAAAAGTTCCAGGATGGACTTGTAGCTTTCTTCACCTATTTCGTCTATGCTTGGTATTTCAATGTAGTATATTGCATCCCTTTTAATACGTTTGACTGATTTGTTTAAGATGATATGCTCAACGTTTTTACCCTTTAGAAACTGAATTATACCTCTGAGCCTTTCTTCATCAACCCTCCAATAACCTATATCCATGTCATCGGCCAACTGAAGTAGGAATGCTATTAACGGCTCCCTCACATTACATTTCTCAAAAACCTCGGGATCGTATCCTTTGAATATGTCTATTGGATCTTCTCTGTGAGCTTTAACTATGAAGGCTAAGAATTCTTTATAAGATTCAAAACCATACTCTCTCAATATGTCATTTAACTCCTCATTGGTTCTGACAAAATGAGCGGATATTTCGTTGTGCCTTTCTCTAATTTCATCCTTTAACTCGTTAAGTCTGATTCTAAGTTTCTCCCTCTCTTTATCGTCCGTAACCTTGTTAAGCCTATCCAAAATATCCTTGGCTTCTTTATTCAACTTTGGAGACATGCCTATGTCGTGCAAAATTACACCCAAAAGGAGTAAAGTTACTTCCTCCTCTGTTAGGAAGTCGTTACCCAAGATCAAACGATCTTCATGCCACTCCGCATTTTCTTTGATGATGACATCCTCTATGATCTTAATGATGGATTCACAGTGTTTAACTCTATGTTCCACGAACTCTGGAAATAGATCTTTTATTGCATCAATCCAATCCTTAAACTTACTGTAAACTTCTTCGATCAGTTTAGCCTTAGACTTCTCCTTAAGTTTTTTGAAGAGTTTACTTTCAAACATCATCAACAATTCACGATGAAAATTTAAATCCCTTACCCCCCAGCAATTGGTGGAAAGACAGCTACAACAGATCCATCCTTCAACCTTGGCTTCTCATCCTTCAAGTTTCTCCCATCAACAGTTATTATTCTGTCATCCCTTATTTTACCACTCTCATCAAAAACCTCCCTGTAAAAATCGTTTCCAAGCCTTTTGGCCAGATTTCTAAATACGGATTCCAAAGTTCCATCGCATTCAACCTCAAACTCCTTTCCAAATCTCCTTAGGGTTGCAAATAGCATAACCTTAACCTTCATTCAATCACCGTTAAATTTTCCCTTATCTTCTCCATTGCACGTCTCAAAATATCTCTGTTGTCGTAACTTCTTACGATCTCCTCAAGTTCATCCCTACCCATACCCCTAAGCTCCCTTGCAAATTTAACCATGTTTGGAATTGCTCTTACAACGTTATCGACAATCGTTATGTCTGCCTTCTTTGCAGTTCTTGATAGTGGGTTTAGATCTATGGCTATAACTTTCTTTCCATGTCTCTTTAGGATCTCACATCTATCACCATCCTCCAACGGAACCAAAACTGTATCAGCTATGTATATACCCCTCCTGTCCACGATCCTTCTGGCATGCTCCAAACCCTCAAGCTCAGCATCACAACCAGCCAAAACCTTTGCACCAAAACCCTCAAGATAACCCTTAATCTTAAGAACCCTCTCCCTTGAGAAGTGAAAGATGTTAACTTCAAGTGGTGCATTCAACAAACTTGAAAGTTCTACAAGATCCTCTGGAACCAAGACAGCTGTGTTCCCATTTACGGATATAACAGGACGCTTTGATATCAACATTAATGCAACAGCTGTCCTCTCAGCCTTCAGTGCGAAGTCGTGAGATATCTCACCCAACACGTAATCAAACATCTCCCCCCTTCCATGTGCTATCAAGCCTTGTAAAGCTGTAATTCCCATCTTGTAACCTTCTACAATTCTCTCTCTCACCATCAGTGACCCGTATCTTGGATGGCTCTTGGGTATCATATCGAATTATCTTTGTTTTATAAAATTTGCTTAACTCTCCCACTTCAATTTTTGATTTGTTAATTAATATTAAATTTTAAAATTTTTTAATTTCATTTTTATTGTGAATTAATTGTAATTTTTGCAAATAATAAAATTAAATAATCTATTAAATGAATTTTAAAATAAAATTCAATAGCTAAATGAAATTTTTAATATTTTTAAAGAAGTTCTTATTATTCCATAATAATTGGAATAGATTATTAGTTTTTATGATGTGATATCGTAACGTTCAAGGTATCAAGTGGTGAAGAAATAATACATACACCAAAGGTTCAATATTCCAGTGATTTTTGGAATGAATTAACAACCATGTCCGAGAGTTTTAGGGTAGCCTAAAAATGTATATTCCAAGAATTATGGTATAATTTAAGACAAGATTATATATTTTAGTAAAAATTTAAATTTATCATAAATTAACTAATTCGTAATATTTCTTAAATAAAAATTAATTTTTAAGAATTTTTAATTTATTTTTTTAAAATTTTAATATAAATTGATTCAAGATAATATGATATTCAGAGTTGACAGACTTAAATTGTGCAAAGATTCAAGTTTAAACATAAGGAGACGGTTGCAACAATAATCTTGGATGAGGAAAAATACTACAACATAGTCGTTAAAGCCATACTTGAAGCTAGAAGGGCGATTGAAGAAAAGATTAGAGAAGATCCCTTCTTCCATCTCACAATCGAACCCTACGAATGTAGGGGTTTCATTGTCGAGAGGATGTGTTACGCATCAAAGGTTGCAAACGTGGGACCAATGGCATCCGTTGCGGGAGTTATAGCTCAGCATGCTGTTGAGAGAACAGTTGAAAAAGGTGCTGAATTTATTGTAGTTGATAACGGGGGAGACATAGCTATGTATCTGAATAGACCATTAAGGGTTGGACTCTACACATACACTCAAAGGATATGCTTTGAGGTTGATGAAGATGGATTTTATTCAATCTGCACTTCAAGTGGAACAATTGGACACTCCATAAGTCTTGGATTTGCAGACGCAGCTACAGTATTTGCAAGAGATGCATGCATTGCAGATGCATTTGCAACAGCACTGTGTAACGAGATTAAGGATGAGTTTGATAAAAGAGAAATTGAGAGTGCCTTGATGGATTTTTGGAGGAGAGCTGAGAACTTCATTTTAGGAGCTTTGGTTGTTAAGGGAGAAGTGGTTGGTTTTGTGGGTAAAATTCCAAGGGTTGTTAGGGGTGTAGTTAAACCAGACTTGATAACGAGGGGATGAACTCTGGATTTATGCTATAAACTATCCTATTACCCTCCTCCTTACACAGAACTACGTTCATATTCTCAAGCTTCCTGAGATGATACCTAACGGTCTCAACGTTCATATCCAAATCTTTTGCAATCTTCCTTGCATGAGCATTCCCCTCATTCAAAAGGTATTCTACAATGCTCCTAGCCTTATCGTTGTTCAAGGTCGCAACAATTATCAAATTATCCTTCTCGGCTCCAACTGGATAATAAACCAACTTGTTCCCAACCTTCTTACTTCTCAAAAGTCCAGCCCTCTCAAGAACCCTCAGATGCCAAGTTGCAGTTGAAATCGAAATTTTCAACTCCCTAATTATCTCCCTCAGATGAGTTCCAGGGTTGTCCAATACAAACTCGTATATCATCCTCCTGGTATCGTTTAACAGTATGTAATCTCGATCGTATCTGATGTAAGCCAGGAGAATCAAGCTGAGAAATCCAGCCAACTTGTATATCAACTTTTCAAATCTCAAAAAAACCAACAAACATAGGGATGATAAAACTATGATGACAATTACATGTCCATCTTCAACATTCCTAACAGATTGCAAAAACAGTATGTTTGCCAAAGTAGGCCTTGTAGGTTCAAATCCAACGTAAACCTTCTCACCAACTCTCAAAACCGCAATCCCACCATCCTCATATACTGCAATTACCTCACCATCCCTCTCAATGTCATACTTTGCATTGACATCAGTTGGAGGTATGTTTAGGGGATTCTTGATCCAAACAACCTTAGTGACCCTCTCACGTCTAACGTCTCCTCCAAAGATTACAGCCTTGCCATCAACTTTACGATCCGTTAAAATCAAATCGTAGCTTGAACAGTTAACCTTGAATCCCAAACTCCTAACGACTTTTAGATAAACTTCGGCACAAACCTTAACGGGTCTATACTCGTAACTCCTTGGTGAGTTTATGTAGAAGTATGGTGGACTAGTTTACGTAATCAAAAAAGACATCACGATCGTATGCAAAGATTGTTATGTTTTCAAAGCTTTCGTTTGTGATTGGTAACACCAAAAGCAACATCAGAGTTACATCCATACATCAACTCACCTCCCAAAAACTTAAACCTTACTCCAATACGATTGGTGGTTGAGTTAGGAGTAGGTAAAGCCCAACAGCCATCGATACTGGTGATATCGCTATCAGAGTTACCGCAACCATTGGATTTACAGCTATCACTCCAAGGAGTATTAATATGGCAAGCTCCATCTCCATGAGGGATGTAGATATTAATATAGCTCCTATCAGATTTCTCCTCCTTCTCCTCTTCACAACCTCCCTCACGTATCTCTCAATATCCTCCACAAGATCACCTCCTCAAATAAGCTTCACATCCAAACCTCACAGCAACCCACCAAGACTTTACGTCACTCAGAAAAACTGGACAGTCAATCTCCAGGGACAATGCTATAGCCTTGGCCTGATTCAACCCAACATCGTAAACCTCATGTATGTATCTCGTTAAATCCATGTCAGGAACTGCAAACTCCAAATCTGCAGGTAGTATCTTTCCAACCTCAACTCCACGTGGAACGACAACCCTCCCACCAATCACAACCTCCTCAGGATAGAATATAGCAGAATCAAATACAAAGGATCTTCTAATGAAGAGAAGTGGTATGACAGCTATTGCTGGTAGGAATGTTATAGGTATCAAAACTGCCACAGTGTTCAAGCCCATCTTGATCTGATATATCCTTACTCCAGCAATATTTAAACTTCCAATGACGTTTGTTTGAACGACAGGATATATCAACGGAACTTGCCCGATCGTAGGTGTAGGCTTTGGAGGCTGAGTTGTTGGAGGTGTGATTGTTGTTGGAGGTGTAACTGGTGGCTTTGTTGTGGGGGGTGTCTTTGTGATTGGTGGGGGTGAAGGATACTTTGGAGGAGGAATAAATGGATGGACTGGAACACTTCTTATAACAAACCTAAAACCTCCAATTAAACCATACCTAACGTAGTTCCTCCCAACCTTTGTAGCGGGATAAACTGTGATGTTACATGTTGTATTTGCAGTTGGCTCAACCTTTATGAAGAAGGCTGGAGTTTCCGCAGAAGAGTTTACCGTCATGTTGAATGTTTCGTTCAATCCCAAGGTTACACTCTCCGATTTTATTAGTCTTGAGTTTTTGAAGTTGTGAGGTGGTTTACTCTCGTTAACGTAACAGTAAACGGTTACGTTGAGTGTCAAGGGTTTGTCGTTTCTTACCTCACAGACTGCACTCCAAATTTCGGACAGCTTCTTGGTTATTGAAAATGGGACATCCGTTGAAAATCTTAGATTTGCCTTCTCAAGAACTTCAAACTCTATCCTCCCATCCTCAATATCAAATGTTCCAGCACCCCTTCCAAAAATTCTAAAATAAGATTCTTTAACAACACTACGATTAAAAACAACACTATCACCAACCACATCACAGTTCTCACAACGAGTCATCCATCCTGGCTTTGGAAATACTACTTTAACGTTTATTGGATTTTCGTAGTAATTCCTAAGATTAAATTTCACATAAAAACCTCTTGAATCCCCATGAATCTCATAACTCAAATTTAGCTTGAAGATTTTTGGACTCAAGTTGTATCTACAATTAACAATCCCCTTTGGCTCAACACTCGAAAATGAAAACATTAAATCTCTGTATGTTACATTTACATCTGTTATTGTAAAGTTAAAGGGATTTGAGAAGTTGAAGACAAAATCCTCATTTACAGTCTGTATGTAAACACCGTTGTTGGGCTTGAACTCGACAACTCTGAACTCCGTCAGACATGCATTCGTTGGAACCAATATCAAGATCAACACAAGTAGAATTCTCATTTAACCACCTCTGGATCCACACCTACCTTAAGGATGTCCAAGGCGTTGCCAGATGCGTTGATGTAGATGTGTCTTACATCTCCATAATTCAAATCTTCAAACTTCCACCAGTAGTAGTTGTCTGTCGAACCGTTGTAATCGTATTCACCGTCTATATCATTTACAGTCAAGTTCTCAGGCTTTATCCAGTAAACACTGATATTCTTCATCCTTTCGTAAGCTCTAACCACTATTGTTATGTTTAGATGATCATGCAGAGAGTATTTTATCTCAACAGATACGTTGATACTATTGGTTAGGAGATAGTCCCTTCCAAATTCGGATGTTCCGTATCCTGGAAGTGTTGCAGTTGAAGTTATCAAACTTCCAATCTTGACACTTGCATCAATCGTTCCACTAAAGTATCCACTCTCGTTGGTAGTTAAGCTACCTAGATGTATCCAACCCTCTCCATAGTAAATATCTGAAATGTTGTTCCCAAGTAGGTTGTCTCCTCCTGTAGAATTTTTGACGAGGTAGATGTCAACTGTGGAGTTGGAAAATTCCTGTGATCCACTTCCATTCCCAACAAATCCCTCAACGTAAAGTTTATCTCCATCCAACCTTGCATAGGTTATTATTGGATAGTCTATTCCATAATTGGGCTGTGATGAGTTGAGTTCTCCATCGTTAACTGTCACACCATCTCCCACATGAGATATTTCGTAGCTAACAGCATCTGTTAGATCGATTCCAAGCTTTGTGTTGTTCAATATCGTGCTTTTAATTGTGACGTTGTATGTTGGATGATGGTAATCGATAACAATTATACCAACCCCGTTGTTTCTAATCAGATTATTCTCCAACACACTATCGTTGGATTCAACCCTAACACCTGCTATCTCACTGACGTATCCCGTCTCATTTCCAATGCCGTTATTTTCAACTGTGCAGTTGAGAACCTTCAAACCGCATCCACCGTTCCACGATTCAATTCCATTTGCAGATGCCTTTACAGAAACACACCTCTCCATAGTCACATTTGACGCATGCCACTCCATCCCTATGTTGTCTCCGTAGGAAAATACCAACCCATTCCTGTAAGCTATTACACCCTCAACCCTTCCCGAATTTACCCCATCCCCATAGAAAAGTAGTCCATATCTTTCGTTAAAGGCAACAACCGAATTTTTAACTGTGTTGTTGTCACCTTCAATCCAAATACCAGCTCCACCAGTTCTATTAAATCCACTCAACTTTGGATCTGTGCCATCAGCTCTCAATCCCAAAAACAAATTTTCAAATACGTTGTTGTCTCCAATCGATTTTACACCACCTGGATAAACGTTGTGAAAACTTCCAAAGATTGCAAGATTTGATATTATACAGTTATTTGAAGAAATATTTAATATTGGATTTGAATTTTTACCGTATATCTCGATCTCAGGTTTTGGAATTGGTTTGAGCTTTGGCTCGTCACCACTAAACGGAATTCCATCACTACCAACACCCACAGGTATCTCCACTTCACTGGATTTCAAAGTTTGATTTACATACTGTATACAACCAGGATTTTCATCTCTGATGCTCATGTTTGGATAGAAAACTGTTCCATTCAACTCAGTATAATCGTCCTTAATCAGTATGGTTGAATTCAAAGTTATTGTCCACTTTGGATTTGTCATCATAACGAAGTAGCTCCTGTCTCTACCTCTAATTGCATTTGCATTATTTACAAACTGCCTTAAACATCCCTGACAACACCTGTTTGAGCTTGTATCTTCATCCTTCGTGTTCACTATCACGTCAAAGCTAAATCCAAAGTCTATGCTGTCACTCGAAGTGTTAACTGCAACCCAATGCTCGTAAATTTTAGCAGACCAGTTGTCACTCCTATTAGCATCTTGACCACCAAACTTTTGAGTTAAAACCCAAGCTGAACCATTCCACTCAACCTGATATGTTTGCTCAGCCCATACATCATCAATCGTATAACCTTCGTTTAAACCTCTGGTTGTGTTTAAAGTTGAGGAGTTGACAGCTATGAAGTACGTTCCATTGAGGTTTAATGTGAAGTTGTAGTATCCACTCTCGTTTGTGATGGTTGTTGCAATGAGTGTGTCGTTTGCATCCAATACCCCCTGAATTCCATTGTCCAAGAACAGTCCAACCTGGACTCCTGGAATTCCAACATCCTCCCCTTCGTTCTTCCCAAGTGGTTCAAAATCCTCAAACACCCTCCCTCCAACCTCGACAGCCCCAAATATTGCATAAAGGTAACCATCATCCGATCCGACGTAGAGTGTGTTTTCATCGATTGATGGTGATGACGCTACAAAATCATCAGCTTCATAAACCCATAGAATTTTAGCATGATCTCCAAAATCCTCAACAGCATATATCTTATTATCAAAACAAACGTAAACAACCGAATCATCCACAGCAGGACTCGACATGGTCTCCTTACCAATCGTAAGACTCCACTTCAATTTTAGGTTTGGATAGAATGCGTAGAGTTTCCCTCCAACTGCAACGTAAATTGTATCATTCCCAACTGCTGGTGTCGAGTTTCCAGATACAACGTCATCTATCACATAGATTCCCAACTCGTTCCCATCCTCATCAAACCTCCAAATTATCGTATCACGATCCGTATATGAAACAACATACACAGAATCGTTGTAAACAACTGGAGATGACCTAACAAAACCCTTCAACAACCTACTCCACTTTATAGATCCGTTTATGTAGATTGCATGGATTGCACCTTCAAAGTCCTTGCCCTCCTCACATACGTAGAGTGTATCACCACTCAAAGCTGGAGAAGAGTAAACTGGAGTCTTAAGCTCTATCTTCCACTTTATCGTTCCATTTGGATAGAATGCAAATACATAACTGTATGGAAATATTATAGATCCAACGTAAACTAAACCATCAAAACCTATCACCGGTGACGAATAGATTTCTCCAATACGTTTCCGCCACTTCAGAGTTCCGTTTGGGTGTAGAGCATAGAAGTGTCCCATGTCTCCAACGTATATTGTATCTTCAGATATTGCTGGAGTTGAATGTAGCCAGTCATCATCGTTAGTCAATCTAAAATCCCACTTCACAGTCCCGTTTGGATACAGGGCGAGCAGTGACTTTGTAGATGTAACGTAGATTGTATTATATCCAATTACGGGAGAACCCCTAATCCTCGCTCCTACATCAAACTTCCACTTCAAATTACCCGTCCTTGGACCCCTATGATCACTCCTACCACTGTTTAGCTCATCCTTGTGAAACTTTGGCCATGGAGTGTCTGCCAATCCAAAAACCACATTGAACGGTCTTGAAAATATCAAAATTCCAGCTCTTTCGGTGGTGTGAGATCTCTCAGAATCTTGAGCTGTATCCTCATCAACACAGAGCTCCACGTATGTCGTAGTGATGTCTCTCCTCCTCAACCAACCCCCATCAGCACCATCGTGAGTGTTCTTTGTTGCAAATACGAGAGGAGGGGATTGATAAGATACATTGAACATTACTTCCGTCCATCCATCATCCCAGCCAACTATTGAATCTGAGGATCTTATCGTTTCATAGCAAATCTCATTACCACTGTTATCCTTAAAACATCCTCTGATACCAGAATCCATCACAAGGTAACCTACCGTCTCATTCATAGTTACATTACCAGCACCATCCTCACTTCTCTCCAATGCTAAATCAAATCCATAACTGTTCACATTTTGAATTGCAACGGTTAAGAAGGGTTTTGAAGTCTCGTAAGGTATGTTTGCTTCTTCATTCTCCATAGTCTGTATCATTGCTATCACTATTGGGGTTGTGGAAAAGGGTTTATCAAATGTCACGTGTTCCCATCCCTCAGGTGGTCCGTTTATTATGTGATGCTGAACCTTAGTAGTATTTACAGATCCAACCAGAATCCTGTTCCCATCTGGAAAGTAATGTTCTCCTGGTTCAACTGCAAGGTAGTGTATGGTCATGCTTATGTGAGGTCCATCCCAATCCCTAGGTTCCGCCTGAACTATGTCAAAACCTGTATTTGTAACGTTCCTTATTCTCAATGCACAAGATTGATAACCTTCGTTTGTGGGTAGTGCAAAGACAACTGGAACATCATCAAACCTCTGGTTGAAGTTTACGTGTGTAAACTTCTTGACTGTGTAAGTGTTGTAAAGTGTGACAACTCCAGCCTCCATCCTCCATGTAGAAACCCCTCCATCATCCTCAATAACCCCATTATTCAAACCATCCTCATCTCCAATCCCCCCATCCCTCAAGTTGAGAATTACCGTGTTATCCCTAACCGAACAATTGATAAACTCCCACTTCAAATTTAAAGGATTAAACTTGAAGTAGTTTACAAATCCCTCCAATTTTGGATACGTTATCTTCACCTCAACGTTTTCACCATACCCAATTCCATCGATCCTGAATTTTAAAAGCTGGTATGGAAACCTTGCTGGAAGATTTGGCAAGTTTTTGGAGTCCACAAGGGCAAGATAGCTCAAGTTTCCTCTATCAACCTCAACTTTAACATCGTAAAGCTTAGTCCCATTTAGATCATAAACATGCAACACACCTTTCCTCCCACTCAACTCAGATTTAACTTTAAATCTTGGGATGTAAAGAGAAGATTCTATCAATCCATCAAAATCGTCATCGTGTAATACAAACTTTAAGTGTCCATCTTCAATCGTATAGTTTGTCAACACTCTCCTTCCATCTACAGTCTCCCAATGATAGATTTGCATATCTGTATCAGGAAAATATACATCAAGCTTAGTAGAACCTCCAACACTAACGTTTGTTATTCTGAAGTGTATCCTCTCCCCATCAAACTTCAAACATTCAAACCTTCCAACATCTAACTTAAACTTCACACCAAAATCCAATTGTCCAAGTGGTATCCTTACAGTCTCCCTCCCACATCTAACAACAGCTACCTCTGCACCCTCTGGAACTTCAATTTTAAATCTACCATCTACAACCTTGGCAAATCCTGTTAAATTCAATGGATAAAAAGTGTAAGTTACGTATCTTGGAGACACAACATACCACTTGACCTCTCCAACAACGTATGAGCCATTGAAATTTGCATCTATGGAGTATAGATCTACAAAGAAGTGTTCAACTGAATCATCAATGACAACCGTGTATCTACCCAGAACAACATCCCTCTTAAGCTCAAACCTGGAGACGTAACTACCATTTTCAAGTGTAAAGCTTAGATTGTAAACGTTACCAACTGGATCTTGAATGAAGGCTTTTGAAGGCTTAGAGTTAGATTTGATGATAACAACGTCTCCCGGAAAGTGCAAACCCTCAACTTCAAATACCTTTGAAATCGTAAAGTTTTCACACACAAATTCGATTTCGTGATACCCAGGTGGAAGATCGAATGAGAGGTTGAATTTCCCACTAACGACTCCTTCAAAATCGTCAACTCTATATGAGCATAACGTTAGTGCTGTTCCATTTATCCAAACACCTTTAATGTTGAATTGAACCGGAGAAATTTTCTTCTTAATCCTTAAACCTTTGTAATCCACAGTCAACTCGTAGCAACCGTAGGGTAATTCAAAACTTTCAGATTGAAAAACCTTTGAATCAACTGTGATGTTTGCTACAACTGGCAAACCGTTAAAACTGACAAACCCCTTTATAACTCCCTTCCCAAATTTCAAGCTCAAGCTCAGATTTAGCTCTCTATAAATTTCCCTCTTAACACCCTCATACTCTGCAACAACTTTCAATATACCGTTCTCTGGCTTATATTTAATCTTGAAAGATCTTTCATCCCATGTAACGTTTAGCTTTCTATCGTTCAAATAAGCTTCAACATCAGCCTTAACTGGTTCACCGTTAAAGATTGTCTTAAACTTCAAAAATCCCACATCCTCATCCTCGATAGCTATATCTAACTTACCTTTAATCTCCATGTAAGCATTTCCACATCTCAATTTTACGGTGTGATTTCCAATTTTAAGGGGAATTGAAAAGCTACCGTTCTCAACACTCACAAAACCATGAACACCATCAACCTCATACTCAACAAACTCCGCAGGAACGAAGTAGTATTCAACCTTTCCCACTATTGCTGAACCATTAAAACTTGCATTTATGGTATAAAAGTCAACGAAGAAGTTTTCAACAATTCCATCCACAAAAACATAATATTCACCTAAGACTACATCTCTCTCAAGTTTAAATTTGGCTACGTATCCATGGTCAGACTTTACAAATGTCAAGTTGTATAGATTCCCAGATGGATCTTGAATTGTAGCTCTATTAGGCTTGAAGTTTGTCAAAATTGTGACTGTTTCATTTGGAAAGTATAGATTTGAAGTAAGCTTTGCATTAACAACAGTCAATACAATCAATACAACCGTTATCAATTGTAACTTCATAACTTTAAACCACCTCAAATTCTAAAAACTATTTTGGAACAATTTTTGGACGTTTTCTCCATGTTAAAATTGCTATAAAGATTGTGAAAGCTAAAATCAAACCCCAGAAAAGGATGTATCCCCTAACGGGTAAAATTGGTAATGGAAGTATTGAGAACTCCGCTGTGAAGAATGCTATACTGTTCGCTGGTATCCTTGCAGTCCACTCACCACTGCTCATCTTCGGATTTGCATAGCACAATTTCCAATCAGAATCTACACTCATCTCAAGTCTCTCTATTCCAACATCAGCACCAACTGGAATTGTTACACTCTTAAAAAGGATTCCTCTGTCTATCAGATCAGGTGAATCGTATTCAATGTAAAATGTAAATTCCTTCTGAGGTTCTATTGGATACCATATCTGATACTGAATGACGGTGTAGTCCTCAGCATACAAGACATCGGTATCTATTTTTCTACCGTCGGAGGTGAATGCCTTAACGTTCTTAACCGAAATCGCTGATCTCTCCTCTGTGAACGGTATGGGTATTATCCATATCT